>ENA-UOUE01000865-UOUE01000865.1-compost-metagenome-genome-assembly--contig:-NODE-865-length-22239-cov-14.942875_pt1 | contig 22239 bp, 16 predicted proteins | sample MGYA00238146_ERZ747223 | MGnify/ENA primary metagenome ERZ747223 (study PRJEB28781, sample SAMN06268865) | compost metagenome | isolation source: single cell | place: USA: California, Emeryville, Joint...
GAATTAAAGAACGACCAAGGTGTGGAATCACTTGAACTCAAAGAAGATGACTTTTTAGTTCTTCTTATCTATAAAACAGTATAATCTAAGAAAACAAGAATCTTACTCTTCGTTAATGTTGATAGAGACCGAAGAACTATGAGCCATTCAAGCCTATGTAACTTTTCAAAGCTTCAAATATGAACCACTGGTGGAATTAATGTTAATTAGACAAAAAGCAGAGCCTCAACAGGAATATGTTTCAAAAGCAGACATAAAATCCATCAACCAACCGGAGTCTTTGCCAGGTAGCTTTTGTTTCAGAGCTGAGTGAGTACATTTATGTTAGAGGGAGGCGACTCTCTGCCAGGTGCCAAAACGGACCCCTTGGATCCTTTGTCAAAGGTATGTAGCAGTTTTGTTTTTCTCCAGAGATTTGTATTCTCATCACGGATTATCAACAGGAAATCGAGAAGATTGCTGGGATGGGGTTCACAGACGAAGAAAAAATTAAAGAAGCACTCATCGTTGCTAATGGTGACACTGAAGCGGCCATAGACTTTTTAGTTAATGTAACTTTATTTGGTCTTGATGTTGAATAAACTTAATAACCATAGGGAATTCCCAAAAAAAGAAAAGAAATTTCGATTGATGAGTGGATGAAGAGGCATTTTGAAATCAGTAGTTCTTCTTGAGAGATTGTATTTTAAATGAAATAAGAGGAGAGAATGGGAGAGAATGTAGCAATAGCAGTTGGGGATTTGCCGGAAAGCGTGTTAGAAGACCTACTAAGGGAAAGCCGTAGGTATTCGGGAGTTCAGGTTGGAGGCAGTCCATTTAACCCATACTCAGATAATCGCGATGACCAAAATGCGGTGAATCGAGTATCTTGATTCTCTTCTTCCGAAACGTTCTAATATTTATAGTTGATGGAGCTGGGATTCCCTAGAGAGCCAACAATAGCCGCATATCTCAAGACTGGAAAAAATGAAGCCGCTGCTGCTAACTTGCTTCTTGAAAGTCAAGACTTCGCACAACGTAACAGAATAATCATCTACTATGAATTAATTCCTTTTCGTCTAAAGCTTTGCTCAGTAAAACCAAAATTGGGAATAATAATCGTGGTAAACAAGACAGTAATGACTCAGATAGTTACGAAAGTCCCTTCTCATTTGGCCGACTCAGACATCTCTTCAAGGAATACGATTTCAATTCTGGTCCTCGTTCTAGTGACAAATCAGATAGTTAAGACGGTGAGTGACAATACGAAAAGTGCACTTAATTGTTTTCTTTTACTTGTAAATCATCATATTGACTCCATCCAATCGGGTTGGATGAACTCGAAATTTTTGCTTAAGTTTCGTAAGCTAAACTAATTTCTTGAGTGCAGTAAGATAACTGATAAGCTGGGTGATTAAAATTGCTGAGCAGGGTTACATATTTTTTCGCATAGTTCAAAGGAAAACTCTGGATAACTTCTTTGAAATGTTACGTTTTGTAGAATGAAACTCGACCCGAAATTTCATCTGTGCTTTGTTCATGGCATGAGAGTGGGTTTTATAGCATTTTGGGAGTTTCTGGGTGCTCTTAGTGAAAACTGTGCCGTTCTGGCTCACAGACACAGCTTTCTAAAAAGACTATAGGTAGAACGAGGAGATAAAATAGTAGTTCTTAAACATAGAATTTCAAATTGATTATCAAAATAAAATTGCTTTCAGTTTTGAATAAGCATAAGCAAGTCTCAATGCTCTAAGTTCATGAATACAGGCTATCGGAGAAGATGCTTAAGAATAAGTGTCTGAAGACAGAGAAATAAAGGTAGTTGAAACTTTTTCCCTGGAGAAATTAGTGCTCGTGACATCGCTAGCTTATACGCGTGTTATCTCATACATCCAGTAAACATTGAAATCTGAGTAAATCACGATGATATTTCACATAATAACAACGTTCTGTGGTGAGAAAAGTGTATTGCACAAATTCATAACTCGAATTCAGATATAATTTATTCTGAATAAATATCGAAGACTGGAAGGAAGAAATTGCTTCAATGGGAGACGGAGGCCATGAGAATTCTATCACTTCACTAGTCGAGTACGCCACGCAGGAGGACTTCGATAAGCCTGACCTCACAGTCGCATTGGAAATAGCAGACCGTGCCAACCAAAGCAAGAAAGAGTATATTATTAATTAAGAAACACTTCTCGATTGTTCGTTTTTACCTAGATGTCAAGAGGCAGTTCAAGCTCTGATAAAAGCAATGAAAAAATCAAACAAACAAATAGTTCTCAACGCAGTTTTGGTCAGTCCGAGAAAATTACTCTGTCTCTAATCGTTTCATTTGATTTCATTAGCTGATCGATACTCTCACCAAAAACTGCGATATGAGATTTCACTACGAGATCGCCAGAAAAGATTTTTGCGAGGGTCTTCTTAAACTCCTAAAGCGAGTATTTATATCATCTCATTATTCATGGTGATGATTTTCTTCCATTTGCGGTGCAGAAGAGACAAAAAGCTGGATTTTTGAGCAAAATGCTATCTTCAAATGATGACCGAATGGAAGAGGTAGGCAATCGTCATGTTAGCTATGGTTTAATCAATACAATATCAGATTGAAAACAAAGTGCTTTATTTAATCCAATTATGGGCAGATACTTTCATGATGCATGAAGATGAATTCAAGCCGATTCAAGAAACCTATCGACTGCTCAGGAAAGAAGGTGTTTTGACTCTTTATCTATTTTTTTTTTGAAAAAAAAAATCGCTTGCAGGAGTGAAGTTTCCACCAAGAGATCCAAACGAAAAGTTTATGATTAAGTTTAAAGGGATAACCTCTCCTGTTTTCGAGTCAGGAGAGCTCGATCAAAACCCACAAAATGCGAGTATGTATTGCTGGTATGAGCAGTCAAATCTTATTCTGCAAATATAGAAAAAAACAGTACTGCGACGACTTCAAAACCAACAGCTTCTATAACAAAATCGACAAATAATACAAAAAAGATATCAAAAGTTCAAAAAACATTAGATGATTATGAAGATGAAGTCGACGACGAGGAAGTAGACGTAAATGCGCTCGGGAACGCAAAAGTTTCTTATGAAGAAGTATCTACATTGAGAGAAGCAGGGCCTAACCCGACAAATTTCTATCTTAGATTAAAATCATTAAAGCGACCGTCACAGTTCTCAATGATATTAAAGATAATGCTACACGTCCACAACACATGAAGAGTAAAAGATCTGAAACTATTGGTTGAGCTAACAGTAAATACCGGTAGCTGAGACAGCAAGAGAGATCTTAAACGATCTAGTTCGAATTCAGAAGCGGCTCGCAATCATTATCCAACTCGAAAATTTTAAAGACGATTTAGAGCGAATGGTAAGTATTGCATTTTTGAAGCTCTTACAAACAAACAAATCAAAGAATTGCTTAGATCTAAACGATTCGATTAATGACGCAGTTAGCGCGTATCATGAAAGATATATTCAACTGAAGTACGTTTATTTTTGAGAAGAATGCATTAAGCTACGTAATAGAGATTTGGTGAATCAGGGAGAAAATCCAATAAGTATTTCTGAGCAAAGAACAATTGAAGGAGGAGGCAAAGAGAAAAATAAGGAGAAGGAAGGACCTAAGGAGAAGAAAATGGCTCATAGAATAGATAAAACAGAAGGAAAGCTAGGAAAACTGGCCCCGCCAAAGGGCTGGCAAGATCCAAACGCTGGCAATAAGCAATCCGCTCAGAACTTCATAAATCTTTTGGATATGGACGATGAAGAAGAACGCCAGTCACAGCAGCAGCAACAACAACAGCAACCTCAACCAATTAAGCAGGAAAACTCGCTTCCTCAACAGTATATCTCTAAGCCTAAGAGGATTGAAGAGTCTAAGCAAGAACATCCACAAATAATCAACATCAACCTAGTAACCGAGAAGAAAGAGGTCGATTTACTTGATATGGATGATGATAATGATCAAAAGCAATCTGAAATTATGCAGCCTGTAATGGCAGGTGATACTAACTTTCTCTATCGTCCTACAGAAGACACATCAAAGCCAAAAACTAATATACAGGATATCCAGTTGCTGAATGATGATAATTTTGGAGAACCAGCCCAAAAGCAGGAACCTGTTGCTCAGTAATTTTTCTTGAATATTAACGTTTGTAAAAATCATTTGCTGTCATATAGAACTAAACCTCTCCAAACTGAAGACGATGATGATGACTTCTTCAGCAGTATTGCAAATCGCAAGAAGGATGCTTGAGAAAACTTCAAGATTTTACATAGTATTCTTATTTTTGTTAAAATGGCTGATTCCGCATGTATGGTGGATTTTAAATTCTCTCAAATTTCAAAAAAGTTTTAACTCACTGCGACTATGAAGAAAAATTAATCCAGAGAGTAAGGTTTGTGCAGCTTCTTGTTTCAGAACTAGGATGACCTCTTGAATGTTGATTAGGAAAACCTCTGAAATTTCTAGCATTTTCAGCTCAAATGCTATGATTTGGAAATGCTCAATTATTCAATCTAGAGAATAGAGATATATCAACAAACCTGATCATGAAGGTTCATTCAAATTTCATTCTGTTGATTTCTTAAATAGTGCCCCCATTAAAAAGCTATCATAAGAATTTTTGACTTGGTTTAGAAAGTTCATCACTTAAACTCAAACAGTCTATAGTGTTTCAAAGATTTTGTAGAATCTTTTCAATATATGAACTATATATATATACCAATTACGTTATAAACTCACTACTCTTGCTTTCATAAAAAATCCCTTACATATATATATTTCTTTATTTGAAGCAATTTGATAAACGAAAAAAATAAACCATCGGACTCATTGGTATCCTTTTTCGCTGTAACGGTCGGAGTCAATAAAAAGTCTGTTACCATTTTCGGAAAGTTTGAAAAATTAACTTTACACGAAAACCTTGTGGACAATCTTAGGAAGTCTTTCAATGTCCGTCTTGGACAATGGGAACAGCAATCGTTTTTCAGCAAAGGGGTAATAACCAATTTTTTCATAAAATTTCTTTAAGTGTGGACAGTTCTCTCCACATTTTTTATGCAATTTCTCGAAAGTTTCGTAGTACACCCGAAAATCTTCCAGAGTGACTTCAAACTTGCTTAAATCAAAGTTAAGTCCAGATCCTTGATGCTTCTTCTGTAAAAAGCACTTGAAAAGTTTTTTCACACTTGGATCTTGTCTCATTTTATTCTTCAATGCATCGTACATTTTTTGGATTTTATGTTCTTTACTTTCTAAATCTGCTTGCAAGCTTGTAACTTCTTGAGGTGGCAGGTCTTGTGTTTTCTGGAGAAAAGTACATTCAACGCTCTCTACACCACCATCATCTAGACTTTTCCGTCTGCCTGCGATATCTCTCTCCAGTCTCACTGGCGTAGACAATTTTGATCCCGGTTCTTTACCCACGCCAAAAACCAAATTTAAGGTCCTTCTCATGCTAGTTGTTGAAGTTGCTGCTTTGGTTCGTGGTGTGTATGTATTATCAAGAGAGTCCTTCAATTCCTGGTTATTGAAATAATGAGATCTTGTACTTAAGTGGCTTGGGGTCTCCTTGGGCCGATGAAAGCCAATTCGGGTCTTGGAATAGTGACCTCGATCAACGCTAATTCCGCTTAGGAGGCTATCAGATCCGACGCTGTGAAGACTGTCAATAAAGTTCGAGAGGTTTTTTCTCCTCTGCATGGAAGGAGCTCCCTTTGGGCTTTGGCTCTCGAGATTTTGGCATCTTTCATAATAGTTTTTGATCTCATCGATCGTTACGCCTCGATTAAGCAACGACTGAATCATTTCATTGACTGTACCCAGGGGTTGAGTGCCTCGTTTTGAAGCTGGATGTTGGCCCTGTTGGCTTGAAATCTTCTCTAAATTCTCAATTGACACGGTTAACTGTTCTGGTGTTAGTTTTGAGATTGAGTCCATTCTACCCTCTGTTTGGGTTCCCTTTTCGACTGAATTGAAGAATTTAACTCTCGTGTTTTTCTTTGAACTGCTCAAAGTTTCTGTTCCTTCCTGTGACAAGTTCTCAATCGAGAGAGGTTTCGAGCTGGCAATGATTTCGTTCACAACAAAAACCTTATTCGCGCCTCCAGAAGTTACAAGAGCAGTTTCCATGGCTTGATGAGATTGTACAACGAGAGAATTGCCCGACTTAGTATGGAATTTGGATTTAGGGGTAAGTGTAGGTCTTTCTATAAGAATGCCTTGATTTGATCTAAGGCTCTGGCCACCATTCTTTTCATCATTCGTGTTAACATAAGACAAGCTTTCTTGTTTTAGAGGCTCTTCGGGACTGTAAATGCTTTTGTTTAGATCTTGCAGAGTTGAGGTGCTTGGCTTTCTCTTCATTATTATTTCATGAGATTCAATTGAACCTAATTTCGCATTAGTCTCAGTCCTAAAATGATCCTCTAATATTTCTGAGTTTTCGCCTGCCTGCTGACGCTGCTTCTCCGATTCTCCAAGATTCACACTACTGGATGTATTTCTTTGTTGCTGCTGAGCCACACACTCTGATAGAATGTTAACTTTTTCTTCCAGAGTAGCATGGGTAGCATGAAGCTGATCCGCCCGGTTTTTCTCACTTTCCAATCCGAGCAGCGCTTCTTGAAGTTGCATCTTGAGCTGAAGTTGGCTCTCCTTGTTCTGTAATTCCATAGCTAACTGAGCTTCTAACTCCTTATTTTTCTGCTCAATTGACTCCATATTTGTATGTAACTTCGCAGTTTCTTCGTCATATTCTCTCAGTGTCTTATGCATCTGTTTTTTATGTGATTCTAGTTCTTGAATTTTCGCCTCAAGACTAGCTATTTGCTCCATAGTTTCAGCGAGCTGTGCCTTAATTTCATTATTATTGAGCTCAAGCACGCGGTTTTGAGCCAAAATATCACTAGTAAAGAAACAGTTTAGTGTGTCTCTACGAAACGAATCGAATTTACTTGCACTTGGATTGTAAGGCATCAACTTTCTCTTGTCGAACCTTGTCAATTTCACCTCTGCTGACAATCTCTTTTTTCAATTGCTCAATCTTAAATTTCTTCTGAGCCACCTTATCCTGAGCATTGATCAAGTCCGCCCTCAGTTCTCTAATTTGTTTGCCTAGTTTCGCTTTCTCAGCCTCGACGTCTGCTGCTTGGGATTTCAAAGTAAGCAATTCCTTCTCAATTGTTAAGCATTTTTCATGTTCTTCATTGGCTTTGACTCTCATTGTTTCAATCTCGAAATCTTTCATGTAGAGAATTTTTGCATATTCTTGATCCTTCATTCTCAATAGGACGTCCTTTTCTCGTTCTTTTTCTCTTTCTATCAATCCATAATCCGGCTAGATTAGATAATATTGTTAAGAGAACTGGGGAGTTGGTAAAAAGTAAATTACATCAGTGCCAACAGATTTTAGTTGCTCTTTGCGTTTTCGATGTTGTTCATTTCCTTGCTTCCCAATGAGCCTCAACACTCGCTTAGCTATCTTGCGCTGACCTTTATCATAAACACCAAGAAGTTGGTCGTACACCATGTCCATCTCTAGATCAGCAGGCGCTGCACTATCAATTCGTTTCTCTGCATTTAAGAGACGTCTTTGTCTGCGCTTAGAGTTCGCGAATGCTCCGAGCACTTCCTTCAAGTGCTCGCTGCTCGCCTCGGTCTTTACGTTTTCTAATTTCTCCCTCATCGATTTAATTGCTTCTCCAATATCAATATCGTCTCCAGCTTTTTCAGGTACTGGGACTCCCTCACCGTTTTCCGTTCCAACTGACGCGTCCAACCGGAAGCTCACTCCATGAGATTTCTGCTCTTCGGGGAGTTCAAAGAAAGTTTTTGAGGTATTACCATTCGTGCCTCTCGCAAATAAACTGAGGTGATATGGGATCTTATCAAGTTCTTGAATACTCCTGGTAGCCTGTGAGAGACGGGCGGAGCCGCAGTCACTATTAGTTCGAGTTCGATTCAGCATCGCTACTTTATCTCCATCTAAATCACTGAGTATTGACTCTCTATGTGAAAATTTGATGTGTTTGTCTCGCGTCTGACTTCGAATTTCAGATGAATAGCTTCGGTCTCTCAAGGGTAGAGTATGCAGATCATCTGGAACATAAAGGAGATGAGTTTTTATGTGAGAGGCTTTATTTTGAAAATCATTTTCCGGAAGCATCAACGATGGTATTTTTGCTATTGATGGCTTGGTGGCTCGAGGTGAATCCGGAGGATCTGTCGAATTGGTACCTTTTGGGTTTTCTAAAGAGCAGAGTCGATTTTCAGGTTGGTGAATAGTGGCTTGTGTTACCTTGACTGTTTAAAAGATATTCAAGTGCCATGCTCTTCATATCTGACTGGTCCATTGAAAATTTGAGTATTGAATTCACAACCTGTCGATAGCCCCTAGACAGCCTTTCTATAATGTCTTTGATGGCGATTTGGTCTTGAGTAAATAACTCATGGCATAATTCTTGGGTGGTGAAATGATATATTTGAAGTGCCTTTTTGATAGGTTAAACTGGCTGCTGTTAGAGCATGCTTACCCGAGCGGATTTTTCATAGAATGAAGGTGGATGAGTGAAATCTCTCGTTTTTCTAAAAGCACCAACATCTTTCTCTGTCTTCTCAAGCAATCTAGAGAGTCTGTCCAGACGCTCACTAACATGGTATTATTACTATGATGCAAAACAGAAAGAATTGGTCTTACTTCAGTGTAGTTAAAGTCATGGAGGATATTTCCACTCGCGTTTTGCAAAGATTAAAATTCTCAACCAGTATCTATAAATTGAATAGACTCACAGCGATCTTTTAAGAATCAAATTTATTCGCATACGACTCTTATCTGCACTGAAAATTTCACTCTAAAACTGGAAGAGATTTCTTTATAAACAATTAGCATTATCCCTCAAAGTAATCCTTCAAAAATTCAGTGTTTCAAGAGCTAAGAGCTTTGAACCAACTTATGGCTGTATAGCTCACTATTTTCGATTAAAACTTTAACAGTTAGCTGAATTGATAGTACAGAGCGTGCTTCTGAAACGCGGAGTGAGTCTGAAACTACCATCATGTTTGAAATGGTTAGTAAGACTTAGATATAAGAATAAATCTTAAAATGCCAATTTTTGAAGAGAATGCATCTCTGTGATATAAATCAATACAAGATTCTTGTTTCAGAAACTATAATTTGAGAATGAACCGAATTTGAAATAATAACAAGCAGGTTCAAACGTACTACCAATGGTTGCTTTTCAAAATCAGAATCCTATTAAAATTTCACGCAGTTTTAATTGATCAAGGTTGAAAGGAGGAATGGTACATTGAATGGCAAGCAAAAAACAATAAGATGACTCTGTCTCCTCAAACAAAGTTTAATGCGACTCTATAATCCCGATTATTTAGCAAGATGTAAAGTTGGAAAGATTGAAGAGATTAAGCTTGCCTATTTCCGAAATACACAAATTGACACTTTTTACGATTCGAAAAATGTTGGCTACCCCTCAATTTCTGTGAAGAGTGTTTGAATCCATAGTTTTGTGTTGCTCATTATCTAGCACTTTCTTGAATGACTCTGCGGAATATTTTCAAAATAGATTTAATCAATAAAAATAAAGAAAGATGGACTTCGATTACTTCCTCAAAAAGTCATATGAAGCAAAAGATTGGAAAGAATACACGATGTTTTACTTCCTCTTTCCTCTGGCAGCCGGCACGTTACTTGGAGTTGGGCATGCTCTTGCCTACAGCATCTTGAGCGTCGATTTTGTAAGAAAAATTCGCAAATGGATATTTGGCGTTTGAATTCATACAGAAATGTTTTTCTTGGAATAACCTGCATCGATAAAATGTATTTATATAAAGACAACTGTTCAATCTTTCTGAACCTAAAAGATAAGAACAATATTTGCACTCTCACGAATATCAATTCGAATATTGGTAATTATTTGTATGCGATACCAAAGATGATTGAGTTTTTGGACTTGAATAAACGTCTTGAAGTTTGTTTATGCATTAATGATGAATTTTGAGAAAAATACTTCCATCAATAGCCAAAAATATATGAGACCAATAACTTTCGAAGTTTGGGTTGCAGTCTCTGTCCACTATTGCCTCTGAGATTTCAATGAAACTTTCGATAGGCGCTATGGAAGCCCTTTTGAAAATCTTGTCCAAAAAAATACAGAAGAAAGTCAAGAAGTGTTTTTGTAAATTTAGCTTAGATATAGTGAGTTAAATATTTTCGCTATAATTTCGAGTAGACCTACCTTTGCATTTCTGAAGTTTTGAAGATGATTCTTTTTCAGATGTTGGCTTGATAGTTTAAACGCAAAATATCAATTGCACTAATCATACCTACCAGTCATTCAAAGTTTTGAAAAAATGAGGAAAATTATTGTACTAAAGCAATTCTGGCTAAGACCTTGAGTTTTGAGAGTATGGCTGTAATTTATAGGGAGAATACAAAAGCACTGTCTCTGAATGAAAAAAAAAATCAGGCAGGTAATTCAAATTAGTTAGGCATAGTACAGCATTTTTGCATTCATCCAAGAAAGGATTCTGTAGAACAGAATGTACTATGAGATACCCTTTGATTTTTTTTAATTGAGTATATTTGAAAATTTAATTAATGTGTGAGCAGCTCTTTAAGTTAACTATACTCTTCAAAATTAATTTTTCGATCGGAGACAAATTTTTTGGTTAAAACTTTCTCTCATAAACACATTAAGTTTAAACCTTTTTCCGTCTGTTTCTTATCAATATTATAGCATTTCAAAACTAAACCTATTTCATGTTTTATAAAGCATTCGTCTCTTTCATTACCATTTACGCTTTATTAAAATCAAAACTCAACACCATGTATTGTTATCAACCTTTACCATGAAATCCAATTTTGTAAGTAATTAACCAAATTCATTTTCATTATTGTCTAAGGGGTTGAGACAAAAATAAATTGGCTGAATGTCTCACTTTTCTTCATCTCAATTTACCCATTACTTTTCAGAGAACTATCACTTGCTCTCTTTCCAACCTAAATCTTCAAAATAATTTCCAAAGAATTTTTTTAATTATTCTGATATTATAATTTAATACTGATTTGAATAGAAAGAGAAAGCGAATTTTTCATTATTCAGGGATGTTTCAGAAAAAATAGACATAGCAAAATTGGCGCAATCACTGTGCGTCGCATGGAGAAAAAAAAATGGCTGGCATTTACAAAAAAACAATGATTGTCTTGCTACTATATATGATTCTGGCAATCAAAAAATGAGAAAAAAATATCTCATTATTTCTTAAATATAGGGTCAGTTTGATTATTTATTTGTTGATGCAGTCTCCGCGCTGACGTTTTAGGAGGATCTAATGAAAGTAGGATCTTTGAATAAGTTGTTGAAGATGTCTGAGTTTTTATTGGAGTGGGCTTCGTGTTCGGAAGCAAAATTCTTGGGAGTATGGAACCTTCAATGGTTGGATTGATAGAAGGAGTGTGTCCAGCATCGGTTAGTTCATAGACAGCGATTTCCACGCTTTTAGAACGTAAATTATGCTTTGGCGCAGGTTTTGCATCCGATTGGAGCTTATGAATATAGAAATTTGGTTTCGTCGACATGAGCTCAGGGATTTTCAACCTTTTATGAATTTTCTGAATAGACAACTCTTTTGTTTTCAATTCGTCGAGAATTTTAACGAGCGCACCTTCCTTTTCTGCCTCTGTTATGGAAAAAGCACTTGTCTTTATGGTTTTGGTTTCCGTATTGAATAAGCTAGGAGGGCCCAGGACTGAGCTGTTTGGAGATACCCGGGCACTCGGTAACATAGATCTGCTTCCTTTTGTCAGACTACGCGAGCTGGAATATATTGAGTTGGTCCTCGCACTTTGGAGATGGATTAGAGACAATTTCTTTTTAAGTATTTTTGAGGGTTGAGATCTCTCTGGAGAATATGACTGAGAAATAACGATTGAATTTTCCCTCTTAATTGCAGAAGTGGTTCCATGCTGACTTAATCCTACCATGGTGTTAGCTTTGAGCAGAACCGTGCCTCCTTCGCCTCTGTGGGATGGCTCCTCAAAGCCAGTAATAGAACTCATAATAACAGGAGATTGCAACTGATCGATGCTAACAGATCGCCCCAAGATTTTGGGCTTTGAAGGATCAGCTCGTCCTTTTAAATGCGAAAAATCGCGGGCAATAGTTTCTTTTTTATCAAAAAGGCGTATCTCTTCGACACTTGATGGATTGACTTCCAACTTGAGGGGATCTCTTTCGCGGATAACATTCTCTATTTCTCCATCAATATGGAGCCGTGCAGAGATTTTATTTTTTAGAGAAAGGGCTTGAGAATCGTCGACCTTTTTCTCTCGCTTCACAGGTTTTCCTACCTCTGAGGCATTCGTGAGGTTTAGTTGCTTGATTTCTTTTGCAAAATTGTTTCGCCAGAGCGTCTTGTTGTTATAGTCTCTAAGTTCTTGAACGAGCTTATCAGGGTTCGTGGCATTGGAAAAGAAAACCTAATTAGTTATGAGGTGAAATTCATTTTTAAATAAAATAGCAGTTACTTTTCTATCGATTTCATACACTTCTGCATTAGCCGAATAGCATATCGCAGTATGCTCTCTCTTTCTAACGTCTGCAACGAGATCAGTATCTCCAAAGACCTCCCCTTTGCCGATTATTGCTACCTGTTTTGGATTGATTGATGAGGTTACAAATTCTACCAGTAACATTTGTTATACGTGAATTTCTTTTTTGAAGTCGATCTGGGATTTCCACACAGAATTCATTCGTTCATAAGGCACTTTCGTTGAAGTGCTCTGTTTCAAAGCAAAAGGCATTAACAGGTTCCTTTCTTTTTGATTTGAATAAAACTTGGTCTTTTTAGTCAGCTGAAATCGAAAAAAATTTAGAGATTTGTGATTTATTTAGGAGAATCAACCTCCACTTCTCCAGACTTGACCAGGAACAACGAATTGGCCTCAGTGCCTTGTTTGAATATCCTATCTCCTTTGCAGAATCTCCTCTCTACGAATCCTCGCAAAATTGCCGACAAATTTGCGATTGGCCAATTTGCAAACAACGGAACTTTTGTAAAAAACTCTATCTCATTTTTATGCTTCTCTTCGTAATGTTCCCCTGAAAAAAGTTTCAAAAAGTTTTTATTGACTGCAGCTTTACGCAGAATTCTGCTGTATGTTACTCCCGACAATGTCGCCATGTAGCACTCTTCTTTGCACACTACAGTAGCTGTCCTATTTCCATATAAAAACGTCAATGATGATGCGCTTCAAATTTGCATGTACCTAGGTTGCTGTGTATTCAAAGCAATCTCGCCGAAATAAGTAGGTGCTGTCAGAGTGGCAAGGAGTGTGTAATGAGGAAAGGCTGCCATAAGAACACTCTCAGGATAAATTCCTTTATCCTTTTGGCTTACCATTCCCTCATCTATGCTCCCATCAACCGAAGACTCGCGTGGTGAATTTTTCATATCTAGTACTTTAATAATTGCTTCCTTCTTCGAATCGAAAATAGATCTCTTCGGGATTACTCGTGGCGTATTAGAAGCGCTCTCACGGCCAGTCTCTCCTCCTCCATTGAAATCCGAAAGACCTGGAGACGCCGTGTTGCTGTCAGGATCCATGTTTTTTGTCGCGACTATCGGCTTGATACTCATCTTTTTCCGATGCTGTTTCATCACCTTGTTCACAGCGGACCTTGCCAGGATATAGACAGATCCTCTCAATAGCATATAAAAATTCCTTCCCGTTGTACCTAAATGCCGATAAAGTTTCATACCTAAATTACCATTAAATCACCTGCTTCGAAAACTGTCTTCGCCTTCGAAACTTTGACGATACGGACTTCTCGCAGTATTGTTTCTTGGAGCTCATCGTCGATAGAATTGAGCATGTCGTTAAAATAGCTGATATTTTTGAACGCAGTTTTTAAGAACGCGAGTTCTTGTTTGCTGCGCCTAGATGGTGCCGTTTCCAGGATAGCCTTGACGGCCTAGAGCTAATTAAAGGAGGCTATGATAACAACTTTACAAGTAGATCATCTTCGTCTGAAAAATCCACCTGTTGCTTGCTGAGCATAGTGCCTTCGGATTGCGAATGAAGAACTTCTTGCATTAATAATTTATTGATCAGTATTGAGTTATATTGAGTTACAAATTTTTTAATTGATTAATGCCACTCCAGAAACACTGGATTAACCGTTTAATATACCAAAAATCCTTGATTAAAAATTTCGAAAAGCCAATAGGACATCAGTTGAGAGAGAGATTGAACCATTGCTTCATTTATTCTTCTTCGAAAGATGTGAATTAAGGATAAAGTTTCTTCTTCTTAATGATTATCAAAAAAATATAGATTGATTGCAAGCCAAACAGCCAGCCGAACACTTTCGACAGCTCACATTTAACAGAGAAACTGAACTTTTGAATAATTGATTATAGTCGAATGTATCCTTCGATAACAACTTCTGGTATCTTAAATTAAATCTCTTTGGCTTATATATAGTTCAATAAAAAATCTTACGTGTGTATGCAAATTAACTTCTTGGAGCTAAATTCATAAGTATTTCAGAGCACAAAGCTTTGAAATTATGAGATGTTCGGAAAACGAATAATAATAAACCGAATTCATTTCGTAAGTAGAGTTTTTGTTCACATAAGTCTCCCAGCTAAGCCTAACTATTGCAATTTCAATTATGCATTGTGATATTATTTCTCTTTACTGTGTAACCATCCATTCAGGGTTCTTTATTTAGTACGATTTCAAGATATGGAATTCATTCAGCATATTTCTTTCCCTAAACTATCTTTTCAACTAACCATAAATTTTTTTGACGAGAAAATATGTAATTTGTAGGAATCTTGTGATTCAGAGCATTCTCCTCATCTACCTTACTTGAAGGTAAGATGGTTTTCAAAAAGATGTCCGCTCTTTATTGGAGCCTCTCTCTGAGTTTTAGCCTCTTGCAAAAGTACAACAGCAGCCTTCAACTCCTTCAAGGAGTATTCCAAGTTAGTATTCTTTTGTCTAAAAGCGTGTTAATCATGATATAAATATATCAATAAGTTCGTGATTTTACGAGATCAATTCTTTTTCGAGAGTTCCAATTACGTCTTTAATCTTAGAAATAGCTTTGGTGGTTTCATCCTCTGTGCCGTTCTCTTTAGAGTGGAGCTGCGGTGTGCTTGCAGAGTTATGAATATGTGAATGAGGCACCTAATTATTTAAAGTTTGTTTATTATTCACGTAATGTGGTAGAGTTACATCTCTATTGAGCGGATCCTCCGATTTAGGAGTTTTAGTTGAGGTGGTTTTGGAGGTCGTTGTTGGAGTGGGTGAGTTTGAGTTCGTTCCGCTGCTGGTTGAAGGTTTGCTAAACCCTGCGTTGAAAAAGATAGGAGCACTATCCATACTGGTTGTTTGCGGTTTGGTTGTTGTAGGTTTTGGCTTCGTGCTGAGAGGATCGAAATCGTCTTGTAGTGTCTTTTGATTCGGCCTGGAGAAGGTGTTGGTGAAGAGGGTGGTACCTAATGGATCTTTCTTTTCGGTTTGGGTCGCTGATTCTGCAGCTTCAGCAGCAAGTACTTTTTCTAATAATTATTATTATGGCATTGTAACAGCACTCGCGTTAAGTGTAGGTTACCTCGAGAGCTGATGGCGAGACTGATGATTTTAGAAACATCTTCGACAGGAGGATACTTCAGCAATCGCTGGAGGCAGTAGCCGCCGTCATCTTTGCTGAGTACTTGATGAAGGAGTAATTTTAACCAACAGTGACGGGAAAAATAGGATTACGGTCTTTTCTGACGAATTGAAGCATTGCAAGCACCAAATAGTCCAACATATCGAATATGGTGGCTTTAGGATTATTGAAGTAGTAGTGAGCAAAAGTCACATCCCACAAAAGCATCGCTTCTGGCATTTTGAATTCTCTACTAAGCATGCATCGAATCCATCGACTAGAGCAATATAAATGCCGATTAAACGATCGTCACAATCAATTTAATTACAGAGCGTAAATTTGAGGCTCAACACGCAGTCTCTTGAGATGTCTGTAAAGCTCTTCATCGGCAATTTCAAGCCAATACTCTTGTATCAATGTTCCTCGAGATAAAATTGCGGAAGCTGGCTTCGAAGGATCTGGTTGGAGTCCAGAAATGATCAAATTCAGAGCTTTTATTTTTGGTTTCTGGTGAAGTCAATTAACATAAAAAAACAAGGAGAGGAAGCAAATTACCATCAACTCGACCAATGTTGGATTGTTCTTCGCAGGTGAGTTATTATCGAACATATCTTTCTGGCCGACAGCCATTAATTTCGAGAAAGTGGCATAAATGTCAGCTTCTGCGTAAGTTTGATTGTTTAAAAATTTGAATAGGTCAGTCTCAGTCTCCCTAAATACAAGCTCCAATTAGACAATAGTCAACTCAAAATTGTTTTCACTTTTCGTCAGTAACTTCAACACTTTCTTGGTAGCATGCCCAGGCTAAAACCGCAGCGAGCTCATTCATACCTATTTTTTTATTGAGCTATAATTCAGTGCTAAAATTTGATTTGCTTACCTTGACGATATGAAGGATTTGGATTCAATTTCGACCAAACAAAGAGCACGTTATTGAGAACCTCTTTAACAGCTGGATTCGTGAAAAACTCAATTTCCTGGTAGCTAATCGATTGAATAGTTAGTGCATACCCTCATAACAAATATTTTACGTTCTGTCTACATCGATTTTGATCGAGTTTTTAAGGTCAGCATCTTCATTCCAGGTATTCTATTGAAAGGTCAGTAATTCTGCCAATGAGAATTTCTGCTACATTGGAACCACGAGAGAGGGGATCATCCATTTCTGCCTTTTTGGCTCTGGCATTATTGTACGAGGCTAATTTCTCTTTATAGAAATCTCGAGCAGTTTTCACAGACTTTCTAATCTCAGCCTCAGTGCCATCAGGGATGGCTTTCAGGAACTTCCTCCATAAGCTCCATCTGCATTTGGTGTAAGGAAGTTCGCCTCTGTATGTCAATGCTAATAAAGAATCGACGTTTTCTTTGTTTTTAATGTATTTATTGAAATTTTCAGCTGAATTAATCTTCTCGATCTCGATTCTGAAAGTTTGTAAGTCATGATGTATGAGAAGAGCTTTTACTTGGTCCTGTTGAGGGGGTCCAGCGGGTTTTTATCTCCTTTATTCATTTTTCCCTTTTATTAGCCGAATCAAACAATTTATTTTAACTCTATTGTAATCAGGAGCGTTTTGCGATTAATCAACTTATATAAAAAAGTTCCTCCTAATAATATTCATTAGAAAACTATATCACTAATCCCGAAGGATTTCATGAAAGTGAAATTGTAATTTTACACCTCCTCTCGGAGGGATGAGAGAATACTCGAATAATTGTTACCAATTTCTCTTAGAAAGAATTCTTCTCTCAGGAAGAGAAAAAAAAAACAAACGACTGACATCATGAATCGGTAAAATGGTGGCGCTGAAACTCACGGCTTAATTGGTTAGAGATAAACTTCTCACTTAATTGGGACAGAGCATTTCCATGCGGAAACCTCCTCAAGTTAATAACTTTCCTATTAATATAAGCTAAATGAAAATCTCTCTCTATTGATCTCAAACTCGGACAAAACTAGCCATATTGCTATGTTTTATTGAGCTCTGAGGGCAGTTAATTTTAATGAAAATTGCCTTGAAGAATATGAATTTATTGACTTACATCCAGAAGTCCTATCCTACGGGATAACGATCCTATATAATCTCGTCTAGTACTTTCTACAGGCGAAAGAACATCTAATTCAGACAAAGTTGTCTAATACTTACATAAAATGCAATTAGTTCAATTTTTTATTAGTCCTATTTTTGCTTAGCTGAGCAGCAGTAGCTCTTTTGCGGCTTTGGAGTCTCATCGGCTAGAAATATTTGCTCTTTGTTATCTTTAGGCTTCACATTAGCCTTCTCTGCAATATACGTAAATATTTCCTGCGAAAAAGTTAAAGTTTTTTTCCTACTAGGATGCGAGGCTTACCTGAATTCCTTTGCCAAATTTCGCACTTGCTGTCACAAAAACTGCTTCCATTTCCTAAAAATTTCATTTCATTCTATCGCATAATCGTCATCTTACATCTGCATACTGCTGTGCTTTCTTTAAATCTACAGATTTTTTAGCTGTAGGATTCACTATATCGTTTAACTCATCATCATCGTCATTTTTCTGAAGCAAATCTGTCTTATTGCCCACGATAACAACGACTAATTAGTTCAAAGTTAGCATACCAGGAAAATGAAAGGTCCAACCTATCCCAGGAGGTCCTTTTTCTAATAGTTCTGCTCTCCAATTTATCATATCCGCATAGCTTTGAGGATCCGTTACATCAAATACAAGTATCGCTGCTCCAACATCTGCACATTATCGAATAAGATGAACTTTCTGGCCGGATTAAGATTGAAATATACCTCTATAGTACATCTGTGACATAGAATGATATTTTTCTTGTCCTGCTGTATCCCAAATCTGAAATTGCTAAGGTTATTTGCGTTGAAAGATTATTTACTTGAAACTTGACAGTTTTATCCTTGACAGTCATCTTTTTCGAGATAAAGCTCGCGCCCAGGGTCGCTTGAATTTCGGTTGAGAAGGCGCCTGTCACAAATCTTTGTAAGATGCTGCTTTTTCCGACACCTGGAGAGATTGATCGATCTCAAAGATATTTAAGGTACCTGATGAACCAAGAAATACGACTTTTATTTCATCTGCAGTCTCCATTTATGTCGTTTTTTAGAGAAAAAATGTTCTAGAGGGAGGTTATTAGAATAAAAGTTTTTGATATTCTTGAGCTAACTATTGAGAAATTGATAAAGAGTCGTTTATCTCACAGATCCAGTAAAACAACAAGAATCAATAATCTATATGCGTGCATGTGCTCGATCGATCGTTCGATCATCAGAATGTGAAATTCCAGACCTCGATTTATCATATTCGGCAATGAGACCCGGGGATTAGTTAATTTGCCAGCAATTAGGACGTGTTGAAATGTGAAGTACCAATCAAGGGTAAATTATGAAAAAGAAAATTTGCTAACATCATATGGCCAGAAATAAGTTGTGAATATGACTGATTTTTGACTTAATGATTAAGAAAGAGAGGAGTCTGCTCTTTACTATGTGTATTATTCTTCAACCAACTCGAGCAGCTTTTATGACATGGCTGTGGCGTGGGATGCTACGTGTGTTGATTCCAATTTTGATTAATGGATTCTTTTACTTCTGATGTTGAATAAATTAAAACACAAAAAATTCATTCATAAACCAAATGAAGAGCGATCTGAGATTTGTTCCATCCGCGCAGCATAGCATTTAAACGTTGTTTTTGTTTCTTCATAGCTTGATATTTTTGAATGATTTTTCGACTTTTCTAAATTCGCCATCTTAGGCATATTTTGTAGTCTTGTAGAAATGATAGCAACGGTGTTTTTTTTTTTTCCTCTCAACTTATGAAGAAGCTTCATTTTGATTCATGTAGCCTTGAGGTCGGATGCATTCTGGTTTCTCATCATCATATTTCAGCAACAGAAGGAGAAAAAAAAAAGAGTTAAAGAAAAGGGGGCTCAATCAGATAAACGACTTGTAAGCTTAATCGAGAGAGTAGGGAATTTCATTGTTGCACTCTTTCTCTTCAATACATTTGATTGTTTGTAAGTTTCAAAATGTATTAAAATATATTAATGCACGAAAATAAGGCAACGTTCTCTCGAAGCTAGTCAGCCTGCAAATATTCTGTTTTCTTCTATTTACTGAATGTCATCCAGAATGAATAGATAGTATCTCCAAGGCCTTGCATCACACTATTTTTAGCAAATTCTAAATCCAAAGCTAGACTCGAAAAATGGCATGGATTCAATCAATCTTTTCCACCCTGACTCATATAATTGGTCTCAAAGTACTTTATCGTCAAAATGGCTTCCCATGCACCACAATAATTACCCATTTGCCTGAAATTAGATTTCGTTAATACGCTTCTTTATAAAGAATTCGAGAGAACGGTATCAACTCGTGAATATTTTATACTGGAAGCGATTTTGCTTTACTGTTTTAAATTTATTTTCCATTTTCTAAGATAGAACCAAAAACTTACTACCAAGACATGAATCTCATCTACTTTGCTAACTACATACGAACTACCAACTGTTACAAGTATTTTCTGGGCCTACAATTTATCGTCACGCTTTTTATGATCATATGGGTAACTTTTGATTTAATTACCTTCCGTTAAAACTCATTTAGATATATCAAGACCTCAAAGCTTAGTAAGCAACGTGATCACGATTATTCTTAACCTCCTTCTTTGTTAGCCGAGTAGACGCCATCGCATTTGTCGTGGAACCAATTCTATTTTTATTAATAACGGCCGAAATTGCGTTGCGGCTTGTTGTTTTGAAGAAGGTATGGTTATCTTTGTTATTATCATGCTGAAATTGTAACTAATACAGACATTCTTCAACAATAAATGGAATGTCATCGATCTTGTGATGCTCTTTGCGATAGTCTTGTTCTATGTTGGATACATTACAAGAGAAACTATCAAGTAATAGCTATTGATCAATGAGCTTGCTTTATTTAATTATCAAAGCCAAACAGTAGAAATAGAGCAAACAACCTGGCCTATGATGGTGCTCTCTCTTCGATATATCCTACAAGTTTTAAGATTAGTGGTTGCGATGAAACAGTAATTTGCTCTCTCGTTAAAGCAGTGTATCAAAATTATCCTTGCTTATTTAGTAGCAGTGAAATGAGAGGAGCCACTGTCGAAATGATTGAAATGGAGGAAGTACATATTGATAGTGACCCTGAAAAGACAGTCATGGCGACGTCATCAGAGATCGCTCATGCAGAAGAAATCAAGCACATTGAGGTCTCTCAAGAAGAAGTTTAATCGCTATTTTTTCTTATTAATATGCCATTTCTCCACATATTGCTCATATATACTGTCTGTCTTTTTAATCACCTATTACATAGAGGTATTTACTACCATCTCACTATCGGGTTATTATCATTACTCAGTTATCATTTGTTATGAATTCCAGAGCTATTATCCAGAAACTAAGACCCTAATTAGAATAAAATCGGACCTCTCTAAAAAATGCAGTTGAAATAGTTAGCCTAGCATTCAAAAGACAAAATGATTCAAACGGCAACACCTTCGTTTGGCTATTATAATAGATTCATTGGCGCTCGAATGGAAGTATTATGAATAAATATATTTCGTTAAAAATAGTCTGGTATACCGGTAGAATTTTTTACTAATTAATAAAGAGCGAAATTAACAGCCAAAAGCTTAACACATGATTCTTTTATGGAGTATTTATACCGGAAATCGATTTTGATAATAATAATACTATTTTCTTCTCATAACTCAATCCTTATGTCAAGCAAGTTCGATTCGATTGTTGGTGACCTCAAACGTGCTAGCTTTATGGACATCGAAAGGATGTGGAAAGAGTGCATCCCGAGCAGCAACCAACAAACTGCTTGGTCTCAAAAATGTGAAGAAATCTCTGATGAATACAGAGCACGGATTACACAAGCACGCTTTCAGCGTCTTCCTGCAGTGGTAAGAGATCAAAGCGAGTCTGTAATTGCCTCAGATCGATAATCTATTCTTCTATGCATGGTGATTTACGGACCTCTATTGGCTCCTATAATCCGCAACATCAATAATATCTATCTACTTTCTGAGAGGTTAATGTATTTTTACAATGAGGAGCTTGGTCGTTGCATATGTTCTGGGAGATCTAGATTAAGATGGCCAAAAATATTTCACTAAATATTTCACTTTACTCACATCCAAATAAATTTTAACTTTCATATCCTTAACGTATTCATTTTATTTTATGTTTCGAAGAAGAAGAAACATTAAAGAAGATCACTGATATCTTTCTTCAAATCTCATTGCTCAAGGAAAATTTGATTGAAGCGGGATGCTTGCTATTAATTTATACTTCAGGAAATAGGGAAAGAAAGGTCCGAATATTTTTCCTCTATGTAATTTTAACAAATTTAGTTGCAGGGGAGAATTTTATAACGCGTGTGGAGATCAGGCTAGATTTGCAAAATATTCAATAGCAATTTCTTTGGTAACTAAAGCTCTGGGCTAGGTTGCCTTGAGTAAGTGAGTATCTTTCAATGGGTTCATTGGTGCTATACTTTCATTTTTTCACAAATTTAGTAATTTTTTTGTTGCAAAATTTCA
>ENA-UOUE01000866-UOUE01000866.1-compost-metagenome-genome-assembly--contig:-NODE-866-length-22234-cov-5.358081_pt1 | contig 22234 bp, 13 predicted proteins | sample MGYA00238146_ERZ747223 | MGnify/ENA primary metagenome ERZ747223 (study PRJEB28781, sample SAMN06268865) | compost metagenome | isolation source: single cell | place: USA: California, Emeryville, Joint...
CTTTATCGTCGAAAGGATACTTCCTCTTGAAGATAAACTGGAATATTTGAAGCTGTTTGAAAGTTTTGATCGGAATTTAGACGGAACTCTCTCCAAAACAGAAATCGTTCAAAGTCATTATTAAGCCGTTTGTTTCTCTTTCTAAACTCAACAAAAGGATATTCCAAGATCAGAGACGATCCAATTGCAGCCAGCAAAGAAATCGAGAGCGTTTTCTCTGCGCTTGGCAAAGAAAAGACCGATTATATAACTTTCACTGGTATTAATATCTTCAAAAGGATCCCAAATTTACGCATTTATTGATATATAAGAGTTTTTGATGGTGGTGGTTAACAAAGATCTCATTCTCTCAAAACCGAAGCTCGAGCAGGCGTTCAAGCTGCTGGATCTGGTTTGTGAATAGAAGTTTCTTCATTTCTGATTAGCAAATAATTAGGATTCAAGCGGAGGAATCAGTAAAGAAGAGCTAGCTCTCAGCTTGGGGCTAAACCAAATATCTGCTGATGAATGGGATGAAGTCATTAGAAACGTTGATTCTGATTTTGATCGCTACGTATCTACTCTTTGCTGTTTCCGAATCTCATTTTTTTTACTTAGATTTCATTTGAGGAACTGCGAAGTTTCTTATGTAATAGCTACGAGCTTGAAACGACAAAAATCTCATCACTCCAGAAAGTTAACAGTCGCAAGCCTTGAAAGTGACCTGATCGTCAACTAATAGTACTATTTTTGGAAATCAACAAAGTTAATGTTGAAAATGTTTGATATGAAAATGAGTATTAAAGTTTCGTAAATGTATTAAAAGACTTATATTTTCTTTTATACAAAAGCGACATCGAGGTAAAAAATTTCTACAAGATACATTGGCTGGCTTGAAACTTAAGATATTTTGGCTTCTATTTCGCAGAATCTCTTGTTAGAAAAAACCACAATGGTCTGTGCATCTTCGCTCTTTAAGAGCTTTCAATCAATCAAAGCTGCTAGTGAGACCACTATATGTTACTAATAAAAAATTGACTTGACCTACTGAGAGAAGTTAATTAGAGGTATTAACTCATTTATTGGAGTGATGAGCTTGCTACTCAATGCTTTATCACACAATAAAGTGATTGGACCTGAATCAGCGCTTTTCAGACTTTATCTAGTTGGAATTATGGAGAGGGTATGCTCCAAACAAGAAAGAGCCTTGCTTATAATGAAGTTTCTCGAGACCAATCCTTCTCAGTTTTCAGGTTTCAGTTCTGAAAATTTTTTTCAATTCGCAGCAAACCATTAGCTTGGCATATTCTTCATGATTATTAGAGCCATTTGCGAGCTTATTCAAATCTGAAAGACAATATATATTAATGTGAGAGCGTTCCTTTTAGTCTCAGGTCTCAATATGAACTGTAAGTACACAAAATTCTACTACTGCTTCGGATACGCAAACAATGCCTGAGATATCGACTTCCAAGCATTTGGTTTCAATAAGACTTTGCGCACATATTACTCCCGGCTAACCCGGTTAACCAGCAAAACCACCAATTTTAGATTTATTCAAAAATAATTAAAGCCTCCTTATCCAAAATCAATCACCAACAACAGAAAGTAGATTTTGCTTGTTTCGATGGCACTGAAGCCACTCTCTTCAAGCATCTCTGGTGATGGAGGCTCTATGGCACCGTATCTCGCAAGCTCATGGGAAAATACCGCCAAAATACAACCATCAAACCTACAAAAAAGAATTTTCCGACTCTAACTACTAACCAATGAGGCAGATATTATAGGCCCTTCTTAATTCGCGCCTGTAGTACTTCCTTGGCCCTTGATTCGAAAATCTAAAGGGCAAGATTCGGATTGCAACAACGCTTCTCTATCCGAAATAGTGAGGAAAGTTGTAAATTTTATACGAACTTAATTCCCGAATTACCGGCAGATTTGATTGAATTCTAAAATTTTTTTTATACTGCAATTAAATAGATATACCCCCATTCTATATTCGATTCAGGAATTGGGAGTGATACCTTAATTTTCTCCCGATTAACAAATAAAGCCAAATACGAAGGAATATTCCTTCGCTCTATCTCAGCCTAGAGCCCATTGATCATGGGATCTTCACGGATTGACTCAACCCAGTACAGAAATCCTTTCATAGTCCCTCTTCATAATCTCTCTTTCTATAAAAAATTAAATTCTCGTACTTAGCTTAGCCAAGCTTATTTTACATAAATCAAATTAATCGATCAACCAACAATAAGTGTTTATTTCAGTAAAGTTCTAAATTTGCAGAGCTATTTGCAGTGTGCAATTATTAATTATAACCTTCGAATCTCACCGAAGGAAATAACACTGAGATTTATTTCAATTTCCAAATAGGCCTCGAAGGTCTCAATGCAATTTATGCCGTATATAATAACCGACTTAAATTACTTCCTCAACTATAATTAATAAAAATTCAGCAAGCGACAAATGAACTCCTCCTACAAGCAATTCATGTTCCCTACCTTCGACCTCCAATACCCTCAAGTAATTCCCGCCCTCGAAACTCAAGAGAAGATGCTGCAAACTTTGTTATATGCTCAGATGCATCAAAATTTGTTCTTTGCTAATCTCCTAAGACAGCAAGAGGCCTTCGAAATTGCCAAAGCAGAGGAAAACATGAAGAAAATGTTGACTCTTCCAACACCTTTCATTGAGGCCTCAAAGTATTTCCTCTACAATTATCTCTCTAAATCAGTTTATCTTAGTCTGCTGACTTACATGCAACCCAAAATCCTCGAGCCTCTTGCTCTTCCTAAAACTTTGTCGACACCGCAGAAATCGGAAATTCCTATGTCTACGCCTTCTTTCACGAAAAAGGATGTAAGAACCTTGGTGAATTTCCTGTTGGACAACATTGGGACCTCTGATGAAAAGACTATATCGAAGGCAAAGGATCACTATAGCAAAGACCCGTTATTTGCCTCTTTGTTTGATTGTCTCGTTGCGAAGTACAAAAAAACCACAAAGACTAAGGAAGAGATGACGAAATATACGTTCCGAAAAGCGATTCGCTGGATGAGAGTCAAAATTACAAAAGGCAAGGAGTCTGATCCTCGAGAATCGACGAAGATCTTCATTCAGCGCTATTTTGGAGATATATTGAAAGAGAAAATCTCTGATGTGTCTTTAGATGATGATGCTATTATAGATAAATTCCTGCCTTTCAAGTAATTAAACAAACCTTATTCGCGATTAGCTTGGGATTATAGGAAGGACTCGAGAATGAAAACAATGAATACAAGCTTCGTTGCGGAATTGTTCGAGTCGAAGGAATTCGCATCAGATTACCAAGAGTTTCTGGGTATGATATTCAAATTATGATAGCTTACTAACGATGCCCTATAATAGCAAACTTCCACAGCATGATGGTCGCTGATAATTGCCAAAAGATAGAGAAATTTATTCGTTTCATTGAGGATTGTTACGAGAGCAAATGCTTTATAGTAAGTTTAATTCGAAGTTATCAGAAGTCTAATACCGTGTTTTTAGAAAGTGAAGACGTATAAACGAATTCCGTGGTTGACGTGCTGGATCAACAGCACGATGAGTCAAGCAAAAGACATCCAGAAGCTGTCCCGCAAAGGCAGCAGTAAAAAAATGAACGCATTTAAGGTCGAAGTTAATAGCTCAGAGACGTCTGAGGCAAAATTCGAAAAGAAGGTTAAAACGGAGTTTATTGAAGAAAACGAATCAAGTGATTCGACAATTCATGAGCGGGTTACAGCTATCAAAGCTGATTAGATGTATTTTTCGTTAATTTTACAAGCTAGTTAATATTTTTTTGGTCGTTTCATATAGCAAAGAATGCATTATTTTTTATTCTCATCAATGTATCAATATGTGCATAATCTTTATAATCGTGCAAAATAGAATTCGAACCCAAAGTCAGACTTTAGGAAAAAATGCTTTATAGGCACAAAGTATTCAGTTGAATTTCAATATTGAGAGCATATCCTTTAAAAAAATAAATATACTGTGGCATTATTTGTTAACAGACAGTTTATCCTTTCTTTATTCGTTTGTGCGCAAATATTCATTGAGATCGGTTCACGTGATGACTCACAATAAAATAATAATCTTATTTGTGTTTTAATGCTTTGCAACCTAAGCATAAGCTATTTGTACATATAAATAATCAAAGTTCAAGTACATGAAGCTAATTAGCTGGAGAAAGAAAAAAACACATCTTTACTCTATTTTGCTTTATTAGAAGACTTGGTGGAGACCGAGAAATGAATCAATACGTTAGGCCATGCCTTCTTGATCTGGAATCCCTCATCTTTGAGATGATCTAAAGTATCCAATTTCGCGAATGCTGCCTTGAGACTCTTCATTACGATCTTATGGCAATACTTTGAGGTTTCATCCTTCGTCTTGGATTTCTCAAGTGAATCTATGTCATATTCCAACACAAAACATTTAAACAGGAAGGAGCATCGCTTTGAGTCGATTTCTGGGCAAAGAATCGTTTTTCCGGTCAGCAAATCGTTGAGCTTTTTCCAGCTAAGCGTGTCTTTCAGCTGCTTCTTGATATCCACTTCTTTAGAGGTCGATATGTGCTTGCCATTAATAATGTAATCGCAATACAGGTCCCCAACTTTCTTTGGGAAATTCTTGTTAAAGTAGGACTTGGCCTGGCTAATTTCCTTGTCTTTATCTTTGGCGCTTCTGGTGTGAGACACGCTTCTTACAGCTTTTCGTTCAATGAGAACTCTGACTGATTCAAGCAATTCTTCAGAGACCTTCCCAAAGATAGCTTGGGCACCTTTTTCTTCTTTTGTTCCGATCTTGTAACACTCATCCTTATCGATAAGGCTAGCAATAAGCTTGGTGTAAAATTCATCATTCTCCTGCCCCGTGCTATCCGATTGATGAGAAGTTGATTGAGCAGAGGCATCTAATGACTCGCTTTCTTCGCATTCAATAGATTCGTCGAATTTCTCTTCGACTTGGACCTTCGATGGGCACCCTTCGTCTTCTTCCATGAATACTGAGACGGTGTCATAGATAGGCTCTGTACTTTCGATTTCTAGAGTTTTGGATTCGTTTTTCTTCTTTTTGGAGTCTTTTGCAGGCTTTTCTGCCTTGGTAGGTCGCTTTGGCTTTTCAGCCTTTTCTTTCTTTGCTTTAGCTGCTTTTTTTAAAACCTAATTCCCGGAGTTAATACGATTAAACGAAAATTATTTCTACCTTTGGCACTGCTTTGACTTCGGTTTGCTCCTTGATTTGGTTTCCCAATGAGGATTCCAATGGTGCGATGAAAAAAAGCTCGCCGGATTCGCTTTTGAGAACCTCCAACGCATTACTAGGCATGTTGATAAGTTCTTTTTTTTGATCACCGGTTAAGAGCTGGAATTTTTTGCCTCTGATCATAAGCATGTTGGGAAGGTTGTAGGCAAACTGTTCCGTGCACTGCGGATCTGCTATCTCAGCTCCCACAGGTTTCTCGTGATTTGTGGTGTAATTTATTTCCGGTGTGACAGGAATCTCAGCATTATATTGTGGAGTACCAATGTATTGTGGGTCAAGAAAAGCATAATCTTTTGCATTGATATTGATTGGAAAGTCATCTTGGTCTGGAAATACAAATAATTATCAGAAATTTCTTAATGAAATAGTTATACATGAGTAGTCAACCAAGGGTGAGCGATGGCTAGCGTTCATTTATTCTTTGGGAAATGATATGCTTGGTCTGAGGAATGCGAAGAGTTAAATATTATAAATTAGTTTGAGCGCTGCCAGTCATATATCAACTTCATAGGCTAGATATGGAGAGGCCTAGATATCTTGCATCGAGTCAGAGAACTTCGATTAAATTCTTAATCGAGCTGGATTAGGATTTTTGATTAGCTGGCTTTAAGAACAGAATTTCACCTTTTGAGCTTTTTTCTCTCATACTCTTTGTTAAAGAGAATTTGACTCAGCCTCTTAATCGGTAGCGCTGTCTAAGAGGCTGCCTCGCAATGTATTTTCAGTTTTGTTCTGAGAGTTAATGATTCCTTGGATTATCAGTTCAATTGAGTGTCTTTTTTCTCGTTGTGGCATAAATTGTTGATTAGTTCTCCGATTGACAACGTCCTCTTCGAGAAAACCTAATATAATAATTTTTTGGCATAACCTGGGTGGTCGCAGATATGCGATTATTGGATCCTCTGTCTAACAGCGTTGAAGGCAACGACACCTTGGCTGATCTAGCTCCTTTAGCCTCCTGGTTTTCTCTGTTTCCCATTCCTCCAGATGCGGATGAGAGTTACAGTAGCATAGCTGCATTGAGATCAAATTTCCAACTTTTCACAAGAAAATCTGTTTTAGGCCACGCTTAGTGTCTACTAAGGCAAATTGACCACTGCCGATCACTCCGGTACGCTGCCTGGAGGGAAAAGCCAGCTTAGTAAGCTGTCGGATAGAGGACCTCAGCAGCTCGGATGCACAAATTTGGATACACACATAGCTTATTCTTTTAGAAAAAATCGCTTCGTTTCTCACTGGCTTGAGATGATGATTTTATCCTATTTGACGGCATATTTTCACCATTGTTGATTTCACGAGACTTCATCATCAATAATGATGATTAATATGTGCGTTCGCCTCTGGCTCTCGAAGAATGGATGATACCGCTGCTACAGCTTGTGTGGTACAAACTTATTGAGAACATAAACTGTAGGCCTGAATTCTATTCAGGCTTGGAAAATGGGCAAACCAAAATTCAATTCGCCATATTAATTCATAAGAAAAGGAATATTCATAGTAGTGCTTGTTTGATACTCATTCCGAGGTCCTGGAGCCTTTTATGCTTAACAAATCATTTTTTTGACTCTCTTTGGCTGCAGGCTAAGACTGAAAAATCCAATCGTCGCAAATTAGAAATCGAGAGTCGAAGCATAAGGAGGATAAATGAAGGTAACTGATTTCCTTGAACAAGTATACATTTTGAGAGCACAACTCTAGCCGAACGAATTTATTTGAGTAGTAACAACGAGAAAATATAAAAAGAAAATGGCATTGAGATGATATTATTATTTCCAGATCCAATAAGGTTTCTTATGGAGAGAGGTTTTGTCTTTCTTCTGGAGTTTCGAAGCTATTTGAAAAGGATTAAATGATACTTCAACAGAAAATTTCGAGGAGGGAAGAATGAGGATGACCATGATAAAAATGTACGAATTGAACTGGCAGCGGCATTCCAAATGAAGTCTTGCTCATATTGAATACCAGTAACAGGCACCGTTTGTTTGGAAAAAGATATTCACTTAGGAAAAAATATAACGAAATCATTATTTGAAATGCCACATTCATTGTTGGTAATAAAGGAACAGAAATCTTGCGAATAAAGAGAAAAGGACCGATCCAACAACAATAGTTTGTTTCTAGGAGACATTATCCATCAGCTTTCGCATGATTTATGATCGCGCACTACTTATCAAAATGTCATTTGCAAATAAAGATAGATGTAAAAGCTTGCTATATATATGACGGCGTGATCGCTTCTTGCAATATTTAATCGAGGCATCAAGTTTGCTTTTTTTAATTTTCTTAGTGCTCTTATTCGGTGATTAAAACTTTTCAAGCTAATTATCTTAGCTATTATGTCTTAAAGCTTCATGCTCCTGAATATACATATTTGTGTATCGGATTTAAGATTTGTTTTTGAGTTTCTAAAGCGGAGACACTACAGAGCAAAATTTGCAGGACTCAATTTGAAAATTTTCAAATATTGAAACTTAATTTGTTTAATTTGCTCAAGATTCAAATTCAATCATGTGTGTGAAAAAAGTTGCTTGGTTTCAAAATACCTTCTGCCAACTGCCAAATACCCTACCATGTGTCCGCACTTGGAAGGAAATAAGGAAATCATTTTGCTTCCTATTTTGTTAGAATGCTTAAGAATAGAACTTAAATGCTACATTCAAAACTGTCTTCACATATGTATGCGTACGTGCGTTTGTATAGATAAGATATGAAACCATTTTTCTTAGTTCTACCGGTCCACACACAGAACTTATTGAAAGATTTTTAGACATCTTTAGATCAGAACTTTAAGAAGAGAATAAACTTAAATTATGGTTCCTGCAAGAGGAATTCCATGTTATAACTCTCAAATTACTCAATTTATATACGTGTACTATCCTTGGAGCACCTTATATTGAAATTATGATACTAATTTGAAAAAACTATATTTGCTTGGGAAATCTAATCAATTATGTGAAGAAGAGCTACTCCTTGAGCAATACCGACGCAAAAGATATATGAAAAGCTGATTGCTAGCCTTAATACGACACAAAATTCACAGCTGAAATTTTATCGAAAAATTTAAACCCGAATCAATTTAATCCAACTTCTACGTTAAAATTTCGAATCCTGTTGACCGCGTAAATTTCAAATTTCAGTTCATTCTACCCTTCCTTTACTTCAAGCAATGGCTTCCTTTGAGACATTCGTATGTGATAATTAGAGCCGCTATTTAAAGTTGTCGAATATACTGGTAAATCTCTTGCTTTTAATTTGAAAATTCAGTATGAAGTTTCAGTATCACAAGTAAGAAGAGCAAGTAGTGTATATATCAAATAAGTATCAATTCAGATATCCGAAGATAAATAGGTATATCCTATCGCAGTTAAATATGGGGCTATCCTCATATTTTCCCCCGAAAGCCGTTAATTTAAGGCCCATAAATATAGTCTTTAGCTGTGTTTCTCAGATGACAAGGCGCCCGCTTGGCTTCTTCCGCAATTTCTCGGGCTTTTTCTTTAGAGAGAGCAACCCATCTGCATGGAGTCTCAGTGGTAACAGATGATTGTTTATCTAAAATGGTTTCCTGGCCCTTTGGAAGAGTAGCTTTGGTCTCGTAATGAATGGTTGCTTGCATTTGATTGGAAGACAATCGCAGGAATTAGGAAATTCTGTTTGGAAATTTGTATCGATTATAAGAGGATCGCGAAAATTGGTTTAAATATCCAGAACTTTCAGTAAATCGAATCAAAATTGAAAGATTAATCTGATCAAGCTCACGTCATTTTAATATGCGTCAGATTTACCAGTAGTACGTAATTGATTGGAGGGAAAGAACCGCGCGTCTAAGAAGTCGAGTGTATGAGAAGTCGAGCTCAAGAGTGGCTAAGTGAAGCTGCAATGAGACTAAGCATGAGATCGAAAAGAAACTAATTAGCTTGGAAACAAATTTTGCTTCGATTTGAAAGATAGTGGTAAGAATTTCAAAGAGCAGACATTTTATCACTAGAAACATTTATGACTAGTGGCCAATTGATTTCTTTGATAGTATTTTGTTCAAATGCCCTCTCCTCTGTGTTTTGAAATTTATACATGAGAATTAGAGAAAACATACAGGTTTTTCAGAATTACTAACGAAGCTCTTAGAAAGTCTTTAAAAAAGCGATACACCGCAGCCTCTTTTTCATTAATGATGCTAAATTTGAAAGACAGACAGCTTCTAGCAACGTACCATAGAAAAAATTGGAGATAAATCTTAATGTAAGTGGCATTAAGTTTAACAGCAAATAAATTGGTTCCTAAGAACATTCAAATTTCAAACCACGAACCAACTCGCAAATTTCGAAAAGCAATCTACATCAATCTCACCAAGCGGTTTTCTACCCAGAGTTTAAACGCGTTAATTGGGAGTTTATTGAAAGTGGAAGGGTAAAGTTTTCTCAATTTGAAAATATTCAGTGTGAAGTTTCAATAGAACAAGTATGTCAAGTAACACAAAACATTTGAGTAACTAATTTTATTGTGAGTATTCAACATATGAATGAGTGAAGTCGAGATATATATATAGTCTATCGTTGTAGCTGTAGTACAAGTTTCTCTGGGTTTCTTGAAATTTTCATCTTTAAGGTCCATAAATGTAGTCTTTAGCAGAGTTTTTCCTGCGGCCAGCTGTGTTCCTGAGTTCCTCAGCGATTTCTTGAGCCTTTTCTTTCGAAAGAGCAACCCATCGGGATGGGGTTTCAGTTGAAATTGTTGATTGTTTATCCAAAAGGCCTCCGTCCTTTGGCATAGAATCCTTAATTTCAAATTGAATGTTTGTGTTCATTTGCGTTGGTAGGTAGTGCTGGAGATTTGGAAATTCTTTTGAATTTTTTCTATTGATTATAAAAGAATTTCAAAAAGATCGCTTAAATAACCAGTGTCTCAGCAGATAAATTCAAAATTTGATTAATATCCACTGTTCAAACTCAAGCTATTTTAACAGGCGGAAGAATTATCGGTTTCGGAATAACGCCATAGAAAAAACCCAGCTAAGAAGATTGGGTGTGATTGAGTGATTTTGTGACGATGCTGTCAAGGCCATCGTATTCTTGCCGAAAATGAATGAAAAAGACGTTCCTTTCAAAATTATTTTTTGTCAATCTTCATTCGATATACGCATTGGCTGAAGAGAAGGCAACTCTGTTCGCGATTAAGAAAACTCATTATTAGTACCTCATAAATCATTATAGACAAAGTTTTCATCTATTAATTGGTGATTGCTCGATGTTGGTGAAGAGCGGGAAACATAGATATATAGAAAACTTTTCTAATTATGTTGAAATATGAAGAAAAGTAAAGCACTTAGGAAATTGTGGGTGAAAACAAGGAAGATCAGGCAGGTGAATGCTAGATGCACATTCGTAGGCAGTTCTTCCAAAATCCATAGGAAATTTAAAAACGGTTTGACTGGACTAATGCGTCATAATAAGTTGATTTAAAATTCCGAATCAAATTGACGAATAGGCGTTGTATTTTTCGAGATGACTGAGGTGGATTAATTGTTCAACGGCCCTTTTGCCAACAATCAGTACGTATGATAGTCAATCCAGAAAGATACTCAGAGGATGCGGTAAGCAGTCCAAGTCCCTGAAATAAACAAAAAAAAAAACAAAAAAACTCTAAATTCTTATGCATAAACCAAGTAGGATCTTCTCTGGGATCTCTAACCTTTACTTTCGAACTTTTCTTGAGAAGGAGAAGAAATGCCTGCATTGATTTTCAATCATATTAATAGTTTCTTTTCAATCTAGTCCGACTTTGAGCAAAAATTTCTTAATTTCAAATTGAAAGTTGAGTGAGGTTGGATTTACAGACATGGATATACAGAGGAATGACGGAGTTTGTGCGATCTGCTGAAGGCAGATGTTTGATTTGAGAAAAAAAAATCAATTGTTTGTGGGTGGGTAAATCCAGTGTATTCAGTGACTTTATTCAGAACTTCGGAAATTTTCAGAATTTTAAACTCACGCTGTGTTCACTAAAGTCATAAGAACCAATATTTCTGAATTTCATTTCAACTGATCTGCAAGATTAATTGAATATGTCAATTACTTGCGCTGTACAGTATGTTCCGGAGAAAGAAGTGGATAAAATGATTTTGGGAACTAACCTTAAAAGATCGCTTAAGGAATGTAGACGCTCACAATCAATTAGAAATGCTCATCGATAGCGATACGTGAATCCTAGTCGCTATACATAAAGAGCGCGTTTTCATAAACCTCGTTTTTCGAAGGAGAAAATGTGAAAGCTTCCCTGGACTGATCAGTAGAGGCTGTAGAAAGCAGCTTGATGACTAACAACAAAGAAAAAAGGAAACACTCTTTAGATGATTTCTTCCTTAACGATGTTTCTTGTGAATATTTATTATCAAAGACTTTATTAAGAGAGGGTCATTACAACATATTTCCAACTTATTTTGAAAATGTTTGCATATCGTTTCAAATTGCTCCAAACGTTATTATAGTGTACACTTTATGAAACTATTAAACACAAGCAACTTATTGCTTCCAAGTGATCTAAATATCAATGTCAGTCTGAAGAATTCGAATCCTATTTTAGCTGAGGTATGCCTAAAAGACCACTTATTAAATCTGATAATTCCCTACCTTCTCCAATCTCTCATTTAATGAAATCAGACGAAGAATATGCATATGTTTTGAATTTCCATTTTAATTAGATTGATAAACTGCAATGAAGGTCCTGCCTTGGATCATGAATGACCAACGTATACAGAAATACTTAAGCAAATTAATCAAGATGAAGTATGACACGTGGCGACGAATTCTATTTCAACCGTGATCTTGAGTCAAACTGAAAATTATCATCAGTAATACTACATCACTTCTGTTAGCAAGAAGCCAACCAAAAAACGTTTGATTTTGTCAGATATCACCATGATTCTGCAGAATCATACATCAATCAAATTTTTTGTTAGAACGATTCGAAATCAGATTTTTAGATTTATTTTCGCATTTTAAGTTGCTTCTGAAATTCTCTGAGGAATTAAATCCCTCCAAAAGGAATGCTTTCATCTTGTATTTTCATAGCCTCAGTATTATCAATCAATAATGTGGTTAGTATCTGTTTGCTACTGACAATATGCGCTGGAGTTTCTCTTATGTTTGATAATTGTGATTGATGCTGAACATTCGATTTAACGATATCTATAGCAATAGCAGTCGCTTTTCAACAAAGAATTCAGTCTAAATGTATTTAAAACGCATCCTAAAGCCGAGCGCTTGCGGATATCACACATTTAAAGAGACGTAAATTTGAGCCATTCCAATAAAATCCACCTCACCAAAGATTGCTGTTTTCGATTCTCTTATATATCGCTCAGTCATTTTCATCCACGTTGGGAGCATATCCAATAGTATAAGTGGACTGCTTCTTTAACTTCCATTAACTTCCGCATTGGATATAATTTTTAAATCTTTGGTTCATACGTAATCTTTCGTAAATAAAAACTATTTATACTTAAGGAAAATTTCAGTGATTGAAATATTACTTATAAGGCAACATTCGGATCTGCAATTTGAGTTCGAATATCAATTAGCTGATCTAAATATCAAGAATTCAGGAAAAGTATTTAGAGAGGGGAGCTTATATCGCTTTATAATTATTTATTTCCTTCAAACTGTTTGAGTACTAAGAGTTTTAAAATGGAGCTTCGTGCAAGAACAGCCACGGCAACAAACGAAGAATTCGATGAGCAGCAAAAGTCGTTGATCGACTTCATCGACTCCACGATTCAACTGAAGAAAAAGAAATACAGATTGGTATCCGATTTAACAAGGAGCAAACTTCTGAAGCTCATCCAAGGAGGTCTCAGCATCAAAAAGGTACGCTTTTCAATATAATAAATAGTTATTTAGGATCGAGATAGGCTGCCAAAAAACTGCGAATAAATTATTCAACTGCGAAAGCGATCTGTAAGAACAAGAAATTCAGTCTCGAGAGAAAAGCTTCTTCAGACGCACAAAGCAAAGACATAATGAAATCTGAAGAGAAAGAAGAAGAGATTGGAGGGAAATTCTGCCCTTCTGAGAGAAAAGCAAATAAAAATAGAAGTCAAGCCTCAACTGGAAAAAGAATGGAACCTGAGAAAAATAATAATGCACAGGCTGATTACCATCTAATCAAAGAAGAAGAAAAAGAGTCTGAAGCGCAGGGTCGGTTGATCCCTCCAACAGCTTCCTCTTTTAGCACTGGACCTACAATTCAGTCAAGTGCTGAGTCTATGCTGTTTTTAACTAATGGTAAAATATATGTATTAAAAGTCTCATTTATGGCAATTATTAGGCCAAAATATATACAATCTGCAAGGAGGGCCACAGACAAACTACTTCAATAACTTTGCTCCTGTGTTTATTAACCCATTGCCTCAATCCTTCCTTGGGTTACCGAATATTCTCATGAAAGAACATCCGATTGGGAAATCGAATCCTTCAGCTTTCGAAGCTGTTCTTAACTTACAAAGGTGCCTTATTCCCGAAAAAGCTGATATTGTCAACCAAAATATGAGGAATATCGGAGACCTTGACACCCATAAAATGGATGTGAGTAGTCTTTACTTAAATCACATCCTCAAGTTAAGTTTTGAAAATATTGCTCAGTCAGTTTTTTTGAAGGATTTGGCACGCGAAGCGTTTGCGAATGCAAACACTAACTCCGTTTGACCTGTTCAATTTGGATGTACAGATAGGTATAAGCATAGTATGTTCATAGGAGGGTGAGTTTTAAAGATTGATGTACATTGAAGAGAAAATCTGAATATCTTCTTTGATGAAATCAAGTATATATAAGCATAAAGATAATTAGCCTGTATATCATTGGAGACAGAATAATAACTCAACAATTACAAATTATAGTTTCGTGTAAACAATATTCACCAGTATTCAAGCTTTCCTCTCAAAGTTTTGGATGAGAGTCTTGAAATTTCATAATACTTGTCGATTTCCTCCCTATTTTATTGGGAAATATCATTCGATCCTCAGGTGGGTTTCTTTTCTCCGGGAAGTGAAATTTTCATTTATATTCCCAGAGTTTCATTTTCAATTGACTCTATATTATCTTTTCCATGCCAATTCTGAAGCAGACTTCTTTATGTAAATACTTTATTCAAATGAAGATTGCCCTCGTCGTCTTTGGAGCTTGCTTGGCCCATTAGCCAGAGAGCAGCTTGAGATTATAATGAAGGGAATAATATCTCAAGAGAAATAAAAATAAAAATAAATTGACTTCCGCCTAGTAGTGCTTATGTGTAATTTATACTGAAAATGAAAACAGCCAACTTGATTCTCGCCTTGCGAATGAGATTTTAACTTAATTTCCTATCACATGCTCTGAGATATCCAAATTATTGTTGCAATTTCTGAAATCGAAAACATAATTTGTTAAGTTCTCTGTTAATAACGCCTTGCTAACTCGATTCAAAGATCTGGCACATTAGTACTCCCTCGCAAGTGAGATATTTTAAAACGCTTTCATCGAAATTCTAAAAATCTAACCAGTAAAATTATTGCGATTTAATCCATGAGAACGTTTCAGAAAATTTTGATCTACTCAATTCCTGAAGTCCATTCCTGATCGCTCTAATAGATACCTTTCTCTCATTAGTGAGCTATAACGTAATCAACTTTACATCTCGAAAAAATTCAGTTTACTAATTCGCATCTCATATTTCAGAGATCATCAAAAGATTTTATCTGAATATTCCAAAACCGCAAATTCGTCACGGTCAAAAATTAACGGATTTCTAGAAAAGGATATTCAACAGAATTTCTGCTGCATGTTCCTGATAATAATCAACTACTCACTACATAGCTCAAATTTATGCACGGAGACCGCGAAGAAAAGAGATCAAAGACTCCTCCTTGCCGCAGAAGTGCCTTGCGATCTGCCGCACATCAAAACGAACTCGACAAATTACAAAAAGCTATTTCACAATATGACGCTGCTATCGAAAGGAAGAAAAAAGAGACAGCCTCTCTCGAATTCGATATAAAGCAAGCAGAGACCCATCTCATTGAGCTTGACTCTCAACTACGGACTGTCACTGCCAATCTCGCTCAAGTCCAAAGAGTCGACAGAAAGACTCTTAAAAAAGAAAAAACTCGCAGAGAGAGACTTGAGAAACGCGCTGAAGAGATATATAGAGACTTCTTCTCTGAGTTAGAAAACTCAATGAAAATTAAAATTTCATTCGACAAAGAATCCGCAATTTTCACAGTAAACGAGGACGAATTCAGCACATTTAGCCAGCTTCGGTACCTAGTGTCTTCATTCTTCCATGTGAAGCCCGAGGATATTTTTTTTACAGATGATAAAGGGGTGATATATGGATTGGACCTGAATATTAGACAGTATTTATTTCCTTTGAGCACTGTGACTTTAGTGGACTACGTCCCACATCTAACAATAATTTTAACATGCAATAAACACGTTCACGAGCGTGTCCGTAGGACCTCACCGCTCAGGAGCCTACTGGCGGAGGTCCAAACTGTGGAAGACGTCGCAAAAAATGGTTCGAAGGAAGAGTTTTACTACAAACACAGCACAACCATGAAAGAAATCTCGAAGCAAGGGTCTGGTTGGTATCAGAAATTCAGAAAGATCAAGGAAGCCGCCTTTAGCGTGATTTTCTTGATAATTATTGCTCTCTGGGCTGTTAATGTATACAATGACAATCGCTATTTCCAATCATACTTGATGCAAAGAGATCTCAAATCCGTTCTAAAAGGTCCTTTTACGGAGATCAACACTCAGATGCCAAAAGGTCTCGTGCTACTTGACTGGGTTAGACTGATTAAGCAGCCTTATAAATCAACTGACTGTCTTTACCTCAATGATTTCTATCGAAAGGCTTATAGTTCGCATGGGAAGAGTTGCTATGACGCCTCGCAATTAGACACAGATAGCTTCGATATTACCGTAGGCAATAAAATCGAGACTTATGACTACTGGAAAAGCGAAACGATCTCAATTCGCACGCTTTTTGGAACCGCGAAGACTGAGGGTTTCGTCTTGGATATTAACTGGGCCTCAAATAGCACAACAAGCGCCGAGAGATTCGAAAAATGGATGGATCATTTCCGAATGGTGCGCTTTGAAGCTTTTGTTGCCAATTTATACAATCCCTCCAACCAAATGCTAGCGCAGGTCCACATGTATAATAATTCCGTATACGGCGAAGGCACTCAATCAGAAGTTAGCGTCCAATGCATCAGTTTGGCCCCACCAGCAGCCAATGAACTCGCCGTGAGGATAACGTTGATTATCTTTTCATGCCTGGCAATTTTTATTGATTTTCTGAGCACTTTTCGGCTCGTATCGAACAAATACGCTCCTTATGACGCAGAGATATTGCTTAAAGAAGAATATTCGAGATGTATCGCCCTTGACCTCCCACCTCCGACGATGCTTTATCACTACTGGACCTTCAAGTTTAAGTATTTCGTGTTTATTATCTACCGTCCGACCCAAGACCAAGCGATTACCTTCGCAACGATGGTACTTCTCGTGGTGGATTGGAGTTTAAAATCTCAACTTGTTAATCAATTGAGAAACTTGGAAATAGTTAACGTCGGAGAATACCTCGATATGAACCAGTATATGACTGAACAGTGGAAAGTAATCGTAATGAACGCGGTGATCATGATATTGTTGCTTTTTAAATTCATCAAGACACTAAAATCCACATTGCAGTCGATTCTACCGGAAGTCACCTATTACGAAGAAATGCTCAGAGCGCTTGTTGCGAAATTATGCCCTGTGATTCTGTTTATCACATACGTTCTTGCTCTGTTGGCAATCGCGAATCAGTTAACGCTCGGGGCGATCAACCCAACATACAGCACATTCCTGAAATCATTCGCGAACGCATTACAAACTGTCTTGAGGGCTTCTAAAACGAAGGAGATAAATAGCAGTCACGCAAAAATGAGCCAAACAGATATGGGAGGTAGTGCTACGGAGCTAATACACTCAGCGTTGACAACTCTCATCGTGGTATTCTGGAGCTATAATATGATCATTGCGCAAGCCAGCTCGCTGATAGAGAAAGAGAGGAGCCGAATTGTCAAGGCGAGCAGTTTGTTGAAACGAATCAGCGCGAAAGGAGCGAATCTCTTCAAAATTTCCATGCTGAGAAGTCCGAGGAGAAGCAGCCCGACTATTAGCAATACGACAAAGGATACATCCAAGTCCCTTTCGCCTTCAGAGCAGACAGAGCAATCAGACAGGAGCGCAAACGCAAAATAAAGTGCATTTATCAAATATTTATGCAATAAATTTCTCTTTTAAGCACGAAAATGGTCCTTGATTGCAGGTTTGTACTAAATTTATTTTTTCTATTGGTTATCTTGTGAATTTGTTGATACGAACAAAATTATCGGCTGAAAAAATATGAATTGTCTGAGGTCAATGTTGACAGAGGAAATTATGTTGATTTCAGCTGTCTCTGTGTGCAGATCAATCGGGTTAGTCATGAACCTGAGAAATTTGATGTCAAAAACGTTAGGTTAATAAATATTGTGAGTCTATTACCCTAGCTGCTATAAGCGTTATTAATTCCATTGCGATAATAATTCAGTTTGAGAAAAAAGCGAATAAACTTAATTCTTGTTAATGGCTCAATACAGTGAATTTCACTTCAAATTCGTGTTGCTAGGAGAATGTCAGACCGGAAAGACAACCATTATGAAATTGGTCTGCGAAAATAAATCAGTTCCGGCATACAAACCCACTATAGGCGTTGACGATGGAGTATTTAGAAGCGAAACCGACCAAGGCAGATTCCGAGTCATCATGTACGACACATCAGGCCAAGACCGCTTCCGGCAAATGAGCTATCAAAACCTTGCTTCCTGCCAAGCAGCCATATTTGTTTACGACGTGAGTGATCCGAATACTTTAGAAGCAGTGGAATCGAGAATAAAAGAAGTCTGTGAGCAGAAGAACGCTGACAGATTGCACAAAATTCTCTTAGGAAACAAAACCGATTTGGTTACCGCAATACCAGAGAGCCAGCGAGAGAGAGTGCTCGAGTTAGCAAAGCAATACAAAGCAAAACCGCTCGAATGCTCGGCGAACTCCAAAGACAGCATCGTGAAAGCCATTCATGAGGTTGTGAATGATTTGATCGCTGTCCAGTTGCTAAAATCTGCCACCACCATCGACGATGATTTTAATAAATCCCATAAGAATAGTCTCAAAGGACCAGGCATCATCCAAGGCCGAGAATCTACTTTCGAAAGGGCAATTATAGAGGAGCCTGAGGACATTAAAGAGTCCAACCAAGGGTCTTTTAAGATAGGCGCTGATGCATGGAAAACGCAAGGGACGTCAACACAATATCAGAGTGAAGCCATACCATATCAAGAGACCACGAAGGGGAAAGAAGACGAGCCTCACGTCTATGGGGGAACTCCGGAGTCAAATCGGGTTAGTTTGGTTGTGCCGGAAGGTTCACAACAGACACAATGTGGCGGCAATTGCAACTGTAGAATCTTTTAATAAATTTTTCAACAGGTGCTGCCAGACGGAATGGTGCTTAACCTCTCATATTCTAGGTGATTATGTACTTCTCAAATAAAATTGGGATATTGAGCGAGAGAGATATTTTTTAGTTGAATTCAAATTTACTAGTTTCTGAAGGTTTTTACACAGAGGTTATACAAATGAGATAGGTGCAATACAGTATATAGAAGTTGTGGCTATATAGACAATGAACCCATTAAATTTCAAACAAAAATGCAGTTTCGAAAAGAATCAAGTGAAAAATTAATTGAAGTGAATCGGAGGGAAATATCAAGAGATCTTTAGATTATGAAAATTCGGTTTTCTTCAGATTTTCGCCTCATTGGGGCACGAGTAATGAACCTTCTCTCATTGTTGTTAACGGCTTAGTCCAATGTTAAACGAAACCTTGCTATACTCAGTTTTAACTTTCTCTCGATAATACACAGCTCTTTCGAACATTCACAAGCGTTTCTAATGGTAGAGTAGAACTTTGGCTATGGCTTTATAATCGATTTTCTAAATTTGAATATCAAAGGTAGTCAAAAGCTGTCGCTCATGAATATTCCATTTTAGCATCTTCATATATCTATGATTTTTTTCATCAGAATTTGGCTTGTTCTAAGTTGTCAGCATACTACTCGACAAACAAAACGCTTCTTCTTAATAGCAGGCGTCGGGATTTCTGCGAGGAAAAATATAACATAGCTCCCATTATCAGGAAAAAACCATGAAATTCTCAGCAAGGAGGGATATATTTTGGAATTTGGGAATCCAATAGCAGATATTCCACCTTTTCTATGTGACAGAAGGCGAATTCTGAGACACCGAACCATTATTCGTGGTTTTCAACAATTTAATCCGGCAAGAGCGTTTTTAGGATTCCAATTCAATTCTCAAAGACGGAGTCTCCAAAACCGCCTCTGAATTGCCCCAATCTTGGGTTTGATCTCACGGCTGCAGAATTGACTACAGGAGAACTCAACAGACTGATTGTAATCTCTTACAAATTTCATGCTGGCTCAATTGCCTTGCAGTAACAAAAGTTCATATTTGTAGCTTTTTGTTGGTTAATTTTCTTATTTTTCACTCTTTTCACTCATTGAATGGTTTCGTCTCAACGAACTGCCCTTCTAGGTTTTGTTCCTCGATGACTCTGATATATATTAACGCTATTGGCTCATTGTTAAAAACACCATTTTCCAATGCGAAAGAGTTTTCAGCTTGCTCCGCTAGGAGCGAAAAGATCGTTTAGCTTTTCACCATCAAAAATTGTGCCAATTTTTTTTTGAAAAATTCCGACATAAAGACTCTTATGCAAGTATTTCAAATTCAAAATTTTTTTCGATGCTATACTATCGAAAGTAAGGGCCTAGTAGAGGCTCCAAAGGGGTTTGCTACTGAGAATGTAAATTGTAAACCATCTTTAGAGCAGCTGATTGGCAATCTTAGATAGTGAATCAAACATCACTGAAATCTTCATTTTTTTCAGAGTTTTCTGCACGGTCTCTCACCTAGCACGAGACACAGTGCAAATAATATCGTTTCTGCACCTTGACGCATTAGCACACAGAACAGAAAAAGGTTTGAAAACAAGGTGTTTTCCACTAATTAAAATTGTAATGTAATGCGTTTGCTTGGAAATACGGTATCAAAACCGAAAATCAAAAAAGCGGTTCAATAAGCAGCAAGTATTTCGCTCGTGAACCTACCTGATCCTCAAAAAATCCTTCATCTCTGCACTCCTAATGGGAAAAACGCTTGAGAAATGAGTGCAGCTCCGAACAATAGCCCAATAATTGCTAGTTGCTAAATATACCTCAGTTTTCGATATTATTTTAGCAATTTTCTGATTGATAGTACATATTCTATCTCACCCTCATCAAGTAGTGAGTGTTTTGAACTTTGTTAGGTCCAACCTACCAGTTTTTTTTTTGGTACATTGAAGTGAACAGTTGGTTTAATAAATTAATTGAGCTGGATAGCGCTCGCCGAAAGAGTCCGGACTTTGTTAAACCGGATCAATATTTCGAGCCTAAGGGCCATCTCATGTAAAAAGAAAATAGTTTTAAAATAGTAGCATGACCCAAAACGAGCAACCGCCAGCCGTCACCGAGGATGTCTTGAAGGAGAATCTCAAAAATAGCATTCTCAGCGAAATCAACGAGATAAAGGAGATTGCTAACCCAAAAAAGACTCCGCAGTCCTACACTGTCCAGGAAATACGCGATAAAAAGGTTATCCACCGAGTTACTCACTATTTGGTCAAATGGGAGGGCTATCCCGATGATCAATGCACTTGGGAGCCCATAAAGCATCTCAGAAACGTGAACCACTTGATCCGAGAATACGAGTGTCGACAAAAGCCATCACCTGCTGAGCGATTCAAGTTTCAGCAGCGAGGACGTCCTCCCAATGACTTCGTTCCTCCTTCCCAAGCACTGAAAGGGTCTGAAACCAAGCGGCCTTGGACTTTCCCGACCCCGGAAGCCAAGATCCATGCTCTAATGAAGACACCGGCTCCAAAGCCAATTCCAAAGCCGACTCAAATTTCTTCAGCCGATGTAATTATACTGGAGCCAAAGCCTCAGAAGAAAATAAAACTCGCGACTCCTGAGCAAGTCGAGGCGGCTTATGTTCAGAAACCGATTGACAAGGGCGAGATTCCCAGTCTCGGGCATTACCAGTATGGAGACACACCAAAGAGAATCACGAACGGGAGATTTGAATATGCTAACGATCTGGGTTATTTTCTTTGCACTGTTGAATGGGAGAGGAGATCGAATGGAGTGCAGCCACGTTCCACGCCTTTTACGAATATTGACTTGAAGTTGTATGATCCTATGCGGTTGATCGAATACTATGAATCATTGTTAATCAAGAAAAAGCCTGAAGAGGCACCGAAGGCTCAGTGAAAAAGAATAGGTGATAAATAGGCTTCATAGTAAATGGTTAGTATATCTATGCTATGGCTACTTTTTCCCAGAATTATTAAGACAAGGGTGATTTAGAAAAGAAACATTTTATATTGGATTCAATTCAGACATTGCTACTTTGTATTTTTCTGTGCCGATATTAATATGACTTAAGGCCTGCTATAACCCTCCATAATGAGTAATTTGCATGAACTTTATATATCACAATAGCTCAGAGAGAATTCTGACAGGTTTAATGCTCAATTTCCGTTAATTAATAAAATAGCATTATAAGACACTAGCATTCTCTGCAACATCTGAAAGGGAAGAAAGGACATAAACACCTCTACTAATCTAAATAATTCAAATAACTAATGTTCGACACTGATTTTGCCAACGTAAAACATGTTTCTAAGAATTTTGTATATGAGTAATAATGATATAGAGACACTATTTCTTTGCAATCCTTAGAGAAAATTTAGAGATTCAATGCCCGAATCAGTACATAC
>ENA-UOUE01000867-UOUE01000867.1-compost-metagenome-genome-assembly--contig:-NODE-867-length-22177-cov-17.920769_pt1 | contig 22177 bp, 19 predicted proteins | sample MGYA00238146_ERZ747223 | MGnify/ENA primary metagenome ERZ747223 (study PRJEB28781, sample SAMN06268865) | compost metagenome | isolation source: single cell | place: USA: California, Emeryville, Joint...
TTGTAAGTTTTGCGGTATTTTCTTATGCTGAGCGTATGATATCAGGACCCGAATATGTACATGGAAATAATGAAAGAGCATGAAAAACTGGACGAAGTTCGTAAAGAATTGAACCAGAAGGAATTGCATCGTATGATATAATTCAAATAAAGCAAATTTCTTACAGTTTTTTAGACGAAATGGATGATTTTAAAGCAGCTGAGACTGGAGATAATGCAGCTATGGGCAATCGTGACCCAAGAACGAAAACCATGACGAAAAACCTGCGTATTAGAGAAGATACAGCCAAATATCTGCTGAACTTGGACGTCGATTCCGCTCACTACGACCCCAAATCGCGTTCGATGAGAGAGAACCCGAATCCTTTCCTGCCATCGGATAAGCAATTGTTCAAAGGTGATAATTTCGTCCGTATGACTGGTGATACGGTGGGCTTCCTTGAGCAGGAAAGGCTCGCTTGGGAGGCGGTAGAAACACATAATTCAGAGGTATTTTAATTTATTTCATTGGATTGGTTGCTGAACGTTTCTTTTTAGTTGAACTCGGTCGCATTGCCAACAGCAACTGAAAAGCTCGTTAAAATGATGAAAGAGAAGGTGAAAAACGCCGCGGAAGAGAAAAATCAAATGCTGATAAATAAATACGGTGGAGGCGAACATCTTGGCAATGACTACGGTGTCATTCTTGGGCAGTCTGAGAGATATGTTGAATATAGCAGAGATGGAAAGGTAAATCGATAATCCCCTTGAGAGACATGACTAAACATTTAATAATTAGATCATTAACCAAAACGAGAGAGTCGCAGGCAAGAGCAAGTACGAAGAGGATGTCTACATCAATGATCACACTTCAGTCTGGGGTTCTTGGTGGAACGAGGAGCTTGGATGGGGATATCAGTGCTGCTACCAGACGACGAAAAACACCATGTGCCTTGGAGAAAAAGGCCGCAAAATCGCCTTGTTAAAGGAATATAAAATCAAAAAGGCAAGAGAAGAGCAGCAACAGAAACTCGCTGAAGGCGAAATCCTCGCAGATGGGACCACGGAGCTAAACGGCGAGAAAGCTGATGAGGGCGAGAAGTCTCCCGCGAAACTATTCAAAGAACCATCGGCCAAAAGCCTTCCAAAAACTAACCCACCTGCAGAAAAAACAATAGAAAAACCTGACCACAGCGAAAGCCTCAAACAAATGAAGGAATTGCAAGCTAAATTACAACAACGCAAGAAATCTGAAGACAAAGATTCGAACAGCGATTCAAGCGATTCTAGCAGCAGTGATAGCGATAGTAGTAGCGATAGCAGTGACAGCAGTGATTCAGATTCCTCAGATAGCAGTGACAGCAGCGATTCCTCCCGAGACAGAAGAAAGAAGAAAAAAGCTCCAGCAAAACTGAGCAAAAGCGATTTGAAACGCAAAAAGAAAGAAGACGAAAAGAAGGAGCGTTCGAATCCGAAAGCTAATCCATTTAAGAGAGACTTAGACCGTGATATTGAGGAGGGCAGGATGGATAAAAAGAAGCTGAAAGAGGCGCTAAAGCGAGAGTCGCATAGAGGCGAAGAAGAAGTAGATGAGCGAAGACGCAAGTATAATTCGCTCAAAGGCGGCCAATATGATGTTACTGCCGAAGAGCTTGAGGCTTACAGACTCAAGAAACAGAAATTCGATGATCCGATGAAAAATATGTTAGGTTGAGTATCTTAGAGAGTTACTTTTGCGTTTACTCCTCGGTGTTTGGTGTATAATTTAGCTTTTTCTTAATTGTATTTGTCAATACTTAGCCAAACAATTTGAAACTTCTTAGAGGAGTGTGACACTGTTTGAATGTTAGAAGTTCTAAAGCGTTTTTAAATAAACGATGCCAGCTTTGATTTTATCTCACTAATTGAAACATCTAATCTCGATTACAACTAAACCTCCTCATGAAGAAATAAGAACAGAGCCAATATCCTGGTGTGAATTATTATTATGTGGTTTATTATTATGAATGTGCATCAACGCGGAAATTTCGTAAATGACATGTTTGAGGGTACTAACTAAATTAATCCCAAGAAATATGGGTTACTTGAAGGAATTTTAGAAAAGTGAGTCAGCAATCCGCGATAGTATAGTGGTTAGTATATCTGCCTGTCACGCAGATGACCCGGGTTCAATTCCCGGTCGCGGAGTTTTTTTATTTTGGTTATGCGTAAGGCAAGGGTAACACACAAATGCACATAACTTCGCACAAGAGCCAGGTTGTTTTGAACACTCCTTTAAGGTTTTAGATCCTGATTCATCAGGTATCTGAGACACCAATGGAAAGAATTTATTTGTTAATTTGAAAAATTCATGAAAAGCTTCGTGAAAAACTATCATTTCTCAACTATTCTTCAATTAAGAGAGCGCAATGGTTTTAAGTACTATCACATTATACAGTGCTTTTCAAGAGTTGAGAATAGAACTACAAGTTTCTTTGAAAATATCGAGACTGCTCTGAAAGGCCGTATTCGAACGAATTAATTTTATTTGAGGCGCAAAATCCATAATGGACAAAGATTCTCGAGTGCTTGAGCTCTTTAAGAGTGCTAAATCAATTGTTAGAGCTGAAATAACGTTGTTTTGTTTATAGAATTCCGATGCTTAGATTGCTCAGACACTTCTTCATCGATAGAAACGATCGAATCTCCAATATGTAGAGATATGCGTAAAAACGTTCGAAATCTCGTGAGAAAGTAAAGAACGGCTCTAATAACCTGTTTTTAATGTGCTTAGGGGACTATCTGACCAAGAAATTTACAGAGAATTTGCTGAAGTCTACGGAAAGCATGCAGTTCGAGAAGACGCAATATCTGATAGTGAGATGATTGAGGACAGACAAGGAGTAATTTTCTTATTTATTTAGTGATTTTAAGACTGCTCTTAGCAATTTATGCAAAGATTCGGTTTGGGGCTTTCAGCTGCGGTGGCTGTTTCGCTGGCATTACTCAAATTAAAACGCAGAAAATGATGTCGCCTCTACTCGCTTTTCTGTATGTAGCATAGAGAATTGTATAAGCAACAGTCCCGGAATTCACTGTTCATCTTTTTGTTTGGCATATTGTCTCACTTTTATAATGCGAGAATTCCATTATGAATACAGCAGTTTCTAAATTTTTCGAATCGGGTTGCGAATTTATGTCAGATTTTGTAAATTAATTTGGATTTGAGAATTTTTAGACAGCAAAATAATATCAGGAAGATATCTCTCTCACTGCGTATCAATGATGCAAAGAGCATTAAGCACCTGGAATGTGAAGATCACACGAATATATGAGAAAGATACACATTTTCGAATGAAGTTTGTTTTGTTAATTGAAAGTTATGCTGGTTTTCGACAGGCAGATAGATTTTGACTCGACATTCGCAGTTCCTTGAATAAATTCTCATATAAAAAAAAGAAATTTAGCATTCTCATCAACAAACTACTTGAATCTATCAATTGTTGACCATTGTATAAGCTTTCTACAATAGATCTGCCGTCGTTAATATCATCTAAACGATTATCATAACAAAACTGGAGTAATCATTGATTTGCTCTTTTTATGTCAGGATATAAATTCCTTTATGATTTCCTAAGCCAGAAAGATGAAAAAAAGGGGATCAGAAACGCGCCAACTTTATGTGGCTCTCTGAGCAATCATGCTACCAAGCAAAACGATCATTAACAAAACTTATTTTCTTGATTATAACCTTCAGAGCGCAAAAATCTCAATTTGAGCTCAACAAATATTCAAATTCTTTTCCGGGAGCTACCTACTAAATTATAATCGATCGAGCTTGCTAACGTAGCACAAAAAACGAATGCAGTACGGTTTTTGGAAACAGAAATTAATGAGATCTTGAGATTAGTTTTTGGTTTCGTATAATTCGTTTTTTAATCGTTAGTACCAAACGATTCTTAAACGTGACAAGCAATTTAAAATAATCAATCAAAAAAACATACTTAAGAAAAATGTCAACTCAGAACTACGGCGTAAATCCAGCTTTTCTTCGAGTTTTCCTTAATTTCTTCATTAGACCGTCAGCCAAGAGCCTGCTAAGCATGAACACCACGACCATGAAGGTGAGCATTTTCATCACCACGGCGGCGACCGCGACCCTAATGGATGTAAATATGCTTTTCATTCTAATAATAACCATGTTGAAACTTCTGCATGATGTATAGTCCCAAAAGAAACCTCCGTCTGGTCCGCATTGCCAACTTGGGTTCTCTTGGTTGTCCAATATTTGATGGGTTTGGGTATCGCTATGGCCTTTGCTGGCGCCACCGCTCTCTTCTGGGGTGTTGCCGCAATTTACTTCTACAAGGTCTCTGAAGGCACCAAGTTCGTTCAACACATCCTTGCTATCCTTGTCTTCATCGTTTGCTTGATCGTCTCTCCTTTCGCTTACATGGTTCTGAGCTTGATTGCTTTGGTTCTCTGGGTTATTTGGATCATCCAAGATATCACTGCTGTTGTCAAAAACGAGGCAAGACCAAAGATCATCACCCCTTATTTCTTGGGTCTCTTCACATACGCCAACTAATCAGTTACATTCACAATTTGAGAAATATATGCGTGAGTGTTGATTCTATTATATATTTATCATTACACATATGACTGATGCTCATTTCCATGTTGACCACGCATAATTGATTGATGCTTTTTCAACTCTTTCTGAAGAGTGTTGAAGTGATTTTCTTTTCAGAGGTTCAGCAGGTGGTAATCGCTAGAAGCAGTAGAGGAAAGTTAGCTGGAATCCTCAATTCGCCCTCCATAATGTTGGTTTTGTTTCTTGATCCGAATTTTTAAATACTCAATTTTTATCGAAATTTACACGAGGAAAATTACATTAAGATTTCACACTGTCTGGACAAAATTGAAATACGTTTCAGTAGTATTAACAGGCCTGAAACAGGTCGGCTTCTCATCGAAATGTAAGCTAATGTATGTGATATTTCAGAAAACTCCGGAGTCTTTCTCCAGTGCATCTTCATATGAAGATGTAACTCGATCTCGCGTTCACAGGAATCTTTAGGCGCGTATCAACTGTGACAGAATTTGTTGACGGTCTCTGCTTGTGGCCAATATTACTTAAGCTCTAGTTGGATTATCAAAGTGAAACTGTCTAAACAAGAGAACAATTCATATCTCTCTTCATGGATAAGAGGGGGAATTCTTTCAGGAACGTTCCTAATAGGTTCTAAAGGTTGCTGAGACATTAATTCGAATTTTTCAATCCAAAAAAATATTTTCGTCTCCATCTCGTGCTAAGAGAAATAAATTAATCAGCCAGCTTATTGTTTGAGATGCCATAGGAGACTGCATTGAACGATGAGAGAAGTTTTAAGTGGGAAGAATTAGTAGATTATAGAAGTCAAGCTCTACACCCAAAAGTGAGGTGAGGCATGAATTAGAAATCACTGAATTTACAATCTCAATTATAAAGGTAAATTTCCAAGAGATTTATTTTGTTCAATACTCATTGCATCAAAAACCCTAGCAAAAAAATTAAAAAGAGCCCAAAAATACACAATTTTGTGACGAAAATAGCTTCATTAACGAGAAAGCATCACTAAAAAGTCCAAATCTTGTCATTGTAAAGTGATGGCGACCATTTGAGATAGATTCTGAAAATTCATTGATAACAGAGTTTGAACATGTCACAAGCATTGTGAATTTCCAAGACCTTGCCCAACTTTTTTTGCTGTAAAAGCTATCTGCCTATGAAAATGCGTGATTTGAAGTCAATTCACGATTTTTTTTTTTTTATTTTAAGTTCTCTCTTATCGAAGTTACAATATAAATCCTACACATCACGCTCTAAAACAAATACAAAATTAATAACTTCAGTCTTTTGCTGTTACATGATGAAAATAATATCAATCCGATGAAGGTAACCTTGTTTTCTTCATGAATCACTTCTATTTATTAGATGTCATTTATAAATGTACACTCTCGATAGAATAGAGTTACCACACCAACAATAAATATCCCTTCATATCTGAATTGGAGGCAAAGTAATGAAAAATTAGCACTCGAAGTCAATTAAGTAGACCTACAACCGAAGCAATATATTTATTGAGTGCTCTATCAAACCTTGGCCACCTATCTCTTGAATTTTTTTCTCTTCCACTCTTATATCTAAACATACACATTAAAAGCAGACGTTCTTCTGATATAGGGTCATTCCTCAAGGCTTTGAAAGGAAAGAACTCGCCGTTTTCATTATTTACTAGACCATAAAATATATAATTAGCTCTGTCTATACACTCTAGCTATCAAACCGCGTTTGTTAAGAGTTTTCTGACAGCTGTCGTCATGGCTTTCCATGAGGGAGAGGTGCTTTCTTTATTTTGTACTGAGAGTAGGAGTCACCTCGAAAATTAGTCGATTTATTAATAATAGCAACCTAAATTATTCGTGAGATCACTTTAAAAATGGAGGATAAAAAACCTACCAAGCTCTCTGCACTACCAAAATCGTTCGCAGATTGGGAAGTCGGCAGCAACTACGAGATTCTCAAACAAATCGGCTCTGGCTCTTACGGCTATGTCGTCGAAGCCATCCAAAAGTCCACGGGCAAAAAAGTTGCAATTAAGCGCCTGAACAAAATTTTCGAGGACACCATCGATTGCAAGCGTATTCTCAGAGAAGTTACCCTTCTGAGAAAGCTCAACCACCCAAATATTGTCAACATCATCGAAATCCTCGAGCCTTCGGACCCAAAAGGCTTTGATACTATCTACGTTGTCATGGAGCACGCCCAATCCGACCTTAAAAAGCTCCTCAAGTCCCCGATTCATTTGGAAATGGTTCATATTCAAACATTGGTCTACAACATCCTCGTCGGCCTCAAATTTATTCACTCTGCTGATGTCCTTCACAGAGATCTTAAGCCAGCCAACGTCTTGATCAACGAAGATTGCACGACAAAGATCTGCGACTTTGGTCTCGCTCGCTCCATTGAAGGTATCGAAGGAGCCCATCAAAAGAAAAAACCCACAGACGATGACGATGATGATATCATTCCTTCAGAGTCTAAGCCTGATGCTAAGAGACAAGGAACTGGTAAACTCGTTAGATCAGCAGGAGGTGGCCTCAAGACCAAGCAAATGAAGAGAGAACTCACTGGACACGTCGTTACCAGATGGTACCGTGCCCCAGAGCTCATCTTGCTCGAGAAGGACTACACCGCCGCTATCGACGTCTGGTCCCTCGGTTGCATCTTTGCTGAATTGCTCGGTATGATCAAAGAGAACGCTCCTACTTTCTTGGACCGTAGCCCTCTCTTCCCTGGTACCTCTTGCTTCCCTCTGAGTCCAGATAGAAACGCAACCTCCAAAAAGGGCGGTTTCCCTCATTCAAGCCAAGATCAGATGAGTTTGATCTTCTCTGTGCTTGGTACTCCTGCTGAAGAGGATTTAGAATTCGTGACTGATGCGAAAGCTCTGGAGTATTTGAAGAGCTTCCCTCCAAAGAAATGTGTCAATTTCGCAGATTTGTACCCAGCTGCTACTAAGGACGCTCTTGACCTGCTTCAAAAATGCTTGATCTTTAACCCATTCAAGAGAATTACCATTGACGCCGCCATCAACCATCCTTTCCTCAGCAAGGTCAGAGATAAATCAAGAGAAGTCTATGCCTCTGGCCCTGTCACTATGGAATTCGAAAAGGAAGGCGATTTGAGCGCCGATAGACTCAGAGAGCTCTTCCTCTCAGAAATCGCTCAATACAAAAAAAAGTAAATCGTAGTCCCACTTGCTAACAAGACAGCACAAGCTTCTCATTAAAAACAAATGCTATTAAGTCGTGAATTGACTAGTTTTTTATTTCTTGTTCAAGCTCAGGCCAACATAATCTAAAAAATGATAGTAAGTGACCCAAAAAAAGAAATAGAATAAATATATTGTCATACTAATCATAACAAAAAACTCACAACAATAACTCAAAATTGCTAGCTTTTCATTTACTCGAAACTTAGAAAATATCATTCAACGTAAGGTCTTTCGCCCTTGAGAGTATTAGGAAAATATAAGTCTAGCCAAAATATAACTCTTGTTGACACAGTCGAAATAGTTTGTCTTAATAATGAGAGACTTATTTGGTAGCTCAGTATGGCCTCTTTTGTTAAAAGGAGCGGGTCTTGCGAAAATCAATAGATAAATAACATGAAATATTTATGTATTATGTCGCTGACTCCCATTTCTGTAATCAAAAAAGATAATTTCCTTTAATTTTTTCTTATTTTTTGTCATATTCGTATAGCCTTCAGTCCTTTGTTACAATTCAATCAATTTCCATGATATAATGCGCGTTGCTCCTTCTAATTTCGTCGTATTCTACAGATTTAACAACAGCCGCTTTTAGTATCAGTTCCAGTTTTGCTCGGTTCAAGTCTGTGCCCACCTGGTGTATTTCCGCCCAATGCTTTCATCTGTCTTCTGTTCCTCGTGTCATATATTTCTTCATAATTTAAACATTGATCAGCCGTGCACACAAACAATTGATCATTTACCTTGCAAAAGATTTTCAAAGGCATCTGATACATTATGTGAAGTGATTGCTGACGCTTCACAAAACATTAAACCGCTCGCAGCAGCAAATTTCTTCGCGTCTTCGGTTTTCACTTTACGCATAGCAGGGTTGTTGTCGCATAAATCAACTTTATTGCCAACAAGCATAATAACAATATCAGGCTCAGCGTTGAACTTCAATTCTTCCATCCATTTGGCTACATTCTCAAAAGTTTTTTCTTTCGTTACATCGTACACCAGCAATGCGCCAACAGCTTTTCTGTAATGTCTATATTAAATCACGGTAAATCGCGTTCAAAAGGGAATAAATACGCGCTGGTAATGGCACGGTATCGTTCTTGTCCGGCTAATAGAGGTGTTAGATGAAGGTAAAGAGAGTTTGATACCAGTATCCCAAATCTGTGCTTTAACTCTTCCTCCTGTTTTCAAAGTCATGATTCTCGTAGCGAATTCAACTCCGATTGTTGGGACGCTGCTCTTTGGTAAATAGCCTTTGATATAGCTGAAAGATTGTGAGTATTGGTCCTAGAATGCAAGGTTACCGATTCACGAGATGGGTTTTGCCTACGCCAGCGTCTCCGACGAGCACAACTAGGGAATAAGTAAGCTAAATGGAGGGGCGGGTGAAGTACTCTTGTAGAGATGATTGTAGTCTTCGTCTCCTGAAGTGACTGAGCCTCCTCCACGGGTATTCATTGCTTGGATAAAAAGCGAATTTGTTTTTATTTAGATTGAGTTACGGTATTATTAGTAAAATATTTAAATTGGAAGAGATCTAACTTACTTTTGTGATTGAATAACAGTCATCGAAAAGTTGAAAAAGAAATATGGAATTATGAGTTACTAACATAAATCCTTAATTCTGTTAGTTTAGATGAGACTTAACAGAGGAATAGGCGATTGAATTTTGCCTCGGGTGAGTATAGGGTATGAGATTTTCTGCGATTTGTAGAAAAAATAGGCTGAAATTTTGTTTTGAGAGTCATAAACAATGTGGAAACGAAGCAAGTAATGAACATTTTTCAAGCTGATGAATATTTTACAAATAAAATATCATTGAGAGTATGCAACAGAGGATTCAATTACTTCTTCTTATTTTTAAGAGTTTTGCAAAGCCAATCTAATCCATCGAAAATACCTGCTCCAGTCGTGGCACAGGTTCCTTGAATATGCCACTCACGACCCTTCATCGCGAATAAACCCATCTTCTCAGTCACTTCTGTCAGACTCGCTTGAGCAATATCTTGTTTGTTTGCAAGCACTAACACCGCAGTATCCTTCATTGCCTCGTTAGAAAGAACTGATTGTAACTCTTGTTTAGCAAGTTCAAATCTTTCTTTGTCAGAGCTGTCAACTACATAGATGAGAGCATCAGTGTTATCATAATAATATTTCCAGTTGGATCTGATGATTGTTTGACCTCCAATATCCCAAACTGTGAATTTGATATTTTTGTATTCGACAGTTTCAACATTGAATCCGATGGTTGGGACTGAGCTCACAACTTCTCCTAGTTTGAGATTATAGAGAATGGTTGTTTTTCCAGCTGCGTCGAGACCGAGCATAAGAATTCTCATTTCTTTCTTTCCGAAGAAAGAGTCAAAGAGTTTAGTAAAGGCAGATCCCATTTTGAATTTATTGATGTTTGTTTGTTTGGGTTGGTGTGTTTTTGAGTTTTATATTTTGATTTGGTATGAATTATCTAAGAGATTTGACATTTATATAGGATGCGAAATGAAGAAGCTGACAAGGAAATTTTGTGAATTAAGGATTCCTTTTTTTAAAATTGATAATAGACGATTTTTTCCTTGTAGGAAAATTAAAACAACACGGATTTCTGGCTAATTCTGATTACTTCCTTTTTTTGTTTTGACATACCTGCTCGCTCTTTGTATTCATTGAAATACATTCAATTAGCATCTTGAGCCGCTTTGAACAAAAGATCTTCGAATATCAATGACGAAAAAGAAGCTGATTTATATTTTGATTGCAGGATCCCAGTGTTTACAAAAAGCTTTTCAGATTTGATGACTAAAAACGCTTCAGAAATCCAGGCTCTCTTTTGAAAAGTTTTCACATAAACCCGCATCTTCTTAATGTTTTCTTCTTATTAGAACTTTACACATCCTGAATTCATAAATTAATAAAAGCAACATCTTTGATTAAAAATTCACCAAGACACTTTTCACAAAGAATAACAATTTTTCCACCATCATCTAAATAAACCCCATTTTCGAAAATGGAATCAGCTCAATTCCAATACCTTCCCACACCTTCCTCATGCAAAATTTTTATGAAATATCACTTTTTGGAAGACTTTAAAATCAAAATTCACTCTCCATTTGATGTGTTTTTCCTCAAATCCTCATGCATGCTAGGGAAATATTTCCCAAATAGCTCAAACAATCATCACCTTAGCAGAAACCTCCAAGTGAAAACTTCTTTTCGAAGTTACAGCTCCACTTTTTCCATTGTATTTTCCCAGAATTAAATCCATCATAAATCAAATTCTCCGGAAATAGCGTGCTGAATGTAATGAAAATTCCGATTTCAAATCTTTTTCAGTGCACTTTATTAAACCAACAGCATCCTCACAAGTGTTTTTCTTAGTTTCAAATCAGATTAAACTTTATTTCTTTGTATTTATCTAGAAAGTACTACATTGGAACAACATGTACAAAGCTTTAATTTTCTTCGTGGGAGTTTACCTTACGACTTTCACAAACGCTTTATTTGACAAAGACAGCAATGTAAAGAAGGTCTCGAACACAATCGATCTCATAAGCACCTTCCTGGACCCAGAATATCTCACTGTCGTGTATTTTCACACCAATGACAAACGATCGGAGGCGATGGGGCTGCTTTTCAATGAATTGGCAAAAAGAAGGAAGCAATATTACAAATTCTTTGCAGTAGATTGCGATTCCATTCAAAAAGACGTCAACAAAGCTGCAGTGCCCGCATGCCATGAAGATTTCAAGGACGCACTACCTCAGATCTTGCTTTTGGAACCTCAACACGTCCGTTCAAACGTCCATTCTAACCGAACGTTAGAGCCAATCCAGCATCGGTATGAAGGAGATTTAAATATTGATGAATTTGATACTTTCGCTAAAAAACTCATGCCAAGCTACAGCGAAAGGCTGGTGAGTCTCGAGCACCTTGAAAAGTTTTTATCAGACCAACCGACTCTCAAGAAAGCCATTTTCCTGACTAATAAGAAATCAATTCCTCGCTATTGGAAGGCTTTAAGTGCTCATTTCAAAGGTAGACTCATGGTAAATCTTCTATTCATAGGTAATGCAGTTCTAAGCGTTATCGTTTATAGTTTGGGGAGGCCCTTTCAAAAGGCTATCTGATCCACGAAAAATACAATATTACGAAATTCCCTGCAGTAATTGTGACTCAGAAAGCGGAGAGTGGGCCAGGTCGATGGGTTACTTATGACGGAAATTTGGATCATGAGAAACTGAAGGACGCAGACTTCGAAAAGCTGGAAACGTTCCTCGGGAAATTTGCCTCTGAAACGAAAGTGTTACCTCGAATGAAAGTCGATCATCCAACAGAACCCACAAACCCTCAAGAAGGCCTGGCACCGCCTAAAGATTTACCAAAGCCAGTGGTTAAAGATTTCATTCCAGAGAGATTTGAGGAAATTGTGTACGGAACTGAGGGTCTCGTGATGATTCACGTATACAGAGCCGATGACCGTCACTCATCTTTTGATGACGTCGTAACGAAATTCAGGTAAGCGGTACTAAATTCTCGCTAGTTTTTGATGTTTTAATTCAAAGCAATCTTATTGACATCTACGACCTCAATTGTGACGACGCTAAAGCCCTTAAATTTGCAGAAGATGAACTACAAATTCAGTATTTCCCTGGGTACCGCCTCTATCCAGTCGGCAATAAGAAGGCAAAGGCTAAATCTAAAATCATATACACTAAAATTAAAAATTTCATGGATATCGCTACAGATATTTCAAACATTATCGGGAATCCAACCACTTTCATCGCGAGCCCCGAGGAACTCAATTCCCATCTTGAAAAGGTCGTTTCTGAATCAAAACCCACCTTGGTTCTCTTCCATAACCAAGACGAAATCAGTATGAGCTTGCGAGTGCTCGCCCAGCTTGAGCGCTACAAAAACTGGATTAACTTTGCGAACTACAAAAACCCTCCGGCAGAAGTGAGGCAGAAACTCAATTTTGAACAGCTTCCACGGCTTGTAATGATCTTTGCAAAGGATCCAAGTCGGAAAGACGTCAAGAGCGAAGATAATTTACAAACGGCTCTCTATAGGGGCAAATTTGCCATTGATGAGTTAAGAGAATTTTTGGATACGGTAAATATAACGAACGCATTGAAGCAAATCCACTAATTTTGACCCTCATAGTTCTTGCCCACTGAAATAAGAACATTGACTCTCTCGCAGATGATTCCTCAAGTAGATATCCCTCAAGATTTTTATCTCCTATGCCAAAACAAGCACATACCATGTGCTATTGGATTGATCGACGGTTATTCAGTAATGTGTCTTTTTAGTAATATTCTCTAAAACGAATATTCACAATATAGGCGAACGATGGAGCAAAGACGAGAGTAAAACGCGAGTTAACAGTGCTAGAGAGCGTTCAGAGCGATCTTAGCCATAAACAGCTGACTTTCGTGTGGGTCGACGCGGCCTGCCATTCTGAGCTGATCTCGAATCTTGGTGTATCAGCTGAATTTCCATCGATAGTTTACTACGAGCCTCTGTCGAAAGTGTAAGAAAAAGCTCTCTGCATAATGCCAACTTATTTTTGATAGGCTGATTCAATACTCAAGCTCCTTTGATTCTGACAAAATCGTTGATTTCCTGGAAGAATCGCTCAAGGGTTCATCAGTACAGTTCATCAAAACCCTAGCAGAGGTCCCTCAGTTAGAACAGAAAAATTGCGCAGAGTTCCATTCAGCACGAGATCCACAGATCCTCAAGAAGCTCTCTCCGAAATCTCAGTCTTCTGCAGAGAAAAGCAATACTAAAAAGCCATCAAAGCAAAAATCCTCAGGGAAAGATGAGCTGTAATGTACCGGATTTACATAGTCCATCAGCTTTTTTCTCTAACTCATAAGCAGAGTATTTTACAAATTTGATAAACAGCGTTTTTACCCTGATACCGATATAAAAAGCTCTAACTTTAAAAGGAATCATCATCTCTATCTCTAATCTTAATATCAGATACGAGTCTAACTTATGTAGAGTGTTAAAATTTATTTAGAGTTAATAAAACATGTCCAATACAGTTTTCTCTGTATACTCCCACAGAGAACTCCAGCATCACACGCAGCGGTATCCTCCGCCAGAGCTCACCGGCTCTACTGTGAAAAAAGTTAAGCTTGCTTCTCCTGACACCATGGGCAATTGGAACAACCTGATTGCAAAAACTGAAGCGTTTAGTCCTCCCATCCAAAGGATGGAGAGATCGAGGCGGCTTGAAGAGAACCTTGCCAGCGTCCGTACTATGAATGGAGAATATAACGTATTTTCCTCTGATATATTCCATGGATTGCAAATTTGATTAGTTTGAAAAACCAGAGTCTCCTCACATCAGACTTTACAAACGAGAAACCTCTCCAGAGAACCCTGGCCGTCTTGATAACCTCTACGCGAGAGCAGAGGATCCTAAAGCAGGGTGGAGACCTAGCACGAGAAGGTATTTGCATGATAGAGTGTGATGCGGTTTTTCACAGTTTGAATTAGGCATTTTTCACCGGATCAGTTCCTCGGGCAAAAAATCAACGACATTAAGGACGCCCCTCCAAAGTATCCTTTTTCTCTTTCTTCTGTAAATTGAACTAATAATTCCAGAGTCCACCCGATCAAACTAAAGCAGCAAGAAGGCGAACTAAAACCGCTCCTTCAACCATCCTCAAGTGTAATTCTAACGCATTTGCTATTTTTTTTACTAAAATATTGCGTGTTTCAGGCTACAGATTTCATAAAAACCGCCCAATCTCAAAACAAGAAGTATCTGCTTCAAAGCTCCATCACGACGCTGCCAGGAAGTCCAATCACACTGAAAATGGATATCGGAAACCAACTTGAATCTCCTAAAACTAGCGGGCCAAGCAACAAGACATTAATTAGAGGAATGTATACCTCTGACCAGCTCAGTGAAATATACGGCATAATGGAGCGGAAACCCAAGAGAAGAGACCCTAATGCGAGTTACCCGTTCACCATAGATGTATAAACAGCTTCCAACTTGAGCAATTCTTGAAAGATTTACATTTTCAGGAGTGTAGACAGATTAACCCTCGCTCACCTGGCCTAAAGCGTGCAACTAATGCACCCGATTTCCAGCAGTCGTTGAGAGTTTATGACAGGGAATGGGTATTTTTTCCTTGGATTTTCTTTGTTTAACCTGCTACCTAATATAGAAATCCCCTGAAAAGAGACACGTCGACCTTGATAGGAGCATGCATAGATCGACGCTTCAACTGTGTTAAATACAATTTTGAACTATTGGTTTATAGGAATGCAAGCGAGCATCGCTATATCCTCGTTTTCATTTTCTGATATTTTGTGTAACAAATTTAAGATCATATCAATATCAGATTATTGATTGCTATATAAGGCATATAAAATACAATCATTAGGGAGATAAACCTCGCTAAAAACATTTAGACCTATAAGCAGCTTAGAAACTCTGTTTCAGATTGTACAGATATACACTAGCTTTACTTCTGCTTCTTAACTTGTTTGATTTTTTCATTAGCTAGCTCTCTAAGTTCGTTCAACTCTGTTGTGTCATAGAGTTTCAGTTCGTCTTTGATTCCAGGTCGGGCTGCTATTGCCACCTCAGTATACTCATCGCGCTCTGATCTGGCCATCTGGAACCATTGCTGGCTGGTCACCTTATTGAACGCTTCCTCGGTTAATTGCTGATGCTCGTCTCTAACGGTGTTCTGATAAACAGTAAACCCATTCAATTTTTCATCGACCCATTGGCTCATCATATATTCCGTTGACCCTTCTACTGGAGAAGACTTTTTATATTCACTGCTTGGGGCAGCTTCATGATGTTCCTCCTGTTCAGCAAAGTTGTCCTCTTCTTCCATCTCAAGATTCGAATGAGATTTCTTTCTTTGACTCCCATGTTCGCTGCCGTGCGCACCCTCTGGATTTACATCAGCAGGACTTTTATCCCTCTGTCTTTTCGATTCCGTTGAATAACTCAATCGGTATCTAGGTGAGGTGTCTAACGCGTCTTGATTGTTGCTTTCAGGAACTGCTTTCTCTTGGCTTGATGCCAAATGCTTTGAGAGTCTACTCTGCTCACGCCCATTTGATTGAAGTTGAAAACTAGGCTTAACGTTTCCGTTATCAGAAACCTCGCTCTCTATTTCTTGATTTACAGGATGTTGCGCCTTTGACTCGAACCACGAATTGGACGCTCTGCGGTTGGCGTTCTCTTCTACCATCATATTCGTTGTGCCTTTGGTTCCAAAATCTTTCCAGCTGCCCATTTTGTCGAATAAATTCTCTCTTTCAAACTTTTTTTCGGATGAAGAAGTATTATTTGTCTTTGACTGGTCCGACTTATCAAGACCGAATTTTTGCTTCAGCACCTCCAATAGCGACGATTTCTGAGTGTGTTTGCCATCTAGCGGCGAGGACTTGTTGCTGATGTTATGATGCTTTGCTTGCGCGTACGGAGAATGCTTTGGCGTCAATGATTCTAGGAACGGCGAGCTCGTTTTCTTCTCAGTCTTTCTGATTTTTTCAAGCAGCGTCTCTAGCTTAGGGTCCAATGAGGGAATTTCAGCTGGAGTATCGTCTAATATGTTAATAGCATCGATACGCTCTCGCAACTCTAAGATATCAGGTTAGAAAACTCGAAAACAATATATAACTCACCTTCGAGGATGCGCGTATCCACCATGGTCCCTTTCATTGAATGAGCCTGGCTCTTCATGCGGTCCATTAGATCAAAAATTATCTTCTGAAGATAATCCTCTCCGCTTTCCTTCGGGTGGTTGCTTCGTTTATACAACAATTTAACAAATTTCTCATAATCTCTGAAATTGTTCAGTTTGCTGAGTTCTTTCAAGAGCTCGCCGACTGAAAGGAATGACACTTTGTTCAATTCGTCTTTTTCTTGGATATAGGCTGCCATGTGTTTTTTGATCTCTTCATCTTTTTTAGTTAGTGTTTGAATTTGCCTTCCGAAAAACACAGCAAATTGCTGACGTAATTTTTGCAGGCTTTCTTTTACTTTTTCAATATCCTGATCCAATTTCTTCATCTGACGCTCCGCATGACGCTCGAGCGATCGAATGTAGTCTTTCTTCTCGAATTCTAAGTACTGCTGCTCGAGATTCTCGCTCGGTAACAAATTAGATTGCATTGAAGCAATAAGCTGTGTCTTTTCAACGCTTTTTGTGATTACGTCTCTAATAGCAATCATGTTTCCGCCTCGGGTTTCCTTAGAAACTTGAGGGTCGAGGATACATTTAATACATAGGAGAGCTGGTTGAAAATTGTCTTTTGCGCAAAAGATCTCGACGCCAAAGCCAGGATGTGTTGGGCAAGATATGAGTTCGTAGGAGTAGAGCTCATGTTTCCCCTTTGAAGGGAAAGCGTCCTCCGAAAACATTGAGTTTTCGTTTGGATTTGTATGTATCATCATTTTGAAAAAATTGTTTATAAAAGTGCCGCGAACTTTTAAAATGACAGTATAAAAGAAGAGCAAAAGTTTTAAAATAGTCATATTTTCGCGCGCTTACGGATAAAGAATTGAAAGGAAATCGCGGTAGTTTGTCGGGTAGTTCTGAGATAGCGTATAAAACGTTGTCGAAACGAGAGAGAGAGGTGAATAGTGTAATATACGTTGAAGGATTGTTTAAAAATTTATTGCGCGGAATTTGAGGATCGGCTATATGGTGCAGTAGTATTATCAAATGAAATCGAAAGAGGTTTTAATTCGGGAATCATTCATTATTAATCCTGCGAGAGGTTCTGAAAACACAACAGTGCATCAGACTGGCTTTATCATTATGGGTGTAGGCCAATAATGATGATGCGACGAAAAATATGAAGACATTATCTTCAATACTATCTTTTACATAATGGAATAGCTGTATGCATATTACGGAATTCCACATTCTGTTGAGACCAAAATTATTCATGGAAAATAGAAGGAATATCTTCAAATTGACTCTTTAACAATCTTAAATCCTTTCATCTAATGGAGCTTTAGCCATATTCTTTTCGCAGAGTTAAAAAAAGCGTCCATGTTCCTTAATTGTAGAGAAATCGATGGAAGCTGAGGATGAAAAAATAGAAGGTTTTTTTAATCTTTCATATTTTACCGAAAAATTGGAAAATTGTGGAAAATTGCAGATTAGAACTTTTTAAAACGAGCAAAAGCAGATTCTCAGAAATCTGCAACTCGAAGTCTGCATCCAGAATTTTCTCAAGATAAACCAAATCGTTACAATACAAATAAAGCTGAGTTTTAAGAACTTCTCTTATAGACTAACTTCTTGCTGATACTCTATACTCGCAGAGAAATATGACAATTATTGCAACTTATTTATTAATTCTCAGTGTTCTATGTAATTTTTACATGTTTAACCTTGTGTTTTTTGCAACAACCACATTAGCGTTCTTTGCACTCGAGGGCTTGCCTGATGAGCTTGTGTCTGAGATCGTTTTTATCTCAGAATAGAGAAGTTCAATTAACACATCGTTTAAAGCGTTCATTTAATCAAAATAAAATCAGAAAGTTGAATTGAATTAATGGGCCTCTCAAGGAAGAGTTCTTTATTCTACCTCTCGGTGGTATTGACTGGATTTCTGCTGGTCTCTGTCAACGGAGCCATGGAACCAAGCACCGTCAAGAAATTTCAGACCGGACCTTTCACCTTCTCTCCTGTCGCTGGTACTCACACCACAAATCTCAACGTCTAACTAGCCATTTCCATAGGTATGTATAACTTAACTAACCTCGGCTTCGAAAATGTTACTGCGGGATTGAGCGTCCTTGGCTTCAGTGACTTCAACAGTGATAAATAGTATAAAACTTCGTGAGTATCTCTTAACGACTTTGAAATCGTTTAGCACCGATTTAGTTGCCGTCACTGACGACAATAAGACCCTCTACATCTACATCTGGGATCATGAGAACTGTACTAACCTGCCTTATTGAGTGGACATTAATATTCGCATAGACACCTTCGGCCATTCCCAGAATATCGCATTTGATAACAAGATTTTGAGCGCTATTCCAGGTCCTTTCTGATTTTTTTTCTTCCATACTGAAGCAGAATTTAGTTGATTTGAATTACGACGGTCTCGTTGACCTTCTCGTCATCACTGAGAGCGGAACGACCGGAACTTACACTTACTACGGGTATCTCGGTTCAAAATCAAGCACTCCTTTTGATAGTAACAGCTAACTCTCTCCCCGCAGCGCCTAATCGTATTATTACCTAACAGCAAAAAAGTATTCAATTACCTTCGAATACCCTGCACAACAACCCACGGTAGCTTATTTGGATGACTCATTCAAGTAAAAAGCCTTCAAATCAGCGTTTTTTGATTCATCGCATTATTTCCTATATAGAGCTTACTTTATTGTCATGGACACCAATGGTGCGAGAGTCGCGTTCCATTTTACCGGCACAACTGAACTTACTAAAACAGAGTAAGATTTTCTCAATGTGGCAGGCAGATGATTCTCTCTGTTTCTAGGACTCCTTTCAGCTCTTTTGTCTCTAATGCAACTGGATGCTTGGCTTGGAGCGATGTTTCTGGAGCCACGATCCAAACTCCAAATTTCAATTCTTTTGTCGATCTCAACGGTGACTGCAGATCTGACTTATTCATCATGACTACCCAAAACGGCAAAAACTATTTTGAGATCTGGATCAGACAAAGCGACTCGCCAACGTTCTGTCTCATTGAGAATACCCATGTCACATCGAACGTCGCTTCCCTTGCGTTCGCAGATATAAACGGAGATTCCGGTCTCGATCTTGTCTACATTCAGCAGGATAGCACTCCAACCGTTCATATTATCTACAATCAATTCAAAAACGCCGCAGGAACCGCTTGCCAAGGCTTTAATGCCTCATCTTCGCTCTTGCCTTTCTTGAATTCGACTGATGAAGACAGAAAGAACGTTTATGATGCCTCAAGCAACAATACGGTAAGATTAGCTCTTTCCGGCAGTAGAATTAATATTGTGACAGGCAACTTTCGTATACGCTTTGAGCAACGCAGGAGGCATCCCAGCAACCGCGAAACTCTACTCATATGACGCTACTAACCGCCCACATCAGCTGAGATTCGGCGATATTAACATGGATGGAAACCCTGATCTTTTAGTCACAGTCCTTGAGACAAATGGAACTCGCAAAACCTGGGTCCTCTACAACACCTTGGCCCCTGACAGCAAAAGCCTGAGAATTTTGACCACTGTGAAGCCTGATGATATGGAAACTGATGTGAATGCAGCGATCGACGACAGTGGATCATACTATGGAACTTTCTTTGATTTCGATGAGATTGGGTAATTATTGTCAACCGTGGATTTTGAAAACTGACGTGTTACATAGAACTCAGAGCCTGATTTACGTCACTGGCAATGGTTATTCAAGAATCGAAGGTTATTATAACAATTTGAACCAAGCTTCGTTCTTCCTTAAAGCCTTGGGTCTCAATGGCGCCAAGGCTAACGACTCTGACTTTTATGCGGGAATGTATTTCGGATCCTCTTTTGAATGTGAAGTCACTGATATCAATGGAACGAATGTCCTTAGAAAAGGTATATCTTGCCCATTAAACTATAGATATCTTAACTATTATATCAAAATATAGGAGTTCAGCTGTCTAAAGGATCTTACAATCCTTTGCAACTCCCATACGCTTTCTTGGGACTCGGAAAGACCAATAACTACATTGAAAACTTCGTCTATGGTTACCCAATCACAGGAGTAATAAACTAAACTCTTCGCCTTTCTAATCGATGAAAACCTTAGGACAATGTTCATAAATGGTCCCCTATTATTCCTAACTCTCAATTGATCATCACTCCAACTGGAACCGACGCTTCAAAGTAAATAAGGTGGTTGTGTGCTTAAGCTAATTGATTTTTTATGCTAGCTGGAAAATTGATGTGTTTGTGAAGCCAACAAGCAACACGCTTATTGTCGTGATCACTACCGCAGCTATTCTGTTGATTCTGGGTATGGTTATCTGCTACCTCCACTACAAAGAAAAGGAAGAAGACAAGCAACACCAAGAGAAATATCTTCATTTGCTTGGTTAATAAAATACCATTCAAATCTTTGTTTATTATTAGACTATTTGCAAAGGATAACATTTCTCCTTTATCTACCATTCATATTCAGCATTGCTATTTGATTTTGAAGTAAACCAGCAGTCTTGAGAAGCGAAATTCTAAAATAATTACCCAAAAAAAGAAGAATTTCTGATGGGAATATCTCAGATTAGTATGGACTTCAGATTATGTTTATTAGCTTTTTTGCAAGGGAATACTGATATAGTCTCAACAGGGTTAAACATGTAAAGCAACTTCAATTCGATTACTTTCATCAATGGATATAATACAATTCTTGTGATATAAATCTCAACGGATTACAAGTAATAAAGGTTCCCAGTCCTCGTCTTAGTTTGAGATGATGGTCTTTGAATTTGTCGGTGAACCTAAGATGTAAAGAGTAATTTGAAGAGAACAATTAATAAGTAAGAGGATATCTAATTCTGTATCAAGCGTGCTGATGCACAATAGACACCAGCTATGTAATGGTCCATAGGGCTGCGCCTCAAGAAAGGTAAGTCAAATACAGCAGTTTTATCAAACTCAGGCCTTCTCGCATCCGAACATAGCTAAATCCACCTCAATATTATGGCAGATCGCTATCATTTGGCTAATATTCATCATTATGATCAGGAATTATTATCATTCCTGCTAACTGCTGTATCCAAACGAATTTCCTTTCTTTCAGCTCTCAGTTTGGATCCATTTTCTCTTTTCAAATCAATAAAGTCAAATTAAAATAAACTTTTTCCCTCTTCTACTTAAATAAAATTCAATATTCAATGTATTCGATTGTCTACCTAGCACCTACTCACTCAGCTTTCCAGTAAAAGATTAAGAAATTGTTGTCATGCGATCGCTTTTAATCGCTTTTAATGAAGAAAATATTATTTTACACAGATTGCTGAATTGCGCTTGTTATTTATCATTGTTGTAATGCTTAATTCTACACACAGCTATAACATAAACTCATACAATTTATATGAATAAATTGCTAGGGAATACATCTAGCCTAGGTGCTCAAAAAGGTTATCTTTGCTCGGATTGGGGTTGCTCTTTTGCTTCTTCTCAGCCTCAGAGAGCCTCGGAAAATCATCTTTATTCACCACCACCCCAGGATCCTCTGCTGGTTGCTCCTGAGTCTCTCCTTCAGTCACATCGTTGCCTTCACCTTGTTTTCGCTCTTCCAACGAAGACTTTTCATCATCGACAACAACATCATCAGTGACGTGCTGGAGGCTTTCATTTTCAACTTTCAGTTTCTCGTTTTCCTCGAGCGACACATTGGCGAAGTTCGACTGACTCTTCTT
>ENA-UOUE01000868-UOUE01000868.1-compost-metagenome-genome-assembly--contig:-NODE-868-length-22155-cov-14.895326_pt1 | contig 22155 bp, 27 predicted proteins | sample MGYA00238146_ERZ747223 | MGnify/ENA primary metagenome ERZ747223 (study PRJEB28781, sample SAMN06268865) | compost metagenome | isolation source: single cell | place: USA: California, Emeryville, Joint...
ATATCGCTTCGATATTCATTTATTTCGAAATCATATTACAGCACTATAATATACGATAAGAATTCCGATTTTAAAGTCGCGATTAATATATATAATAAATTAATACCTGAAACACCCTAACTATTGATGAAAAATCCACTACTGGAGGTTTACCTCTACACAGATTCTATTCCGTTCGATATCACTTAAAATGAGTGCCAGAGCACAAACGACTGAGCAAGTTTTACTTTATCCAATTTTGAATGCTCTTCGGAGCAAAAAACAAAAATCTTGTTTCTTCAGGACCTTACCTGACGAGCTAACCGACCACTGATTAAGAGATTCTCACAATTTGATGCATTTTTTAGGGAAGAAATGATATTATTTTAGATTTTGTCTCTCACCGCAACTATAAAATTGCCAACCCATCAAAAGCTCGGCTTTAAATTTAATATCAATTAATATTGTACATCGCGCTAACTACTACCGAAAAATGGTCCTCTCTCTTCAAAATAGAAAAGTTTACAACCCTCTGGACAATAACTCCCCTGAAATTCACAGCTACCTTCAGAAGAAAGGGGTTTTGTCCGTTACTCCCTCATCAACCACAACAACAAGTCAACGCTCCAAAAATACAAACTTCAATTCACCAAAGGGCTTACCTCAAAAAGGGTTCATTTTCCCAGCAAGACACGGCTCTTCAGATGGAGACTCCACCATTAAAAGCTATCGACTTGAACTTCAGGAAAAAGAGAAAAGCTACCTTCTATCAAGGAAAGGATCGGGAGGATTAGATCTGAAACAAACCTCGAGTTACATTTACCAGAATCAAAATACTGTAGACATCTATAAGACTCCAACGAAGCAAAAAACGGAAGATAAACGACTACCTTTCGATAAATATCGCGCTTCCGAGCCAGACATCCGTGCGTCTCATTACCATACAGAGTACGATTCTCTTGGTCTAAGGGCGTATGAGACTTCAAATAGTGGCTCTAACGGTGGGGCCTCGTCAGCGAAATTCAGGAAAAAGTTGGAGATAACTGTTGATCCGCTTGCATCAACCAGCAGCGCACGCACGCTGAAACAATCTCGACCATCAAGCACAAAAAATGCTGACGACAAGAAAGGGAAGCTTGGTGAAGTAACTGTTAAAGTCGTCGGACAACCAACCTATTCTTTTGGGTACGCGGACAAATTGGGAGGAGTTTTTAAGAGCTCAGCTGAGAAAACTGGAACCAAAGGAGCTGAGAGGCTAGAAACAACTCCTGGAAGTCAAAACGAAGGGAATTTCTACAGCAAGTATCTAACTCAGGCTTCTGAAACGAAGATTTCACCAAGGACTAAATTCATTCGAAATGGTATTAATTTTTCATTGGTAACCTAAACTCTATCTGGTTATCCTAGGTGCAGATATTTCTGTCAGAGACTCGGCAGACTTGCTAACGCCAGCAAAAGACTCGCCCTTAAAGACAAAAACAAACAACTATTTTATCAGCAGTATATGATAATTTTTTTGAGCAGACTTATGAGCATTTTACCGAACAGGCAATAAACCCGAAGAAGAAGAACCTATTAAGTCCTCTGAATCTCTCCTAAGCAGATCGAAGCTTTTCCAAGATGAGCGATACAAGCAAATTCTTGGGAGAAATGAAGCTACTCGCGCATCTCTTGATTACTCCACAAATATGCAGGAAGCGACAGTAAACCGGCCTTCAGGGAACCAGACACCAAAACAGGAAAAAATCAAGCCGATCTTCTCTGCCCAAGACCCTAAACCCACGACAAACGGAAAGAGTGAGGCGCTAGATGCTCTCGTAACCCGAGTCAATCCTGGCGAGTTTGCTTGGAAAAAATCTTATCAATTACAGCCTACTACTATTACTCAAGAAGTTAAAAAGCAAGAGCCAATTCAAGAGCAAAACAAAATCCCTTCATCGCAAAGTATTTCTACGGAGTACCAAATTCAGGAAAAACCAAAAACTCCTTTAGAATCCAGGAACATCAAGGCTTCGAAGCTCGTTTTCTCTTCTCAAAAGAAAGAATTTCAAGACTCAAACGAATCAACTACTCTGCTGGCTCCAACTGATATTGCCTCTGCGACTACGACGGCATATTATATGTCAAATTTCCAAAAATACTTAAAGAATCCCAACCCGAAGGACTACTTCAATCAAATCTATAGAGAACACTTCAATCAGTCCTACCAAGCACTACAATTCGTCAAGCGCACGAAACCAGTTCCTGCGCGCACCCTCCAAGCGAAAAGAGTTTTCTTGAGTCGACGTCCTGGATATCAAGGTAACTCTATCAAACACTCCAGTTAGAAGCAACGTATTACAATAAATTAGATAAAAAAACCATTATTTTCGATATGGATGAAACGCTGATCCACTGCAATGAGAATTTGGGCCTTCCTTACGACGTGAAATTACCGATAAAGTTCCCTCATGGAGAAGTGATAGAAGTAATGAGATTATATATGATATGCGCGCCTAACCGACCTTAATTCTTTCTAATAGGCTGGCATAAATATTAGACCTTATGCAGTCGAATGCCTTAAAGAATTGAGCCAATACTTTGAAATCATTGTGTTTACGGCCTCACATAGCTGCTACGCTAATGTTGTGCTGAATTATCTTGACCCCACCGGCCAGTATATCCACCATAGGCTGTTCAGAGAGAGCTGCATCCAGACAGACGAAGGAATTCATGTGAAAGACCTGCGCATTCTGGCCAATAGGGACTTAAACGACGTTGTATTAGTCGATAATGCAGCGTATTCGTTCGGATTCCAAATCGAGAACGGCATTCCAATTATTCCCTTTTATAACAATAAAGAAGATCAAGAGCTATTGAGTCTGATTCCCTACCTGAAGCAGTTTGCGTATACGAAAGACATGCGTGAAATGAACAAGCAGACATTCAAATTCCACCTTTATACGCAATTCGGGAACTCAGACAAGCTCCTCGAAAAACTTTTGAATTAAGCGTTGACTATTCTCAATGGTGAAATGATTTAAAACAACAACAACTCTCTATAACTCTAAACCGTTTAAATCAGTCCTTTCTTTGCGAAGGAATGGTTTCAATCTATTTTTTTTTTTTATTTTGGAGTGCTTTATTTCGCGAATATCTAAATTCGATTGTTACGTATATGCATTATTGATAAGAACCATAAGGGAGAGAAACTATATATCAAACAAATTCGTTAAAACCTGATAATTTTTTGTTTTTATTAACTCGAAAAGTATTTGTCTTCTTGTTATTGAACGAAGAAACAACTGCAATTTGAAATGGCTATTTATTTTTCGCTTGACTGCTAACTAAATAATTTTCATTGCTCTTTACTTAGGCGATCATTAATAGACTAGAATTCTATGGTTTGCTCATCAAATGATTAATAAATCATTAGTAAGGCAGGCAACGATTGGTTAGCGGCCTTTATGGACAGAGTAAGACGATGAAAGAGGTGTTGATACCGTATTTTATTTGAAACAACTATTTTGGGTGGTATATAAGTCGGGTATCTCTGAAGTTTGCACCTCAAATTAAAATTAAGGAAAAACAAGAAGAAAAAATGAATCGCTTTAAAGGATTGTTCGGATTATTCAAAGAGGTTAAGAACACTCAACATCACCCTGAACTGACAGAATTCCTCACGCACAACAAGACCTTCCAGAATGCCGTCCACAAAATTGAGGATTTTAAAGGATTCTTGATTAAGTCACTCGATGAGGCTGCTTTTCCTGAAGAACAGAAGAAATTGGCAGATAAATCTCAAAACAAAAACTCAAAGACAAAGAAGTGAGGTACATTGCAGGAACCTTCCCTCAGATTTTCAGCAGATTCTACTTAAAAGATCTTAAAATAAAGAACAAATTACATTCACAGAGAATACCGTTTATCGAATTTAGTTGATCATATGTCTAGTTCTCAAAGTTCGATGCTGAATATTCACAATTCTCAGTATCTGCATTGATGGATGATTTATTCGACTTTTTCTCTGAGTATTAATGATCTTACCAAATTGGACTTCTAATGCTTCCACTAGAGGATTTGTTTTAGCCAGAGCTTAAAGTCCGCATGTTTATGCAGTTAAATGAAGGGATCTAGGCTTTAAGCCACTCTTTTCTTGGTCTAAGGGAAATTGATATTTGAAATAGCTTTTAGAGGGGTTATTTTCAAAAGGTAAAAACAACCCTTCTTGAAGGTATTTCAATTTTAGTTTAGTGAAGAGAGAAGCTTTTGAAATGTCACTACATGAAAATTGAGTTTTTTTCTTATTGCCTTCTTTTTTATATTAATCTCACTCCATTAAGAATGTTAAAGAAGCTTTCAAATGATATTTAGCTCAGTGATTGAAGCACTTTTGAGTGCATATTCGTCAATGGATAAGCGTTTTAAAATTGATATAGTTATGTAGAAGACTGCTCTCAAAAGCGGATATCAACGATAAAATTCTTTGAGTAAGTCGAAGAGCCACTACATATCCTCAAGGTCGAGATCGAGCTCTTTGAGTATTTTGTTATATAGATCGGCGACTAGTTTCTTGATGTTCTGGACATTCTGTCTGTTGCTTTCGTACAGACGAAGCTGTAATTTGTTCTTGAGATTGGTGTTGTCTTCTCTAATCGCAGCAGCGATATCTCCAAACTTCTTGAAAGCCAACTCTTTCACATGATTGCGAACGTTCTCAATAATAGTAGGCAGCTCGTTTCTGTATTCGTAGTACTAATCAAAAGCTTTAACAACAAAATTCTTGGTAAAAAAGCAATACATCGTCATCAAAATCATCCTTTCCGGCATTTTCAGCATCGATTCTTTCGACTTCATTTTTCACAATATCTTGAACTTGATTTGTGAAATTAGCAATGTTTTGATCGTTGATGTTAAGACTAAAAAACAAAGTTAACCATCACACAGCATTGAATAATAGGATGTACTTTTCTTCATCAGTTACAACCTTTACCATCATTTGTTGGTACTCATCGAGTTGTATTTTGAACTTACTGTCGACATTATTGATCGAGTTCTAAAGAAAACGGTTATTATCTCAACAAAAGGAAGCGAATGCTACCTCTTTGAGACTGTTGTAGTCCATTTCGATGACTAAAAGAGCGTCCTCCATTTCTCTCAGCTTGTCTTGAAGTATGTTAAAATCTTTGAGCTCTTCCTCTTTGTTCTGTTCGACCAGTTTCTCAAAGTCTTCTTTCTCCATCAGTTTTTTCGATTCGACCATCTCTTCGTGGGCTCGGATCTGCTCATGCTTTCTTACAATCTAATTAAAATATTATCACTCGCACTCAGTTCGCAAAGCACAGAAATCATACTTGTTTCATGAGTTTATTGAAATCATGCAGCAATTCTTGGTTCTTTCCTTCACTCTCTTTCTCAAGACTTTGCAACTCGTCCATAAAGTTCTATTCGCGAAGTTCAGATCCCAGAACTGATCATTTTACTTACTTGAATCAACTTCAATCTCTGCTCGTTAATCTTGACCACTTCCTCTTGCAGATTCACAAAATGTTCTCGCATTTTGGAAATAAAGCTATCCAGATGATATGAGAATTCCATACCGATGAAAAAATGATTGATTACGTTATTATTTCCTCATCCACACCAGGGAAAAGCGTCTTCATTCTCTCAAGCTCAGCGTCGTGAGTGAGTTCTTCAGGTAAAGTCTCCAGGACATCCACCTTCGCTCTCTAAATTGTCATCAAAGTTAGTTAGTTCGTCCTCAAAAATAGGTATTAGTCCTCACTTTGAGTTTCTCGATGCGGAGAAGTCTTTCCTTTTCTTGTTCCTCTGAAAGCTCCTTCTTATCTTCAAGGGCGTCTTTGTATTTATCATCGTCTTTCAGCTTCTTTCTCTGTTCTTCGTCGATGAACTGATAATCCAAATACTTCAGTGCAGATAGCATAACGATCATTTTTGGCTTGTATTCTTGATCTTTTTCAGTGAATGGGTTCTTTGCAATGTTTACAACGTTTAAAAATCGGAATTTTCTAAGGTAATCGATCGTCTATACAGCTAAATTAGACCATGCAGCTGACAATTCTCATACGTGATCCATTTCCTTCAGCTCGTTTCTGCCGATTGAGAGTACATTCAGCTTCGTGCAGTTATCCAAGCCTTGGAGTTTTGTGATTTTATTGCTGTACAAGCTGAGATCCTCGAGCTTTCGAAGCGTATCAAGGCCAGTGATTTCGGTAATGACATTGAAAGAGAGATCTTCGCAAAATTCATAATTCAATTGATCTAATGGGGATAGATTACCTAGCCACCGGATATTTACCAGCATCTCAATATTTTCTATCTTTGCAATGAGATTATTATCGAGTTGAAGCCTTTCCAACGAGTCCAGGCCTTGCAAATTGTTAATATGCATGATATCTGTATTCATTAATGAGATGTGAGCCTCAGGAAAATCATATTACTGTGAAATGAAAGGCTCAACACTTTCACTTGATTGAAAGGCTTATCGTCCTGCATTAGAATCTTGTTTTCTTGATTGTACTTCTTAACTGCAGCTCTGTCCAAGAAGTTTGGCGGTTAATGAAAGTAAGGAAGTGATTGATACCGAATCATTTCATTATTGATGACTGAAGCTACGACAGAAGGCTTATCTTTGCCGTCTTTCTTCTTGTTTGCTGTAGTTTGATGGTTGATAAACGTAAAATTCATATCTGCTTAAATATTTTTTTCGATTACAATTGTTATTTGCAATTTAAAAAATAAATGCATACAGTGCATGAATTTGTAACTGCTGCTTCTGCCAACACAAAGACTCCCTTCAAATTTCGCTGCTGAGATGTCCTGAAGAAAAACAAGAGCTTTCCCGAATTTTCCGTGGAATGTCGATTACGGTCATGGCTATCTTAAAGGACCAATAGTATAAAGTAATACCCAAAAGCTAAAAAAATTTGGCAATGAAAATTGAAAAACCTTGAATCTTAAAGCTTTTGAATCGATGAAATGGGTCAGCTCGCTGCTGTTAATTGACAATCGATAATTATACTAAAAGATTAACATGAGATTACTCCCAGGGGAATTAGATAGCAAAGTTAAAGTTCAAATACGAGATTAATACGAAGAGATTTCATACAGATGCATCTGGGAAAAATCTTTTTGCATTAATACGTTGTTTGCCAAAATTCTACGTCGTGGGAGCTTTCTTTAATTCGATTTTGATAAACAATTAAAAAAACGATATATAGAAATTCTCATTTTTTGAAATGGATTTCGAATACACCTTAGTCTTCAAGAAACTAGTTTCGGTTTATAAGGTCGATCCTCCTGCAGGCGATTACTCCACAGCTACGTGGAAAGAGGGCAGAATGGCTGTTGGTAACCCTTGAGAAACACTGGAGCATTTAAACATTTTTTCTTTCCATAGTAAATTGTAAGGTCGTTGCCAAAGGAGAAAAAATTCGAGTTGACCTTCTCAACGGAGACGAAAGCTTATTCGTTACGACTCCAATTCCTGATGATTACCGTGAGGCAGTGTATAAGTGCACCAATTCTTCAAGAGGCTATGTCTTGAGAGTTCAAAATCCGAAAGGAGGGTACCTGTGGCTCGGTTTGAAATTCAATGATAGAAATGATGGATTTGATTTCTTTGCCTGTATCATGGACTTCCAAAAAAATCTGGAGCTGGAGAAAAATCCGACCAAATTCAAAGATGAGTTCAAACCTACTCAAGACTTCTCGCTTCAAAAAGGTGAAAAAATCAAACTTGCATTCGGGTCGCAAGAGGGAAGCACACAGAAAAAAACTACTTCCGGAGGAGGGTAATACCTTTTAATTTTTCTGTTTTGTTAATGACTCTAGGTTCGGATTGGCACCTCCACCAGGCAGCAATACTTCCACGAAGACTACTACAACTACGACTTTTCAGAGCAAGCCAACAGAAACGAAGCCTTCAGGCGGAGGCAGTGACTGGGGATTTGATTCATGGACCACTCCAACAACTAACACCTCCACAAAGACCAACACAAACAGCGGAGGTTTCGACAGTTGGGACTTCGGAGGCAGCAAGCCCCAGCAAACACAACAGCAAAATGATCCTTTCAGCGGTTTTTCCTTTGGAGGGACCTCGCAACCCACAAAACAGTCTAATGACCCTTTTGGATTTGGTACGTCTACTACCAACACTAATACTACGGCCAGCAACCAACCGAAGAAACAAGAAACAGTCAATCTTTTGGACCTTTAGCAATATACAAAAAGCAATTTATATTTTATTATCTGTCTTTCATATCGTGTGAGATGCTATGAATAATAACTTCCTATGTCTCAGAATCCTCTCATCCTCATGTTTCAATAATTCAGAAGGAGGTTGTCAGAAGGTTATGTAAGGTTCGGTTGTCTGAGAAAAAAATAAATCATTTAATATCTGCTTTCATCGAGATAACAGTTAAAGCTCTCAGCTGCACTCGATATGACTTCCTGATTGATTAAGAGTGCGATATGTTTGAAATTATGTTTTTCTGTTGAAACAATTACGATAACACCGAAACTCTCCAGGAAAAATTTTAAAAAATCAAAAGAAACCAAAGATCTGACAGCTTTTTCTTGAATTTCACTTTCAACAACTCCTCCTACCTAAGATGAACGCAAATAATATATTTCTTATTCCCTAGAATTACAATCAAATTTCATTCATATCTACACCAATATTTTCCACTTGTTTTGTCTCCGACCGGAGCTGGGCACTGCCATCTTGCAGATTTTTCCCTCGATGTCTTTGGTACCATCCAAGTTTCGAAGCAGGGTCCTCATTTTCTCTTAATTGCTTCAGTTCCGCTGCTATTGCCGTCAGTTCGGAGATTTTCGTCTCCTTTGCTAATTTATCCCTGAGATAAGTATGCTTCTAAATATCATTATTAAGAAAAAGTAAGCACTTTGTGAGATTACTTGAAGTCCTGTGTGGAGCATCTTAAACAAATGCTGCTTTATAAATGTTGTTTTTGTTGGATACTGCTTGGTCAACTCAATATACTCGAGAGCCAATTCATCAAGATTGTATAACTTGCCACTAAACAGAGCGGGATTCTCCAAAATACTTTCCGCACTCATCACTCCATCTACCCCTGTATATTCCATACAGTGTTCCACATCCTCGAAAGTATGGATGCCGCCGTTTGCAAGAACAGGAATCTTCACTGTTTCTTTGATCTTTTTGATAATATCCCAATTACAAGTTCCCGAAAGATGTTTATTTTGCTTTCTCGTTCTCCCATGCACAGTTAGCAGACTACAACCAGCATCTTCAATTTTTTTCACAAGAGCTATTGTATCTTCTTCCTTGGGAAGTATTCGGATTTTGCAACTCACAGGCACTTTCAGTCCCTTCGCAAGCCTGTCCACCATCTTACTAGATCAAAGCATTTTAGTTATGAACAATACCGATGATGCTAGTTATACCAAATTAACTCCGGATTTTCCAGTAAAAAAGAGCCGTATTGTCCTCTGCGAGCGATCCCTTGAGGGCAGCCGAGGTTAATATCTACAGCATCACATTCATTCTCAACCATTTGAGCGGCATCCAGCATAATGTCCGGATCGTTACCGCAAAACTGCACGATCAATGGACGATCTTCAGGACAGGTTGAAAAGTTATCCTGCTTGTAGCTTTTATCTTTGACCATTATCCTGTAATCAGCTTTTTACTGAAAATGATAAGGCGAAAAGTTACTTGCTGTATAGCATGGGTGAATAGCATAGCTGTGTTCCATATTTTCGAGTCAGCATTCTGAAAGCAAGTTCGGATTGCTCTACCATTGGTGCGAGGACGAATTTTGGAGCCCCTATGCTGTTGTAAAATTCATAGGCGGAGGAATTTTGCAAATGCTTTAGGATAGATGTAGTTGCTTTCGCAGTAGAATTTTTTAGCATTTTTCAAACAGTGGACGATTTATTTCGTTTAATATCAGTTTGATATGATTGAAATCTGTTTGATGCGAAAAATTACTCAAACCAGTTAGACTAATTGATTCTTGTGATTATGAAATACGGAATTATCTCTTCATTTGGTTCAGAAGACATGACTCAAGGTGTTACATTGAGAAGAATATGGGAAACTATAAATGAAAAATTACTACATATTACATTGCTTTACACATGAACCGCAAGAGTTGCTAAAGAAAAACACTCAACTTTGAAAGAGAGAATGTTTTAATGCTTGGTAAATTAACTGGCAGGAAAAATTACAATGGGGCGTGGAATAGCATAATGAACTTTAATTCAGTTTACAATGATCACAAACCTGTATAATGAAATTTAATCACTAGAAAGTTACTGCCAAAGACAATTGTACCATTAATATTATTATACATCATAAGCGATCGAAAAACTTATTAATACAAGGAACCTAGTCTGATGACTCTAATTGACTTACCTACGACTTATTCATACGTGGGAGATGTAAATGAATTGATTTTTCCTTTATTCGAGATTTTGTTGCCACCCTTCCTGTGGATAAATCTCTCGCCCTTCCATCGATGAGGCCATCAAGTTAAATTGCGCCGGATAAACCGCGTTGTTTACTTGCTCAAACTCTTGTCTTGGATACATAGGAGTGCTCGGCGGTCGGTTATTTTGATTGAGCGGGTATGGGTAATTTGGTTGATTCTTGAGTAAATTGGGAATGAATGGGTTCACAACGAGATTATTTTGGCTGAAAACGCTGGAAAAAGTGTTGTGTTGAGTGTTGAATTGATTCACGCTCTCTCTCACTGGGACTCCGAGATTATTTATCATCGGTTGATCATCCTTTGTAGGCTTTTTGCTCTTATTGTATATATCCAATGATTGCTGATAATTATTCAGCGTAGCTCTGTCAAGCAAATGAATTTCGCTTTCTTTAAAATCAATTAAAGCGAAATAGACTTGACTGTCAGGGCTCGTGATCTGGAATCGTAAGGCGTTAATATCCACTTTTTTTGTAGAGAGCTCCCATTTACGATTGTTAAAGGCTTCTCTGAGATTCTTTGCGCCTGTGGGACCGCTTTGAGTGCTTGAAAAAGATTCGGAGGTCGTATCAAGAGGTCCAGCCATTGGATTATTAACCACGGTTTTGTCTTGAAACATTGGTTGAGGGAAGAAGGCGGGGTTCGAGATTTGTGGTTGAGGGTTGTTTCCGTAGTATGGAAGGCCATTGATCATCGGGAACAAGGCGCTCTGGGTCTGAGAGCCCTGAACGGTGCTGTAAGAAAAGCTCGAAGTATGTTGATGTCGAGGAAGAAACGGCAGTTGGAGAGGATTAGTGGCCTGCATGAGGTTAGATTTCAACGGATCCAGTGGAGCACCTTCGAAGGGGAAGTTTTGGTTCGTTGGGTATGGCAAATTTTGAGTGTAGAGGCCTTCGAGGGCTGAATGCGAGTGTCTTGTGGTCTTTATTGGAGCGAGTGTCTGACTCAGCAATCCTGGCTGAATTGGATTGGGTTTATTTTGAGAATCCGAGGTTTGGACGTTCAAACCAGGATTCAGAATTGAGGTCGCTTTCTTCAACGAATTTTCCTCTTTCTTGACTTTTTGTTCGTCCAGAGCCAGGTTTTGTTCCAGCAAGTTCTTTCGGCCAGCGGCCATGCTTTTCATTTTGGACATCGATGAGGTTGATTTGAGTGGAGACTTGCTTGAATATTCTTTTTGGGATTTTGTTAGGCTCGTGATACTGCTCTTATTTTCTTCCTTAATTAAGGCTGGCAACTCAATCTTTTTCGTTCTTCTGATTTCTTCTAGAACAGCGAACGCAAACTCTTGTTCGACTGTCTCAACGCTGCCTTCTTCAGAATCGTTGGGGTTTCGAAGAGATCGATACATCTTCGTGAGACTGTGCCACCGGTTTTTCACGGCGTTTTCTGTACGATCACCCAAGAGTTTGGCAATTTCGGACCATTTTCTCCCGATTTGAACAACACCCATGAGAAGCTTCACATCATCTTCATCGTTCCACTCGCCTCGTTTGATTGAGGGGTCGAGGTGGTTTATCCACCGCTCACGACACTGCTTTGAATGACGGTAAACGCTCGTGTCACTCAACTTATTGAACTCTTCAGCGATCTTCTTCCATTTACTGTCAGTGCCATAAGTTCCGATCACTCTCGTTAACAGCTCGTCTTCACGCTGGCTCCAAGGGTGTTTTGAGAGGTTTGCTTTCAGCATCGACATCCATTTCTTGCGGACTAAATTGTACCCTTTCGTAGGGAAAACACTTCCCAAGAATTCCCAAGTGTCTTCTTCCTGTTGAAAAATCATTTCGTTAAAATCAGTCACAATGAAAAAAAAAAATTACAATAGATCGATAGTCAAGGCCTCTGATGTGCGTATAGTAAGCAACTAAGGAGATTAAAAACTCAGTTTCTTCTTCGGTCCAGTTCTTTTTCCCGTAACGCGGGTTCACAACGGATTTCGTCAGGAGTTTTTCAAAGTATCGTGCTAGTTCTTCCAAACCAAGAACCGATAAGCCTCGTAAAGAGACTTCATTCAAAATCTCTTGGCAGAGTTTCTCTGATACAGGAGGACCTCTTTTAAGCTCAGTATATAGCGAATAGAAACGGCCTTTAATCTGAGCTTTGAGCTCAGTTTGCCTTTTCTTTCGCCATTGTCGGTTGTTCTCGTTGCCTGTACGCGTCATTTTTACTGAAGCGTCTTCAGATTCGTCGAATTGTCGGCTTTCCTCCATTTTGAGGTGGTCTTTTTGGCTGACTTCTACTTTCACTAGGTCGAGATGTAAGGTCAATTGGTATTGAGAGTGCAATTTACCTTCTTGACTTTGTTCACCTTCCAAATATGAAAGATCAACCTCGGCATGCTCATTAAAATCGCCGTATATATGTTCGAAGTTCATTTGTCAGAAAAATGCTAGTGCTTTGATGTATGGTTTTCGCCGTTGATTGATTTCTTGAAAAGCTTTAAATTGAATTGATTATTAAAAATTTCTCTCTTATAGGACGCCATGCGAATGTCTCTCAGTGCAATATTTTTATCGCGCGAGTCAAAGATTAAATTAAAATAATTATACTGATGAATTCCTTCCTTTCAAACTCTCGAAAATTCCAAACTTCAATCGACAAACCAGGATATAATTTTGACTTTTTTTTGTGCCAGTTTTTACTATTTGATTTTTTTTGGTGAGTTGTAATTCCAAATTGAGAAAGTAACTCACTAAAACTGTCATTCCAAAGCCCCAGACTAGGTCACAGGTTTCTATCTACTGCGAAATCACTGTTTTGTTAGGGTTTAACTCAATCTTCTCAATAGCTTTCAATTTTTAAGAATGGGAAGGAATTTGTTAATCCATATGAATGCCAAAGGTCGTTCTATTACTACAAGAGCAAGCATTCTTAGAGACCTATATCGCGTTTTTCTTCCTCTAAAATGAAGTATTCTTGCTTTAGAAATAGAATTTGTGGTGTCTTTTTGGTTGGGGTAATTTGGCAGTTCGTGACTGGTAGAAAATTTAATGTGAAATATTTACCAGTATTGTTCGATTAGATTATTTTCAGTAGAACGAAATCGAATTTTTATTAAACGCAATGAGCTTCCAGTGCTGAGAAATCACCAGTACTATCGGATGTCACTGGTAAAGCAAATAACAACTAAAAATACTGCCCGTAGATTACCTTCCTGGCGTTTTAACAGAACATTTAGAAGATTCAATTGCAAAATCAAAGCAGCATTAGCTTTTCAAGCGCGACATTTTCAATAGAGCGCTTTATCTTTTGCAATTTTCCAAACAACCTGAAGCTTTCACCGTTCGTAATCTCCTTATTGCGATTTCTTTAATATATACATAAAAACTCGAAGTAAGCACTTTGAAATCACGGAAAAACTTTGAAAAAATATAAAAAAGCTAATGTAATACGAATAAGCTACAATACGTTGTTATTCTTAAGTTAGTTCATCTCAGCGTTATGTTGCGTTCCCTTGATTTTTTCATATATCCGCAACAAGCTCGGATTGTCCGTAATTTTCATACTTTTGTTAATTGAGACAGAATTTAAAATTTGTAATTTTTGTTGGTAGGTCAACGGCGAATTTTGTTTCATAGAACGATTGAGAACATCAAACTTCTCTGGAAACGAGGTTGTAGAATGTTTATTTTGTTGATCCGCACACGTCACTCGAATCTGAGAATGTTTAAGATCGACATAAGAATTCCTGGTTTTGTTCCTTTTGTTTCTCAAGTATTCCATTATGAATTTGTGCCTTTTCACAGGAGTATTCGGCTTCATTCCAATATCCGTGGGTCTATTTTGGATTATCGCGGATAATATCCTGCGTTGAGGGGATTGATGCGCCGTTACAGCTTTTTCAGAGGTAACCAATTTCGTACGTGAGGTGCTCATTTTGGTGTCGGGGCTAGAAAACGGATCAAAGGATGTTGTGCTCCTGAAATTGGTCCTTGTTGTTGTCTTCTGAGACCTCGAGGTTGCTGTTGTAAAGCATTCGCTGTCTCTTTCAGGGGTTTCAAATTGAAATTTCACTTTAGAATTTTTCGCTTTCTCCATTTCGGCAAGTTGCTCTAACTCCTTCTGCTCAGCTGCTTCTTTCAGTATCTGGAGTTTCAAAATGAGTTCTTCTTTAGCCTCAGAAGCTGCGAATTCAAATTTGTTCGGATTAGTGCCATTCAAAAATAATGTAACTATACCGGTGTGTTGTTCTTTTGGAGAATAGAAAGTACCCTTATAACTTAAGAAAGGAAGTTGAGAAGGGTCTGTAATACTAATGCGAAGTTCGGACATCGGTGAACCTGATATCTGAATAAAATAAATGAGATTTTGTTTTATTCAAAATAATCTGAGCATTAGAATTCAAAATTTGTGATGGAGGAATAACTTCGTATACATGGTAAAAAGTTATCACAAAATGATTGCGACTCAGTGACTAATCAGATTTTTTTGTTTGCTTCTATCGAAAAGGACTTCATTAGCAATAATAAAGCTCAGGTTCATAGCGCGACTTTAAGTAGCTGACTATTTGCAAAGAATTGATAATCTATTTTCTGTTTTTATTTATGTAATTTTCGTTTGCTTTACTTTCGTTTCTACGGAGTTCGATTCAGCCGTAAGATAGCTCATTAACAAGATTCTATCAGAATTTTTGCGGATACATGGGAATTAATTGATCAGAAAAATCCGACCAATTTCATTTGGGTCAAATTTTAATATTAAGCTTCTGTCTGCCACCAACAACTACTGGAAACGACGAAATGTCTACGGAAAAAACACTTTCAACACTTATCCCATACTAAATATCTCATTTTTCCAAAGTAAACTAGTGAAAAAAATCTTGATTTTGATTATATTCTATGGAAAACAGCACTTTGGTATTTTGTTTTTGTGCCAAAAAAATCATTTTCGATGAAGAAAAGAAGCTACAAAAACCTTTGCAAGTCAAACCTGAGCACAATATTAATTTCCTCTATCATCATCACAGGTGTTTAAAGCTCGATTTTCACAGAATAACTTAAGTAAGTTATATTTAAATCAATCTTTAAAAAAGCAAATTTTTTCTGTCATCGATGCGAAGGAAAGTAGGCGACTACGTGATGGAGGACCTGATAGGGAGGGGCCAGTTCGGAGAGGTCTACAGAGGGTACCACCAAACTACAAAGCAAGAAGTAGCGATTAAATCCATGCCGAGGTCTAAGTTTGTGGGCAAAGTCAAGGAGCTCTTTGAAAGTGAGCAGAAAGTCCTCAAAACTTGCAAGAATTCAAACATAATCAAACTGATCGAAACAAAAAAGACCGAAAAGAACATATATATGATTTTAGAGTATTGCAACGAAGGAGATTTGAAGAATTATCTCAAGAAAAAGGGCAAACTCGCAGAATCTGAGGCCGTCGATATTTTGATACAGATATTGAACGGGTATAAAACATTAGTGAAACACAACATTATGCATCGTGATCTCAAGCCAGCAAATATTTTGATGCATAATGGCGTCATTAAGATAGCTGATTTCGGCTTCTGTAAATGGCTCGATGAATCAGGAAAAACTGGAACGATTCTTGGATCACCCTTAAACATGGCACCTGAAGTACTGCTTGCTGAGAAAGATAATAAGTCTTACACGAGCGCTGCTGATATCTGGTCAATAGGGACGATTATCTATGAATTGCTCTTTGGAACACCTATATACAATATCCCTGTTCCTGACGTCAAAACTCTTACTGCATTAGTTGAAACTTACCCGGAAATCAAGATACCCAAACCAGGCTATAAAATTTCAAAAGTTGTTGAGGACGTTCTCAAAAGAATGCTGACCTATGACCCAGCGAAAAGAATAACTTGGGAGGAGCTTTTCGGACATAGTATTAACACGTATCGCGAGGAGAAAACCCTTAAGGAATTGAATACGAGCTTAAATAATTCAACGGATAAAACCATTCTAGAAAACATGAGCAAATTCTACATCCGCACTAACCAAGTGGTGAATAATCTGCGGGATTACAATAAAAAATCTCAAATAAATAATTACGTAAAGAAGGCCGCCAAAGGCGAGGCCGACAAAACTGCAGGGTACAATGGTCCAATAATTCAAAATACTGAAGAAAATACGGACCAAGAGGAGGAATATGGTAAAATCATGATTTGAAAATTATAATATCTAATGTATCTTTGATTCATAGGAGAAGAAGAAAAGAAAGCTGATGACTCATTGAAGTCCTCCACCATTGAAATCAATGAAATAGAAGCTGATAAGAACGGCAACGTAATCGCGGCTTTGGAGCTCAGAACCAAAATTATCCAGCGAAATTCGAACCGGACACTGCATGAAAGAAACAAATGCGCTTTCTTGGGTAGTACGGCTGACGAGGCTTCTACTCTGGAGTTAAAGCTCTCCAATCACGCGAGTTTCGTGCTTCTCAAGAAGTTGAATTATATGATAAGCAACCTCAAACGAACGCTGCAAAAAGGCGATAAATTATTCCTTAAGCTTTATTCTATTGAGCAGTGGGAAACCTGGATGCAGAGTAAAGAATATGCGAACATACTAAAGCATCTCTCGGAAGAGGAAGAGGTCTTTAGGGGGTATTTAAAAGCTATTCTCGAGAAATTCGAAGAGGGAGATAGCTCTAGCATCGATCTAATCCCTGGGTTCAAAGAGATATTGAATTTGGATTTGAATGAGGAGAAAAAAGGTAATTTCGAAGAGATGTTTATTAAGGTCCTGAGCATGTATTTGGGTGCTGTGGTGAATGAGGCCAAGTCGGAAAGGAAAAGGGACGAGGAAGAACTGAGGTTCATGTGGCAGCACGCGGATAACGTCCTTAATTCATTACAATTGGAAGCGGCTTTCGCTTTCGAGAATAAAAAAGGCGAACAGTTCGATTTCACTAAATTTTATGAAGAAATTGAACAGATTGATCTTGAAACACTTACAGCAAAAGTAAACCAGAAACTTGCTAAACTCAAGGCTTTTTGAATATTTTAAATGTGCAATGATCCGATACAGTCGAGTATCGATATTTCATGAATTTCTTCTTAATCTATAAAAAAACAAAAGAAAGAAATATTTACTTGAGTATGAATAGACAAACAGACCTATACATACATATACACACATAACGTGCTGTTCGAAATGTAGGAGAGTTGCATGTAATAACTCCATGAAAATAGAGGATTACCAATAAGAATAACTTTAGAGTAATTCCAGTTGAGCTGACCAATGAAAAACCGTTATAACTATTTGTTGGTGCTCTACGCTAAATCCACGTTTCCATTTCTTTCCCACACGAAAAATGATTATTAGTAACCATTTGGTGAATTAAAGAGGAAGAAAGTTTTGAAATTTTCATAATACCTTCCTAATCTCAAAAAAATTAATAATTTTATTTTTTATGAATTCAAATTAATGCATGTATGATGAGAGAAACTAGAGAGTTTCCAAATTAGTTCTGATTGAGCTGCTTGAGGTGTAATATTGAGGTAAGATGTTATAAAGGTAATTAGATAGAGAACGCTTCAAAGTGTAAAAGGTATATAAAACTCAGAATGATACAAATGTCATAACAATTTTTCTCTCAATCTAAGGTAAATACTATTGCTGGTATAAAGTCTGTGAAATTCCCTTTAATTCTCAATTAATGGTTACAACTTCTGTCATATATAATAATTGAATTTGACATTCAAAATATGAATCCAAGCAACAATATTAATAATAATCATCATAAGATCTTAATTTGGAAGCCAGTAGTACATTTCTCAAAATAGATCTCATTCATTATCAGTTAAAACAAGATTTAATCCTCAGCAAACTATACTTTAGAATTGTAAATTAATTGTTGTTACAACTAATTTCTACGAATTCCTTTGGAATTAATAGTTTAAACTATGAAAAAGTAATTCACTTTTTGGTAGTTAATTGTACTTTGCACTATCAATTGTTAAATGTTAATAGTTTTAATAAGCAAGTCAATATATGTCAAAAATTCCAAGACAAAAGTATCACTTTGTCGAAATTCTCAAGTTTTTTGTTCTCCATTAAAACCACAAAATCTAGTATTGAATTCCTTCATGAATGACTTACCATTCTTGTTGCTGTTGAATTTTCTTCACGAATTGAGGAATCTATTAAAGTTGTCTAAATTGCTAGTTGATATATCACCTCGTTCGTTGAAAGATTCATGAATCTCTTCATCAATATTTCAAAATCAATATTTGAATAAAAATCATCATTGATCTAGACAGTGATGGCGATAATTGGCTAATCTAGAAAGTATCTCTCAAAAAAGGAGTTTTGAGAGAATATGAGTTCAATTCCATGAGATTTTTCACAAGAATTATTTCTAACTTAGATTGACCATAGATTGTAACTTTCGAGATCGAAGAGCTTCGAGCCTTCTTCAGAAGTCTTGAAAATAATTCGGCTGCTTGGCTATTTAACACTGCCAAATTAAGGATCTTTGATATTTTTTATTTAACCGGAGCAAAAATGGGAAAGCATCAGAAATCAAAGGCAAGACTTGATAAATACTACGACCTCGCCAAGCAGCAAGGTTTCCGTTCTCGTGCCGCCTTCAAATTGGTCCAACTCAACAAAAAATACAACTTCCTCAACAGTGCTACCTCAGTTGTCGATTTGTGCGCAGCTCCTGGAGGCTGGTAAACAAAAATTTACATCCTTTTTCTTAATAATTCCCTCACTAGGCTCCAAGTTTGTACAAAATTCATGCCTATTTCAAGTCTCAAGATCGGTATCGATCTTGACCCAATAAAACCTATTCCGGGATGCAAGACTTTCCAAGAGGATATCACAACACAAAAATGCGTCAGTCTTGTAAGAAAAAGACACCCATGATAGTTGCTTATATAACGATTAATCCTCTAGATCAAGCGTGAGACTTCTGGCAAGAAGGTCGATGTCGTACTTCATGACGGTGCACCGAACGTCGGTGCTGAATGGAGCAAGGATGCCTACATGCAAAATGAGCTTACTCTGGCCGCGCTTAAGCTGGCGTGCATGGTTTTGAGAAAAGGAGGCGTCTTCGTGACCAAAGTTTTCCGTTCGACCGATTACAACTCCTTGATCTGGGTCTTCAACAAATTTTTCGCCAAGGTTGAATCGACCAAGCCCCAAGCCTCTCGTTCCCAATCTGCTGAAATTTTCGTGGTTTGCTTGGATTTCGCCGCTCCGGAGTACACCGATCCAAAACTCTTCGACGCTAAGTACGTATTTAAAAACACCGAGGCAGACCTCCTCAACCCTCACGCAGCCAAACAATACGAGTCTTTGGATGCTCTTCTCGCAAAAAAGAGAAACAGACAGGGTTACAGTGATGACGTCGGTGGTGTGGTCTATAAGGAATGCTCTTTCGAAGAGTTCCTCAACGCAGAGAATGTTATTAGCATTTTCGGAGAGTATAATAAGGTAAATTAAGTTCTATGCAGCGGTGAGACTAAGTATATCGATTAGATTCTTTGGACGGAGCAGGACAAAGAGAAATACCTCCCAATCACCAAGCCTCCAGAAGATTTCTTGGAGATCATGGAGGACTTGCGCCTTCAAGGAAAACGTGAACTTGGTTCCTTGATGAAGTGGAGAACAAAGATCCACAGAGCTTTGGCAAAGAAAACTAAGGAAAGCGCCGAGAAATCCAGGAAGGAGGCGAAGGATATGCAGATTGAAGAAAAAGACAACGACACAGACTCCGAAATTGAAGAGCAACTTCGAAAGGCCCAACTTAAGGAGATCAGAGAAAAGAGAAAAGAAAGAGAAGTTCTTCTTCATAGGATCGCGAAACAATCTGATCCTGCCCGTGGAAATCAAATGTTCCATGAGGTAACAAAACTTAACTTTTTGCATTGTTGAATGACGAACGATTCATTTGAAATAGGATGCTGAAGACTTTGAGGAAATCACTCACGGCTTCGACTTAAACAAGCTCGGCTACGTCGATCTTGATGAGGAAGAGGAGAACAAAAAAGCAGCTGAACAGGTAAAATTATGCTGTGAGGATCTTTCTCATAAGAGATAATAGGCTAATAAAGGGAAGAAATTTGCTCCAAATAGCAAAAAGGAGATGGAAGAGAATCTGGAATTTTTGTGGGAAGTGAATCAACTCAAAAAGGTTAGTTAATTGACTTCTGTAATTCAAGCAAAGCTTCTGATCACAAATAGAAAAAAATCTTGGAAAAGCAGAGACAAAAGAAACTGATGAAGAAGAAGGGACAGGACATCGAAGAAGAAGAGGATGAAGAAGACGGCCAACTTGAGAACTTTGATGAAGAGGAAGGAGAAGAAGAAATGGCTCCTAACCAGACTAAAGCTAAGGCTAACAAAACCCAAGAGACTAATATTCCTGAAAGTAAGCAGTTTCTTGGCCATCAAAGCTAAAATTTCGATAAAGGCGTTCTCAATAGCAGATGGTTTGACAAAGACATCTTTAAACAAGCGATCTCCCACCAATCCTCTACAAGCCTACCAACGTTTGTGAATCCTTTAAGAACCAACAAGAAGGACGAGATAGAAGAGGAAAAAGTCCCAAGCAGCAAACGAATGATCGAAGAAGACAGCTTCGATGACGATGATAGTGATGATTCTGAATTAGAAACAATCAAAAACGCTGCTGCCAACAAAAAGAAGACGGAGAAAAAGAAAAAGGCTGGCCCAAAGAGCCAAGGCGACATTCAAATCGTTCCTCGACCCAACTTCGAGGATTATGATGAAGATGAGCTCGCAACGACAAGAGCGTTGGCCAAGAAAATGCTTCGTCTTAAGGATCGTGAAGACTTGATCGAAAGCTCGTATAACCGCTACTCGAAGCCAGAGGATGAAGAGGATCTTCCTGACTGGTTCGTGGAGGACGAAAGAAGACATAACTTCAAGACTCTTCCAATCACAAAGGAAGAATACCAAGCAGAGATGGCGAAACTCCGTGCTCTTGATGCTAAACCACCAAAGAAGGTAAAAACATTAATTAGATTCGATTGCTGATCAAAGGATGGGTGTATAGGTACAAGAAGCTAAGATCAGAAACAGGATTAGAATGGCGAAAAAGATGGTGAAGGCTCGCGCCAAAGCTAATCAGATCATTAATCAAGAAGGATTGAGTGAAGGAGTGAAGATGAGACAGGTGCAAAAGATTTTAAAGAAAGAACAAGCTGGGCTTAAGCAGGAAAAGAATTACAGAGTCACGAGAAAGTTCAATGATATGGATAAGAAACGAAGAAAGATTGGCCGTAACACGAGACTCGTCGATAACAGATTGAAAAAGGATAAGAGAGCCCTGGAAAGGAAGGGAAAATTGCATGGGGGAAGCAAGAAAATTAAGAAGAGCAAGCGTCAATCTAAAAGGCGTTAGAAGGCCGATTAGTAGTTCATAATCTTCTGTATAAAGTTTAGAAGTGAAAAATGTTAGGAATATTTGTGCCATTTTCATGTATTTGGTTATATGGATTTTGGAGGCTATGAATAAAGAGAAATATTAGCAAAAGTTCACACACACATATTTATCTGAATTTCGATCCATCGCGCATTATTAATTAGTCATTTCGTTGGGGGAATAAAAACTCAAAAGCATTTTTCAGAACATAAGAATTATAGAGCTTTCCAATTCTCTGTTTCATAGCTTTCAACACAAGGAACCTTTTATTTATTCTTCGGAGGAGCCCAATCTGGGAACAATTTCTTGAATAGAATCCATTCGGATACACACTAATGAA
>ENA-UOUE01000869-UOUE01000869.1-compost-metagenome-genome-assembly--contig:-NODE-869-length-22132-cov-12.429154_pt1 | contig 22132 bp, 12 predicted proteins | sample MGYA00238146_ERZ747223 | MGnify/ENA primary metagenome ERZ747223 (study PRJEB28781, sample SAMN06268865) | compost metagenome | isolation source: single cell | place: USA: California, Emeryville, Joint...
CAGGCCCTAGCGCTTGAAAAATCGAACTAATTGTCGTAAGTAACCCATTCAATACTCCTCTTCTCCCTGCGTCAACAAAGTCGTTTAATACTCTTTGCAATGCTGAAAAATTTACAGTGTTTAAACTTAACCTCACAAACTAGACCACAATGAGATAAAGGTTTACCATCCACTTATCCTGAACCGAAAACAACTCATGTGCCAGAGGGAACAAGAGAAATACTGGAATATTCAAAATTCCTGACCAAACGATTATTTGCAAGTCTCCGAATTTATTCAAAATGAGTGGGTAAAGTACTACCTGAAAAATCAACTGCGGAATTCCAGTGATAGCCATAATGTTTCCGATTTCACCAGCATCTTTTTCTAATCCTTCTTTTATGTAAGGACCGCTTAACCAAATAGATAAACTCTCACTCATGAGTGTCTGAAAGAAAAAATTGACAGAGTAAGAGATAATTGCATAGCGAACGTTCAAATCTTGAAGCAACTCTATGTAGCTGGTGCTCGGACCTGATCCTGGGACTTCGGGCCTCTAATTAGAATGCACACGGCTCGTTTTGACAATCTGTTCTGCTTCTTGGAGCTGCTGTTTGCTCAATCTTCTGAGTAAGTTGTCTCTCTTTGAAGGGAAATCTGTTAACGGTTCTTCAAGGTTGGGTTTGCCTTGCTGGCCGATCGCTTTCAGTTCATAGCTCTCTTGCTGATTAGCTCCCAGAGTCTCTTTTAAATTCATTTTGACTACAATGATCGTGATTATATACAAAGCTGCAGTTACTAGGCCAATGACGAGATAGTTAATTCCCGGAACTATGTTAATTAAATGACCTCCTAGGAAGAGGCCTACAGAGCCATCAAATTGCCAAAGTGCGCTGCAGATACCGACTGCCCAAGATTTCAATTGTGAAGGTGCGATCTCAGTCATTAATACTCTGCCGGCTGCCATCAATCCAGCTCCAACAACACCAGAAAGGAATCTAAGTGTCAAGCCAAGGTAAAAGTTTGTAGCGAAAATGAAAAAGAGATTTGTGACTCCCAAAAGAGCGAAGTTTAAAATAAGAGTTGGGATCCTTCCTTTAGTGTCAGCGAATTTGTCCCACCAATTTGAAGAAACTGCTCGTCCAAGGAACAATGCTCCTCCGATGAATCCAGCATAGTAGCCAATTTTCGAGCGATCATTTGTTAAATTGTAGTCTTCAATCGGCTGGTACAGATATGGGGAAATATAGACACCAAGGATGGCATTAACATGAAGGACTCCTCCAAGGCAAAGTGCTTGAAACACATAAAATCTTAGTTTCTTCATGATCCCTTTCGCCTTTATTCCTTAAAATCCGGAGCTTAATTCAATATACAAGTGCCTACATCTCAATCACATTAAATGCGCCTTTCATAAACAAGTGTCTGATCTCACAAATAAAAAGTTGTAACAGAGGTCAAAATAGTTCTGCTTTCAGCTTTTATTCTCAATCTTTTTGATAGGAAACAGATTTAGAGCTCATCTTAATAGCAAGGGAGTTTTTCGTTGATTGCTCGACTGAGACAATGAGATAATATCAGGAAATTAATGCGATATCACATCTAAACCATCGTTTTGATTTTTCTCAATCATTTTTCAGCGAAAACTTAATTGTTTGAATAACATTCGAATAAAAGAACACGAGAAAATATCTCAATATTTTGTACGACGACCATTTTAATATGAAATCTTTTAAGGGAACACTTCATTTCAAATAAAGCATGCCGCCATAGCTGGAACTATCAAATTAAATGATAAAATTAACAGCAGATCAAAAGAATTTATTTACGTCCATCCTTTGTGTGTCGAGAGTAGACAACCTTTCCTGACCCGAAATCAATAACTTTGGCTGTTTTATCATCAGAAGCCGAGCACATCAATTCTCCAGTCATATCCCATCGTACACTATAAATCCAACCTAAAAGCATCCTTGACACCTGTGTGAAAATCCCTAATATTTACCTGCTGGTCGCCCATCCTCAAGCGTTTTCACCACCTTGCTGACCCTACGGTCATACACCTTTATATTGGCACATTCGCCACATACTGCTAGCAAGTTGCAATCAGCTGGACAAACATCAATCCAGGTCGCCCCTTGAGAAAAGAAACAAATCAGGATATACGACTAGAACTTATTTTACAAAGATTGTCTTTTTCGAGCTGGACAGGCTCTTTTAGGGTCAAAGTCTTCTTTTCGACATCAAGAAGATTAATTTTGCTCATATCGTACTTTAAGAATAGTGTAGGTTCAATCATGCCTGAACTCCATTTGCATCGAGCTGTATAATCTAAAGGAAGAAAGTATTTGCTCTGTGACTAAAGTCAAAACCAAATAATACCAGGCTCTTGAGTCTTTTGATAGAGTGGAAGCTTTATGTGGAAGAGGTAGCTATCAGAGTCAATATCTGTGAGCATACAGATACCCCGGGTATCTATTAGAGCTGCAACTTTCCCTTCGGGGTTGATATCAATGCCTTCGATTTTGCTTTCTGGTTCCGGAAATCAAAATAAATATAACCTTCTTCTGAAAGAATATAAGATTATTACCAGCTTCAAATTGCGATTGCCAGATTGATTTTCGAATCAGAGATACTCTTGACTTTCCACTTTTCGCGTTACTGGGATTGATTTCGAAGAGATGATATGCAGTCTTTCCAGTCAATGGAGTGCACGCAAGTAGATTTCTTGTCGTGTTATAGGATACATCGCGAGTACTTATGTCTGATAAGAGTTTACGAGTTAGAAACAGCAAGTTGCGAGAGTATTACCGCCGACGACCTCGTCGAAAGCGAACACTTTCTTAATGTCTTGCTTTTGAGAAATATCAAAGACTTCGAAACTGTCGCTATAGTAAGAATGGTTGAGGGAAAGCAATAAATCGGTTTCAGGTATCTCCTTGACGAGAGAATAAGACCAATCTAAAAGTAGGTACTCGAATTAGTATGCTTTTGGAACAATTTTTACTTTGATCTTTGTTATGAGGCAATCTTGCTCCTTCAAAGTTCGCATACTCATTGTCTGTCTCTATCTCATGAATACTGACAAGGTTGCTTCCAGCGGAGCACCAAGCGAGGAATTTTGGCGTATCTAAGAGAATTTTAACTCGATCCTTGCGCAACACAAGAGAAATTACCTATTAAGCTTTGCAGCGAGACGCGACCTACAGTAGCTCCTGTTTCTTTCCTCTCTTCGTCATGCTCAGCTTTCTTCAAACTCTGGATTTCTTTTATCGTAGGCCGCAGTTTCGGATCGCTGCTCAGCATCCTAGATATCATTATCCTTACGGATTCTGGATAATGTTTGAGCTTCTCTGAGACAAGATGCTCAGTAGATTTCACATAAGAGCTTTGATCACTCTCTCTCAAAGCTTTTATTTGCTCAATGACAGAAGAGGAAACTCCGCAAGCTTCTAATGCAGCGAACCCTAATGCGTTAATTTCATTTGAAAGATCAGGTTTGTTTTGTGGTTCAGCCTTAGATTTGCTTTGATTTTCTGTTTCTTTATTATTCTGGACCGCTTCAGCCCAGTTTCCTAGGTGGAACCCGTCTGATTTATACTGATAGATATTTTCCAACCCGATAATTGCGCTGCTGTTTGTAATTTTCATCTTTTGTGACAAAAACTCGAGTTCGCTTGCAACATCTGCGAGCATTTTAGGAATATTAACTTCAAAATGTGTATCGAGCTTTGTATTGTGGAGCTCAAATTTGAGAGAAGTGAATGGAAGAGAGGCCCAAGCGATCTGGCCGTTCGCTATTTCAAAGGTATCAAGCAGCACAGAGTTAGGATGGACCGAGCTGAAATGAATTAGCTCTTGAATGAGAAGCGTGGCTGCTGTATCGGGCTTATTTTTCACGAATTCGGAGTTGATATTGAGAGCTGTGATGGTGTATTCTTTGTTATCAGCTTTCGAAAGGGCTTTGTAAACCACATAGCAGCTATTTTCAGAAACAAAAGTGAAGTCTGTATATGATGATTGGATTTTCGGAGTGAATGTGCTCTTATTCATGTACGCTCAATGAAAGTAGGCAAGGCAGATTTATTCAGAAGAGATGTAAAAGATTTGTTAGTTTGGATTTATAAAAGCAAATTAAAAAGTATTTCCTCTTTTTTCCTTTTAGAACTTAGAAACAATTAGTCCGTTTTGTTGGGAGACCACTTCCATTTGATTTTTTGTAAGCTTTTCTGAAGTTTTTGTATTGCTAAGGAGATACCATTCGATCTATATAGCTGATACAACACAAAAACTGAATGATATACATCACAGCTAGTCTAATTACGTTATTTTATAATGATGACTGAAGGTGAAGTGCTCATATGTTAACCCCTAGCTCTTTGATTTTGATTAGAAAAACCCGTTTAGAGGTCTAACCGTTATAATAAAGCGATGTCTCAGAATAGTTATTTTATGATATCAAGATAGAAATATTCTTGTCGCTTCCCCTACGCATGGTTTGTATTTTCAAGATTTCAAGATTTTCTATACCTCCTCTTCGAAATATAAAATTGCCTCTTCACAACGGGTAAGGCTCAAAACTCTCAATTTTTTCTCATAGATGACTTATACAAAATGTGTAGAGTTGCTATATTCTCAACTACCTCATTCAACGGAACGATTTTACTAGTACACTACTAATACTTCAACAGGGATAGATTCCGGAGTTATTGGTAGTCGTCCTCCGAAGACGAGATCCCACGAACCGATATCCTCCACAAGCAACCCAGCAGAATGAATCCTCTCTCGCATGTATTCAAGAGTCTCGATTTCCAGGGTCTGAATTACGTAAATTTGTCCTTTTGAATTCTTCCAAAAGCCAAACCTCAACCCAAAATCGACACAATGACAAACAGCACCGTCTCCAAGGTTGACTTGTTGGAGGGTTTTCGCATCATCGATACATTTGCCTTCAAAAATTAGCCTCTGGTTATCATACTTAACTTGATGTTCACTTTCCAGAACCTCTTTAAAGCTGACCATTTGTTCATTTGGCGCAGCCTTCATGTGGCTAATTCGTCCTGTTAACATTTGTACCCTTATGTATATTTCGTTCATCATAATTAAATACGCCACGTCACGGTCTTCAAGATCATAAAATGGGAGAGTTTTATCGTCTTCCAGGATGAAATTCCCGCGAACCAGCCGTTGATGTTCAAACGGAAACTTGTGATGGTATTGGATTTTTCTTTTGATCTCCTCAATCGTGTCAGTTATTAAACAATCGACCTCGAGTCTCCTTCCATCAGTGACTTTCAAGTTTAATAAAACTCTGTGCACTGGCTTGATTATGTAGATTGTTGTATCGTTACGGAGGCCTAACTGATAGAAATTAAATTTATGATCGTCTATTAATTGTCCAGCATGCGAAAAAATATAATTATCTTGCATCCATGTTTCTCCTCCCTCAATAATCTTCCTTTTCAGTTGATATACACTTTCAAGAAGATCTGCTTCAACTTGCCTCACATCACCATCGCTGAACCTGAGATATAACCTGATGCGCCTTTCGAATTCGGGACCATTGAATTTCAAGAAAATGGTGTCGTCGTTCTGGAGTTGGTAAAGTGAAACATCAAAGCCGTCAGTAAAAACATTGTTTCTGTAGTATAAAGTAAACGCATCAATACGCACCTTCAGCGTCTTTGCAACAAGAGCTCTAAAGTGGTGAATGTATAAAGTATCGTCGAGGTCAAAGAAACAATGAAATCCCTTTCTATGCAAACTGAGTACCATAACTGTTATGATGTTCTTGCCTTTCACCCTCAGTAAGAGCTGCTCTCCGGGTTTGATATAATATTCACTGAGAATGACACCAACTTGCAATGGTCTGTCACCCTCCATATAAAGCGATTGCTGAGAGTGATCAATCCCCAACCGCTCTTGAATTTTCAACTTGAGGTCTTTAGCTGTTGCGTTCAAATCTGCTTTGAAATTATACTTCTTACCATCATAGGTCACAACAACATCAATCTCTTTCCTGACGATAACTGTAAAGTAATCACCTTCCTCAATTCCGTAATCTACTACCATTTTGTCATCTCGATAGTGCCTTTTGCCAGTTTTCAGTGTTATTGCGTCAGGCGATACACCAAGTACTTTCGCAACTCGTTCTTTGACGATTGCAAACGTATCCAGTAATGTTACTTCAACTTCTTTTGTCATTAACTCATGCAATTTTAAAGTAATCTTAATAAATGTTCTCGTTGAAAGCTCGATTACAGAATCTTCAGTCAATTTCAGGTCTTCAATCATCTCCTTGTTATCAAGTTCTCTGCCATTGTAGGACAGAATAAGATGGTCCGTCGGAACGTAGTAATCTATATCGATCCTTTCTTTAATATTAAAGACTGTCTCGCTATCATACAGATCGAGCACCTCAATTGAGGTTGGAAACTTTATTTTTATTTTTGGCCTTTTTTTAAGCTTCAGTTCATCATGACCTTTTATATCGAACTCAGCGAGTCCCTTGCCGCTTTCCAAGTGGAATTTACCAAAGTAAAGTAGCTGCTCATCAGGAGGAATTTTTATAATTTCGGCCATGATATTTTTGATTTTTACAACGGATTCATTCGGTAGGACCATAATTTTGTGAGATTTGCCTTCAGGATCCTTTACAATGATGGGCATTTTATATTTCTCGACGTTCCCAAAGGAAACGCAAATCGCGGAATCATTTGATATCACAGTATGTTCCAGTTTCGCATTGTCTTCGAGGAGAATTGGAGTTTCTTCAAGGGTAAGCAATTTCTCAATTGGAAGCTTGAAATTTTTTTGAATGCGTGCTTTCAGCATTCCAACTGTGTCATATGTAAGCATTTGAACAACAAAAGCCTTAGAAAGAAGGCTTTTCACGTAAATTTGGACGTATTTATTCGTGCTGCGAAACTCAAGAATCTCTTTTTCCCTGATTGGGTATGCTGAGATGGATTCTTCGTCTTGAAGCTCTCTTCCGTTTAAATATACCATCATTTTGCCTCCGAATTTGTATGATTGCTTTTCGATTACATAATTTCTCAATTGAGGAATGGTAAAATGGTTGCAGATTTTCATTTCTACCATTTTATCGACTTCTGAGAAGTAGATTCGGACTAGTGTCTGATTGAGGGTTGCTCGGAGCTGAATCCCACTTTGAATACCATAGTGAGAGAGGGTCTTGGTCGCATCCAATACCTCTTCTTTGTAAAATAAATTAATATCGGCAGCAGGAAGGCCCTCTTTTTTCTCAATCTCCGCTTTTAAGGCACTGACCATCGCGGATTCCTCGATTTCAAAGGATTTGACCTTTCCTTCGATCTCGACCTTAACAGAGATTTTAGGATTGCTTTTCGGAGCTGATTTATCCATTTTCCTGAGTAAATATCTGAGCTATTAATTTGCTAATTGAAGCTTATACTGTGAAAAAAACAACATATCCCCTAGAATTGGTTGGAGGCGTTCCACTTTTAGCCCTCACAGATAATTAAGGGAAATTGAAGCTTCTGCCTTGAATCGTCACTCCTAACTTCGTTGAAGCTATTTGGAAAAATTGATATCACATCACACACTCTGTACATATCTATTGAGTGGCCAGGCTTCTTGCCTTTCTAAATAACGTCATCAGACTTACTCATCAGAGAGGACTTTTTCGTTTTGACTATTTGCAAAAGACGATAGATTGAGGAATTCATTTAACAATTCTCAAGAACTCTCAAGGAGCTCTTTTCACAATTTACGAATCCCAAAATTATTCATTGAAGGGCTTATAATTACCTTGAATTCGAATTGAGATATTACAGGCGTTCTCAAGCTAGAACAAGGAACATCAATTATGAACACTCGAAAAATTATTGATGGATCTTCGTATATTGAAAGTAAATGAACAAAATAATTAAAGTCTTTAATATAAAACTTTGATATTGGGAAGTTTTTCCCGTAGAGTTTTCAAGGCATTCTCGCCAATTGCTGAAATCTTATTCGATAGCAAATAAATAGAACAAATCTTTTTATAACAACAGCATTCAGAAATCTTGACCGCTCCTTCGTCTCTCACTCCATTTCTAGAGAGATCTATATGATCGAGGTTGCTCCAAGCTTTATTTTGAAATAAATAAGCCGCGCCTTCTGGCCCCACGTGATTTTCTTGCAATTTAAGTACCTGTAATTTAATCCAGCTTGAATTTTGAGAGAGTCCCTGAGCTCCAGCAACACCGATCATATTTATCGCAAGATTTAGCCTTGTTAAGTTCTTCCAAGCAGCATTACATGCTAGCGCACAGGCTCCTTCATCTTGGATATTATTGAGTGGTAAATGCAGTTCATTCAGAAACACCCACGAAACATTTTCCGCCAAACTCTTCGCTCCAGCGTCCCCAATATTATTGTTCGTGAGGTGTATTATCCTGATACTGCTCCAAGTTACATTTTTCGATAGGCTGGCTGCTCCAAGACAACCGATGTTGTTATTGGTCAACACAAGCGACCGTAAGCTGTTCCAATTTGAACCATTTGCGAGCCGAGGTACTGCTTCGTGGTCGATTTCATTCATTCTCAGATCCAGCGTAGTCAGTGTATTTTTCCCAATTGCTGATAGAATGCCTCCTAAACGACCTGATAAATTACTGCGCTTTAATTCGAGCCCCTCTAATTTCTCAGTATGCATCAGGCCATAAAGTATTTTTTTTATGAAAATCTGTTTTATAAAGTAAATACTTACGGTTTGCAAGTTTTTAGCTCTTGTTAATATTCTCTTCAGAGCCTGCAAATCTCTTTGTGTAATTATAGCTCCTCTTGCATCGATAATATGCAACTTAGCTAATTTCTCAGCTTTTACCTTCAGCAGTTGCTTTAGCTCATTGTTGTTTGATAGAGTTGCTGCTACAGAAGGAGAAAGCCTATGGTTTGGTTGGTTGATCAATGTAACATCCAAGCTGTTACCACCTATCACCATGTGATTCATTCTGAGGATGCATTGATTGCGTATCCCTTGAAGACGAACTTGTTTTCTTTTTCGGACTTGGGAAGAATAGATTCTGTCATTGAAGAAGTTTTTCTCTGCCTCTTGAATTAGTTTCACTTCTTCCATAGTTTCAAATAAATTTCTGGCCGACAAACAATGCTGAATTAAAACAATTGAGGAATATTTATTAACTGTTTCAAATTCAATAGATCCAGAGAGTTTGTCTGTGAACAAGAGAAGAAAGGTCCATTGGAATTTTGAAAGGAGGAGAATAGTTTATTTTAGTGCCTTGGCAAAGGTCTCGGATCTCTAAGAATGCTTGATTCTGATGTCTGACTAGGTTCATTTAACGCCTCTTATCATAATAAGTCAGAGTAGAGAAGGGGGCTAGCTTGTCTCGAGCTTTATAGAGCATTTCAGACATTGTACATCAATGCGGCCAGCTTTTAGGGATGATTCAAACTATCAAGAGAACCAAACGATGTTTCTATTTCTAAAAAATTCAGATTTTTCGAACGGACGCCCAAAGAATTAAATAAAAAAAAAGAGCAAAGAATTTAAGTTAGTACGACCGCCTTGTGAAAACTTCAAAAGAGATGGAAAAAAAGGAAGTTCGAGATTAGGTTTTTACATAATTGTGGAATGAAGAGCAACTCCTCATTGCAAATTACTGTACAAAATTTCCTCGATTAGAGACCAAAACACTGATAAAGAAGAAATTTGGGGGTGAGGATTTGAAGTTATCATTGAACTGAATTAACCATAAACTCTATTCCTTGTCTCATCTAACTTGTGCGCAATTAAAATTACGTACTAAATTTCCTGAAAGCGGGTTTTTTTTATTACGGTGTCTCAGAATATAGCTCAACATCAATTAAAATACTGCTCTATTTCTCATCACACACTCCTCGGAGCAATGCTCAACAAGAAAGAAGCGACTAAAAAACCTAGCATCAAGAAGTATAGATCTTTCAGTCCGCCTATTTCATCGATATTCCTAGACCAAAAAAGCCTGATATCAATGCCAAAGTCCGAGCCAAACTCAATAGTCCCAAAGTACCACTTTAGAACCTCTTCCATCGCAGCTTATCTTCCCCAGAAAGTCTTAGTTTTAGATCTTGATGAGACGCTCATTCACGCCAGAACGAAGCCATTTGACAACTACGAGACTATTACAGAAGTCAAACATTCATTGCAAATCTCTGAATTTATCTCCAAATTTGACTTAGATTGCATCTACTGGCATGATGGTTGAGTTCTATATCAGCAGTCGTCCTGGTCTTGAAGAATTCATGCTCAAAATGTTTGAACTCTACACCCTTGTCTTATATACTACCGGATCAAGAGATGTATCTCCTCACATTTATTAGCATCCACGATAACTTTTCATCGGAAGTATGCTCAGGCAATCTTAACCGCTACTGATATGCACAGATTCTTTACTCTCGCAATGTACCGTGAGAATTGTTACACTACCACGAGAGGGATTCATGTCAAGGACCTGACTCTTCTTGAGGTAGACTCAAGCAAAATCATATTTGTTGACGTAACTTTCACTTTCAAACACTCTCAGTTAATTCTGTTGCATCTTTAGGACTGCACCCATCACATACAGCTTCAACCCGAAAACATTTTGGTCATGCAGCCTTTCCAAGGTGAAACTGACGACAACGAACTCGAGTATCTTGGCAAATTCCTTGAGAATTTCGCGACCATACAAGACGTCAGGCCAGTGATGCAGCATTTTTTAGATTACCAGAAATCCAATAAAGACGGTTCAGAAACAATAAGAACGAATCCACTTGGACAGAAAGAAATGGGGGCCGTACTGAGACAAATTTATTTTTCTACAGATTTTGAGGAGATAGATGAAGGTATAGTAGATACTGATTGGTTGAAGCTTTCGAAAATAAACACTCAAACTATGTCTGCTCTTAAGCAGTCTAACTGGACATCTTTGACGCAAGGCCCAGAGCTTTCAAAGGCTCTGAAGGAAATTAATGATATGATGAAAGGAGGTCCTAAAACTTCTTCATCGCTAGATGTGGAAGAAAACGCAGATGGAGATGAAACAGCTGATATATTGCCGATAATGCAATTGAAATCTCAACTAACTGTTTTCAAAAGTAAATCAACTCTGCTGTAGATAACGAGCAAGATGTTAATTATTCGGTTTGAAATATTTTTGATGAATTTTTTTTTTCTCTCTCTTCAAAATTTGATGGAACTTATGAAATCAATAACAAGAAACTTTATATTTTAATCATACCCTTCTGAATGTATCCAATTGTTCAATCGAAGAGATTTAAGATTTTTGCTTAAACTTCCATGAAGGAAAAAAAAAAAATGTCGTAATACCTTAAGGTTTTCACTTGATCGGATAGGTTAGATTATTTTCTTTATAAATAATGACAATATCAAGCTAGCAACGCTGGTTATGAACTCGAGTGACCGGGCTGCCATAGTTTATATCTTGCAGATGAGTGGATAGATCTGATTTTCCTCACATATTCTAGGATATAATTTAATTCTCCTGACTCTCCTTGATGAGGTCCCAAAACACCTTCAAAATCTCTGAAAACCTGCCTTTTCAACTCAGGGAAGCATATGAAAAGTTCGAAATAATTGAACATACAGGCTATTATAGTATTTTAAGCGCTAAATCTCTTGCTGATGGCCAGGAATACACTATTCGAGTCCTCGATCGGAATTCAAAGCTCTATACTCAAGATTCTAATCAAGCAATCACACTATTCCTACAAGAAATGTTCCATTTAGGCATGAGACTAGGAACTGCTGTTCTCGAAGCACTGAAGTTTCAAGATGGAAGTCTAGCTTTTGTCACAAAACCCGATTACAGTTTCTTTCAGAAAGATACGAAGAATTTCACGCTGTCATTAGATAAAGTACTTCAGGACATTCGTAACGACCTCGCGCTGCTTGAAGAAAAGCTAAAATTTCCACCGTTTTGCCTGGATCCAAAACTAATTCGATGCCATAAAGATTGCGGCAACTTTGTGATAACCGATTGGTCTCAGGCCTTACAAATTAATTCCTCAATCGAAACACAAAAAAGCGCTTTAGCAGAATCAGCGAGCAAGTTTCAGCTTCACAACCCTCAGAATTTGGAGGTCTTTGCGCATAGCATCATTGAAAAATGTGGAACTACTAAAAAGGATTTCAAAGATTTAGAAGCTTTAGCTTTGAAAAGGTCCACTGTCCTTTATAATGCTAAAGTGAGAGAAATTCTGAGACATCTGCATATCTCAGAAGATGCAAAGAAGATTCTAAAATCAATGCTAGAAAAAAATCATTTTGAGGCCACAAAATCGCCAGAAACAAATGGAGAAACCCTACAGTCAGGGATCAAAGCCCGAACCAATATTGAAAGCTCAAAATTACTTCAAGTGGACTTTGACAATACGAAAGAACAGAAATTGCAAATAAATAAAACTACCAAGCAAAACTCGCCTTTTTCTTTAAATGAATCTGAGGTTAAACGACAACACGATGATAAGTCAATTGATGTCAGCAAACGTGACTTAGAGTCTCTCATTGATACAGAATCACTAATCTATCATACAAAAGCCGAATCAGACGTGAATGTGTGTAGGATCGGGATAGCTACTTACGGAAATAACGAAATCTCAATTCAAAATCGAGGAATGAATTCGAAAACTCGTTCTTTTTGTGGAATCCAGCTTTCTAAGTCATCAGATGGTGGTAAGCTATTATCTTTTGATTTCTTCAGCGATACGAATAAATTTACTTGTTGTTGTAGATTGGGATGCAACCATCGAAAGCATACCAGGAGCAGACATTTTGATCTCGGGCGTATTTAATGATACACATGCTGCTTTTAAAGTCTACCGAAGCTCCGGGGAAGATTTACAGACCCTCTACACACTTAACGAATGTCCAGGATGTATTTGATTATGATATTCTAATAGCAGCCAATCTCACTCACACATGTGAATAGATATTCCTGATATCTCATGCAACCGGAGAAGAAAACTTGCTGCGCTGATGTCAGTTTACAAAACGACGAGTTATCACTTGATAAGTTGCGAAGAGAACTCCATTTTTGTCACAGAAGCACCTTGGCAGGAAATACATGAAGGTATCATTTCTTCTCTAGTCAAGGTGTTATATTCTATTTTTATTAAGGCGTTATCGAAAGTTTAGATTTTGATCCTGAAGGAGACAGGATCGTTATGATAAACCACGAAGGCTTAATTATGATATGTTCCGTCGAAAGCAATGAATGTTTAACTGCAGTGAGCGTTGATGGGAACTCTGGTAACAATTCGATAGGGAAGCTGATTATCTAATCCACTACTGGGAAAAAGAATGGTCGAATCGATGTAGATGGAATAAACTCTTTGACAAGCAACTAATCGCAGCCAAATACGACGAAAAGAGGCTTACAATAATAGATCCTGTGAAAAATGATCGAGTTATGTTTGGCGAAACCCTCCATCCAGAAAATCGTAAGATGATTCTCTTTTCTGAGGAGAAGTTAAATATTTCATGAAGCTGTTGCTTGGATTGATTGGCATCCTGAAGGAAACCTTATCGCTGCTTGTGGCCGCGATTTTGTTTCAGTATTCGATATTAGAAGCACTCAAATTGTTAAATCCCTTGTTTCTGAGGCTGATGAAGGTATGTATCAGATTCCCTGTGAAAAAAATTATTGTTATGAAACTTAGATTATTTCTCAGTGAAATGGAGTCCTAATGGAACGCATCTTCTGACGGGTTCTTCAGATAAGAAAGTTCGGCTTATTGAATACGCATCAGCAAAATCGGAGACCATTTGGGTTGCAGATGACGAAGGTAAAAAATTTGTCTGATTCAGTTCCTCATATAATTTCGTTTAGCGAATGGTATATCTTCAGTTTGTTTTTTGTAATGACCTAGAGTGCCTAAGAGAGGTCTTGAATACATATTTTTATAATTCTGAAAGCATGCATCATACGCTTGCATGTCTATCTTAATCAAAGCAGAGGTTGATTTCGAAGTAAGTTTTCTTAAGTGAAATAGGAGGTACCAGATAAGCGTTGTTTCTTGGTTTTTCTTTTAGTTCGATTTTTTTTTTGGGTCAGGAGCCAAATGAGTAAGGTTTCTACTCTTAGCTTAATTAGATTTTTCAAGCATTGTTTTGAAAACAAATCAACTGTAGTTATGCCAATTTTCAGGGGCATTAGTGAATGAATTTTAGAAAGAGGCTCGTTTATTTTGTAATGACTCGTGCATTAGAATGCAGATTCTAAGAATTACCTGGATCTTAGATCTTTGCGCAAGTTAAGTTCAGGTAGTTCGAAATAATTGGATAAAAGTTTCTAGGGTTACTCCGCTTTTTTCTTCATACCTATTGTAAATTCTTTCTCTGAGAGTACTGGCAAAGACCAATTGAATCTAATCTCAGCCTACTCATTCGAAGAAGTCTGTTATGGATACTCTCGATAGATTCGATGTGATACAAAGAAGAAATACGGAGGAACCTCTTCCGCTAAAATCCACAAATCAATGGGAAAAGCACATTCCAGAAGATCTCAGGCTTGCTTACAAAGACTACAAGCTCATCTACAGAACTAGTTATTATTTAGTTCTTAGTGCCAAAGCTAGTGAAGACAAAAAGAGTCATTTTATCAGGGTTCTGGACACAACATCAAACATTTACAAAAATCAACGTGATAGAGTCATAAGTCTCTTCTTGAAAGAAATGTTCTATTTGGGAATGCAACTTGGCACCATGATTATTGAAAGGATAAGTTTCTCTAATGGGAAGCTAGCATTTGTAACTGAACCAGATATTGCTTTCTTTGAAAATGAAAAGCAAGGGCCATCAGCCTGTCATTCTAAAGATCTGTTAGATGACCTCATTAAGAACGTTCTGAAAGACCTCTCATTTCTCAAAGCAAAGTTAAATTTCTCTGATTATTCAAAGCTTTCTGAGAGTGGGATGATTCGCTGCCATGAGCGACGCTGCGTTTTGACCGACTGGTCAGGGTTACCTACTCAAGTCAACGATCGGCGTTATTCCGAAAACCTTTTTGTGCAATTATCAAAAGAAGAACAGATTTCAGAGCATCTAAAAGAATTTGCAAGAAATATCCTGCGAGTGACTTGTGATGTCCCAACAAATCATTTGGAACACTTGAAAGCATTGGAATCTGATACAATTCCGAAACTGTATCAGCTGAAATTAACAGATATATTTGACAAAATTGACCTCCCGGTTTTTACGAAAACATTTCTGACTATTGTTTTAAAGAAAAAAGGTATTAATACGTTGGATATCTCGAACCTACAGGAACAGATAGAAAAAGAAATTTCCAAAAAGAGTTTATCTTCGTTTCAAATTCCACATGATACGATTGAAGTTGGTGAAGGAAAAATGGAAAGATCCAAGAGCGAGATTGTAGCGAATAAACTGACTAATGAGCTCTCCACGAAAGGGGCCGTCTCAATAGTGAGTAAAAAAATGAATCCATTAAAGATGGCGCAATTGGGTGACAACGAATTCGAATCGACAGAGACAAAGGTGGAATCGATCTCTACAAATCCGTCATCACGAAAATTCAGCGTTAACAACATCAAGCTAGATGCATCTACTATCATTACCCAAGAAGTTGTGTCTGATGCCTCGCAAATAAAGAAAGTGAGAAAAAAGAATGATTTGAAGGCAACATATATTGAACCTTTGCTAGAAGACAACCAAGAAAACTTTGAAGAGTTGAAGCAGGCTGAAAAGGCTTCCTCACCATTATCGCTCAATAGTTGTTTGATTCCAGATTACCTGTCTTCCGATAGTCATGTTAAACTCGCATGGACCATCTATGGCAGCAATAGAATCGGAACTTATGACTCTGAAAATCCCGCAATACCTCAATTTGAAGGTATATTACTTAAGGATCAAAATCAATGTAACTAATTATTTTCTCCTCCTAAATTGTCAAAACTATTTTCGTTTAGATCTAGATACTACAATCGAAAAGCTTCCAGGAACAGATTGTGTCATTTTGGGAGTATTTAACAGTTTAAACTCTGCTTTTGGAATTTACCAGAATGTGGCTGATAAGCTTGTTAAAATTCATATGCAGCAAGAGTCACGAGGATGTAAGGCCGACTTTTTTCTAAATTTCTTACCACAGTCAACGCATTTTGATTTATATAGATATACCTGATATAGCTTGCAGTGAAAAAAGGATGTTAATCGCTTTGAACACGGTGTATAAACAAACAAGTTATAACTTATACGATTTGAAAAAGAACCTGACCCTGAAAGCCCAATGGCAGAGCACGAATCAAAGTAGATTTTATTCTGATCTGAACGAGTAGAATCTTAACTCCTCCGGCTAGGTAACATCGAGAGTCTGAGCTTTGATCCCCAAGGAGAGAGGATTGTCACCATGGATAGCAGCGCAGTTGTACATATTTCTTCAGTAGACTCGAATGAATCCGCTTCAGTACCGAAAGTTATTGAACTTAAAGGAAACTCAAGTAATTTCGCAAGTAATCGCTGAAAGTTAAAGTATTGCAAGGTTGGTTGAATCGTTGTCGATGGAATCACTCTACTAATGCCATAGCAGTAAAATACGACGATCACAGACTTACATTAATCGACCCTGAAAAAACAAATCAACTAAATTCTCCTTTCCTCCTCCAACCTCCTTCTTCAAATGGTAGTATAAGCTCTGTTGAAATGAGACTGTTTAACGATTTTGTTTGTTAACAAATAGATAAAGGTGTGGCCTGGATAGAATGGAGTCCAGATGGAAATCTATTAGCAGTGGGCGGCCAGGATTTTATCTCGGTGATTGACGTCCGAGAAAGTAACAATTCTACTCCGACGCTGCTTCAGCCAATGGAAGGTGAGGAGAACAGTCATTTACCATTCGTTGCTAACTTCAAGATAAGGTATCGTCTACTCGGTAAAATGGAGCTCTTCTGGCGGCTTCTTAGCCAGTGCTTGTGAAGATGGAACAATCAGTTTGATCCCTTGGGGCTCTAAAAAATCAGTAGCTGATCATTGGAAAGAGCCAAATGGTAACTTATCTTAATTTGATAATGATTAGAATGATTTAATAGCTCAAGTCTCATCCATTTGCTTTCTTTAATTCAATATTTCAAGAAATAAATTAGTTTGAGGACCTCTTTTGGATATTACTTGCTGTGTACTAACATTTTATAATATCTCTTCGACTGTTGTCCAAAATCGTCTATAGAATCCAAAAATATACATTTTCTTAAATAAGAGCTTTCGTAGGAATAACGTTGCCGAGAAACAGGAAGCCATCTCTAAAGCCAGTATTTTGGTGTCAGAGAATAACCTTATCTCTCACCATTTTCAGTTGTTCTCTAGTTTTTCAACTATCATTCTAATGCCTTGGTAGAACAAGATAAGAGCCTATTCATGTCTTATTCGTGGTTTGCTATCATATTCATTGTTAATAGAGGAAAAATTCAGTAACGGTACCTTGCTAAAATTATGATAAATTGATTAATCTACTGAATAGAGAAAATGCTGGTTCCAATAATTTTCATTGGTTGAAATAGCAAAAAGTACAAGGACGGTACTAATTAATCAGTAAAGGAAGCCGACTTATAGCGGTTTCGGTCCAGTATAGAATTGAAAGACCTTATTTACATTAGAAAGGGTCCACGATATAATTCAAATCAAGCACATCATTTGTGATTTAATAGAAGAAAGAAAAAGAGAAAATAATAATAACAAATGGGACAGATCCTTTCTCACACTGTCGACAGGCATGTTGATCCTTTCGAAGTTGATCCGAATGAAGTTGCTCTCCAAAGCACAGATATGGGAATTGTTTATGAGTTGCATCATCAGCACACTCCACAGCAAGAACTAAATAGAAAAGCCGAGCAGACACACAAACAAATGGAAGAAAGTATTGAGACCAACCAACAAATGATTCACCAAGACGACAGAAGAAAATGAAGGTCTTAACATAAGGCTCGCCACCTATTAAATCTATATTTTAGAGTATATATATATCATATCATACATTTTTGATAATTTATACCGAGACGCTTGTCTGCTGTATAATTGAATAATTCAAACTATATAAGAGGAGATAGAGAATGAATACAATTTCAAAAGAATATTAATTTGTGACAATTTGTGGTACGATTTGAACTACTGTGATTATTTTTATAACTCCCTTGATTAAGCAAAATACTCTTTATATCCTTAATAATTGCTTGTGTATTTGAAGTCGGCGTCTTATTTCCCAAAGTCAAATCAAAGCCTTTTTTAACTGTAGTTTTGAAAGTTGAAGCCTGGGTTGAGCTCATGGGCGTCCTTCTCGGAGAGACAGGCAAGGATATCCCTCTCGAAGACAAGTAATTATCTGGGAGAAAATAGGATTCTCGCCGAGAAAAGTGAGGTGACTCTATGCTGAGTAATAACTCCTTCTTCTCAGTAGACAGTTTCTTTTCCATTCCGCTTGCCTCAGAGAGATTACGTGTCTTCATGATCAAAGGTAAGCTTGAGTCATTTTTGGGCTGCTTAGCTAGGAGTAGATTGGGACTAACAACTTTCTTATCGAGTTTTGCCCGATTATTCAATAGACTGAGAGTTGATCTGAGCTTAAATTCTTCACTATTGAAGCTGAAGCTCGGAGGCTGATCGATATTATCGGCTTGAGGAAACACGGATTCTAAATTATTCAAGCAACCTGCTGAAAGACGGTTTCCATTAGCATAAAATCTATTATTCGTTGCGTAAGGCGATTTATCTGTCATTACGGCGGCAGGAGCAAGCTTCTTCTTCTTACCCTTTTTCTTCTTCCGATTTGGAGGTTCAGCAGAAGATTCAAGGATCTGATCCTCGTTATGCGGTACTTCATTTTTTATTTTTTCCTCCGTAAGTTTTTGCTCTTCTGCTTCACGATTTTCTTGTGTGGCTCGCACAGTCTGTTTTTCTACGTATTTTAGTTCTTTAAATAGTTCAGTCCTCCGTAAAGAATGCTGGTTCGTTTTAAGGTTGATGGTTTTGGCCCGATCTCCAATAGGGACAAAGGTTATATTCTTGCTACTTCCATTTACGAACCTATCAATGCTGGTTTGCCTCATGATGAGTTTATTTTGAGACACTCTTTTATTCTCAACTTGTGGCTGAGACAATTTTGAAGGAGTTATTTTCACATCGCTAGCTTGCTGCTGTGCTACTACCTCAGAGAAAGAGCCAAGCTTTTTATATGTCCTCTGAGGATTTTGATTCTCAGCTTCACTTTCAGATATTATGTTCTTTGCCAAGCTCTTTCCTTGTGATGCTGGGCTGTTATTTTCTTGTGAAGGATGTACAGATTTTGAAAACTTCGGATCGTCGTTCCAATGCGACAATATTTTCGGCGTGCCTGGTGTTCTCTCGTGAAAACCACTTTGATTGATTGAAGTGTTTTTCTTCCCACTGCTTGGTTCGTCCGTATTTTTTGGACTCGTAAGCGTAATTTTAACAAGGAAAGGAGATTTTGGGAGTTTTCCAGGTGTCATTGGCGATATAGTTGAAAATATATTTGAAACGCTCTTCCTTCTGGTAAGTTTGAGAGTTCCGAAACCACTTTTGAATCCTTGGCGACCACGATTTAAAAGTATGCTCGGTGCATTGAGTTCTGGATTTTTTGGACGTTTGGGTAACTCAACAACTATGTGAGCCGTGACTCTCTCCAACCGGGCTATTCCACCGCAATCAGTGCAATGGCAACTCTTTCTCCGTGCAAAAGTGATTTTCTGAGGATTTACGTCATCAGTAATAGCTGTCTTTTGTCTTTTTGTCGGAGTTTTCGGTGAATTATCTCCCGGGTACCTGTTCTGTTTCCTTAAGTGCGTTTTCTTTGCCGGTCCATTCTGTAGCAGATCGATCAGAGGCGTCAGATACCCGCTAAAGCTCGCTCTTCGTTTTGTAGTTCCGCCTTGAGATTAATACATGAATTGAGGACAAGACAATGGAATGAATACGCTGAAACAGGGAATGTTGGGGGTCAATGTCTTTTCCTAGTATGACACATGTTTCTTTCAAGGTTTTCATTCCGTCTTCTATAGCATATTCATTTTGCATAATACTTTGACGTTTGTTCATCCCTCTTGTTTTTTCATAACCGGTAGCCATTCTATCCATGTATCTGATTATTTTTTGCTCTATCATCAAGATTATTGGAGGTAGGTAACAAATTGTGTTACGAGTAACCGGGTCAGATTTTGGTGAATCTTCATTGAAACTGTCAGCATATCCGGTTGGAATGGCTGTAATTTTATTGGATCCGATCGGGGAGAGAGCGTCTTTTGCCATGCTTGTCCATGTAGAAGAAAGTACTAATTTTCCAGCTTGTCCTTCCGGTTCGTCAGATTTTTGAAGATTAACTGGAAGCGTGATCGCTTCAGGGTCTAATGACGTTATATATATTTAAGCTGAGTATGGGTCTCTAGATCAACCCTACCTGTATTGGTGGAAGTTGGAGATTTTTTCTGTTCACACGCCGTCATTTGTTTGTCATTCACTTTTCCATTGAATTCCTAGTTCACAATTTAAACTAAAGAATCTTGAGACAATGATACGTGATCAAGAAAGGAATCAGAAGTGTTGGATGTTGCGGAATGGCCATCTTGGAAAGAATGTATTTGATTCATCATTTTATTTTAAAATAAATTACATCAATAAAAATCGAAAAGCCTTAAAAGCTATGCGCGGATTTCTGAAAGTTCAATCAACAGGTTATTTAGAATTCCTCTATCACAGCACGCGTATTTATGAAGCTTTTTCTGAATTGCTTTGCGAGAGTAGAGCATAATTGAGCTGATTTGAGATGTTGATCAGAAATTTGTTAGAGTGAAAACGGCTTAACGAATGACAGACGTTTGAAAGACGCTATGAAACACAGCTCAGGGTAAGTATTCGGCATGTTTTTGAAGCAGATTTTAATGAATTGGCACTTCACGAAATTTTATCACAGTTGGTTTTGATTAAGGAAAAGCCCTACTGTTAAAATCTTGCATTTAAAAATTTAAGCATGAATTTGACCTATTAATAGCCAATCAAGTGGTTCTTAAATAGTGATCGGAAATTCACCAGTTTAATTTTACTGAAAGGGTATTTAACTTTAACTGCTTTTGAAATGCTTGTGTTAACCTTTATGTCAGGAGAGTGATTGCTTGCTTCGATTGTTGGGATAGAAACATGAATTAGTTTGCTTTAACTTCAATGTATAATGAGAGCAGAATGGGGCGATCGAATATGAGTCAAGAAAAATTCCTTCGGTGCTACTCGGCCTTTTGAAGTTATGAAAACGTAGCTTTGTAGCTTCAGTTTCAGCAAAGTCTCTTTAATGCGTTTGAGCTTGAAGAAAAGGGATGCGAGTCATAAAAATTTGAAATTTCATGCATTATGTGAGAGCCACTAAGGAGCAATAAACCTAGGCCTTGAGCTGTTGGGCTAGCTTTCGGTAAGATCGAGCAGATGTGTTGGAAAAATAAAGAAAAAGCTTCAAAATTTATACCGAAAGCTTCAAAATTTATACCAAAAGCCTTTGACAAGAGTGAATAGAGTGTTAAGTAATTTGATTTTCTTGATCTTAAAGTATATCTGAGTCTCTTTGCTGAGAACTTTGAGATCTTATTGCTACAATCTTAAGAAAGTGACACATTTGTCATGAGGTTCATGGTTGAGTCTGATTTATGAAAAATTCGAAATACTCAAAATTCCAATTTCTAGCATGTCTCACGTAATTACAAGCAATTTAGAGAGATTTGTAGGAACCATATTAAGCCCTAAGGAAGAATTTTCATATTCTCAACTCGAATTTTTGGAGAGTTTCCGTAAATAAGAACAACATTTATTTCTTTCATGCAGTTATCATTTGAATTGGAGAACTTCACAATTAAGAGACAGTTAACCAGATAGAAAAAAAAGAAAGAAACTCTGAGTGTAGTAATACTCTATAAATTTTGGTGGACATATCAACAATAACAACAATAAAGGTAGTAGAAAAAAATTATTTGATTTTCAGAGAGAGATAGAGAAATCTTTTTTTATCTCTTCTCTGATTGAATTTCTTTGGAGGTATTAATGTTTTAATCTTAAGGAGCGATTTCTTCAAAGATTGGAAGTCTCTTTTTTGCAGGAATCTTTTCTAAGATCTTTTCAACTTTGATA
>ENA-UOUE01000871-UOUE01000871.1-compost-metagenome-genome-assembly--contig:-NODE-871-length-22127-cov-18.911202_pt1 | contig 22127 bp, 17 predicted proteins | sample MGYA00238146_ERZ747223 | MGnify/ENA primary metagenome ERZ747223 (study PRJEB28781, sample SAMN06268865) | compost metagenome | isolation source: single cell | place: USA: California, Emeryville, Joint...
TATTTCTGAAACTCTTGCAAGAGAGCTCTTGCTCACGGAAGACGAAATCTCTCTGCTCAAGTCTACAGATCAGAACAAATTCTCATTACTTCGTTCGCACTTCATCTTCGATGGGTATGATGAGATTGAAGATATTGATGCTCTCCACTCGTTAGCGAGCAAGGAAGAGCTCCTGAAACATAATTTCTTTGAGCTAAACAAAAGTCACAAGGAGTCTTAGAAGAGCGCAAAGTTTGCCATCACCTGCAGTAAAGAGAATCTTCAAAAAGTTCAAAGGAAGAAGCTTCTCTTTGGACCTCTAGATGGTGAATTAGCTGAACTAGCAATTAAGCCCTGTTCATTGTTAGAAAGAACGATCGAGCCCTCTCTTGATGGGCAGATGACCAGCTACTTGAAAAAGTACTGCTATTTCAAAATTAGATCTTCCAGTTGATTTATCTCAAGAGTCGAATTCAACAGTCTCAGTATCAGTCTGGCATAAAGTTCATTAATTTGAGAAGATCATTAATGTCGACCACCCCAGAGAAATAGCAAGGACCCCATTTATGCTTTGGATAATTTGCCAAATTTTGCCAAAGACTATATCAAAAGATTTTGATCAAACGGCCATAGTCGCATATTTTTTTGAAAAGAAATTTGCTATGGCCTTGGATTGGTACCTGAAAATATGAAATTCAAAGGGTAAGTAAAGCCAAGTGTCATCAAGTTATATAAATCATTCCAGACTCCTAATTACTATTTTATGGTCCAAACTATTGTGGAAGATGGAGTTTCAGCAGCGATATTCTCGCGAGTACTTGAAATGATAACACAGCAAAGCTGCTGAAATTGAAAAAAAAGATAGAATATCATTTTTACGTTCCACAATTCAATTAAATAAGAAACTCAAATAGCTACACTTAATGATTTTTAATACTATTCAAATTTTGAGCGAAGTGAGTACGAAATGACACCTAATTGTAGTTTTGAAAACCTTAACTTATGAGAAAGGCAAGCATCCATTTAGTTGACTTTAAATCTCATCTAATTAATTCAATTCAGATGATTCCAAATTGGGAATCCTCTCTCTTTCTGAAAAAAATTTCCAGCAACTGGAACATGTGGGGTTTACGCCCTTGCACGTTGGTTGGAATGAGTGTAAGAACGGTCTTATCACTAAAAGAAGCAATTTGAGAAATTGTTGTTTTTTTGGTTAGTCGTGAACAGATATGTAAGTTAAAAGAGACCAAATTATTTCTAGAAAGTTGCGGGGAACCCCCGATCACAGGCAGGTGGATGCGTGAATTTTTTGTCATGTCTGGATCTGGTTTGGGTTTAATAGAGGGTGGTTTGTGGGTTTTTCGAGGGCTGAGATTCACTTTTAGTTTAGAGTTCTGGCAAGCCATTACGTTTTGTTTCAAGTCACATACCACTTGAATTCGCTCACTTAATAGAAATTGTTGTAGGTAAGTTCAGCTCTGAGCAGAGAGAGAAACTGGTTTATGAGGGAAACAATAGGAATTAATAATTAACTGCAACTCTTAAAATTATGTCAAACTTATATTGAAAACAGCCACAACTCCTAAGACTGGAAGATGAGAAATTAGTTTTGTAATGCTATTCATTATATTAAATCAATTCGTCGTCAGGAAGGTATTCAAAGAATTCTCATAAGAGGTTTAGAGAGTTAGGTTTTCGAGCAGTTTTCATTTGGAATCATTTATTATCAGCAATAAATAGTTTTTGTTTTTCAGAATTTTAGCTTCAATTCTTCCATATGTAATTTCTAATCTAAGCTAACACTCCAGGTTTTCTAATAGCTTCCAGGTTGGGTTGTACTTGAGACTGTTGACTTGTTCTTCTGTGATTTTATTTTTCGTTAATATTAGCGTTTGCAAATTAACCCAAGCTGTATTCTGACTAAGCTCGATAGCTCCCTCGCCAGTGATAAAGTTATCTCCTAAATCACGCTTTTTCAGACTAACCCAGCTCGAATTTTTGCTCAGCTCTCTCACTCCTTGATTTCCGAGCCCGTTTGAAACTAAAATCAGAGCCTCCAAGTTCTTCCAAGTTGTATTTTTCCTCAACCCTTTAGCTCCTTCCACAAAGATAGAATTCTTCCCAAGGTTTAGCGTCTTCAAATTGCTCCAGACCTCGCTCTTAGATAGCTCTTCGATTCCTCTATTTCCAAGCGCAAGATTGTATAAATTTAGAACCTTGATATTCGCCCAGCTAGTAATTTGACTGAGCAGCAGAGCTCCCTCAGCACAGAGAGGGTTAGACTCTAGATCGAGTTTTATTAGCTTATTCAATATTTTGTTCTGACATAAACTCTTTAATCCGCTGGCATCGATCGAGTTGTATCCTAAATCAAGAAGCTGCAGGTTTTTCCAAGTTGTATTTTGGATTATTTTTTTAGCACCAACAGACTTTATCTCATTAGTATTAAGGTTCAAGTTTTTCAGCTGAATCCAGCTACTATTATTTCCTAATGCTTCTGCCCCTATTGCTGATATTTCGTTATGAGAAAGGTCGATATCTTCTAAGTTCTTCCAGATTTTACAATTTGCAAGCATTTCAGCGTGGCTATCGTTGATTTTGTTCGCACGAAGGTGAAGTTTTTTGAGATTTTTCCAAGTTTCATTGCGTATCAGCCCTGAAATAGTTTTACTCCCGATATTGGTGGAATTGAGAAGCAATTCTTCCAAATTCGTCCAGGTCTTGTTTATGGCAATGGTTCTGCCCGCAGCATCGCCTATACTGTTCTCAGAAAGATCAAGTTTTCTTAGATTAGCACATCCTGGCTCCTTTTCTATTACTTGGCCCTTTAATTTCGTGAATTTTGCGTCGACCAGACTCAGCTCTTGGCGGTTCTCGGATTCTGTTGAGCTGCAGAGGAAGTATTTTTTAATAACCTCGTCATCGAAATCAAGATAATCTCCTTTATCCCTAAAAATACGAATATTCTTGTCGGACAGCCCTCGAGATCCGCTGATATTTGCGCCTTTTAAACTCAATCCTTTATTATAGATGCCTTTCAAGGGTGCATTTTGTTGGATAGGGAGAAAATTGAAGAAAGATATCGTGCTAGCGTTGCCAACGAATGCAATCTGCTTGCCATCAGCTCTGAGACTGTAATTTTTGGAAGTGTAATGGCTCTCTGAGTGAAATGGTTTGATTAAATCTTCAGGATAAGCAATGTCTTGAATACATAGGTTGCTTGCCCCTTGTGGAGTCACGATCGACCTTCCATCTAAACCAAAGGACCAACCGGTAGAGAAGTCATTGTAGGAAAACTTTCTCAAACTAAGAGACTTCAATATATTTCCTCTGATATAGTCAGTAATAAACGCAAGCTCATTTGGATATGACAGATTTGCGAGCTGATAACAGTGAGAACTTACACGGACTTCACTGGACCCTTGTTTTTGCTTATAAATGGGTTTTCCTGTAACTAAATTGTAGAGACGCATTCCTGAGTCAGTAGCTCCTATCAGGAACAATTTCTCATTGAACCTGTAACTACTGAGATTTCTTAATTGCATTGTATAAAGGCAATATTGAAATGAATTTTCAGAATTGACATCACACTGTTGAAACTTTCCATCTTGACTGGAAACGAATTCCTTCAGATCCGGACTGAAATGAAACACGTCCATTTTTCCTATTGGTAGCTCTAATTTTCGTAGGAGCTGCTCAGAGATAATGTCCCAGATCTGCAGTTGTATTACAAGCTCTTTTCTTTTCTGTTGAGATTCCGTAAAGGTGACGATTTTTCTCTCATCTTTACTGAAAGGTTGACGGATCTTTGGGGTAAATTTCCCTGGGAATCTCCTGACCTCTTTTAAGTGAAAAGAGATTCCATCAGCAGAGCTTTCAAAAAGGATAGTTTGTTCTCTCGTGTCGACAGCGAGGTACCTTCCTTTCGGCGAGTAAGAGATACCTGCTATCTCCCCCTTGAGCCTCAAGCAAGGAACCTCTCCAAAATTAACGTCTAGCATGTTTGCGTGAAAAAGGTCAGCATCCACAAGGCACGAATCAGAAAAATCGACCCCTTTTAAGTTAGAGTTAGCAAAATTCGTGCCTTCGAAAGTCCCATGACTTAGGATAGCTCCTGGAATAGAGATATTACTCAAATCTTGCTTACGGAAGTCATATCCTGCAGAATTGAGAATCGTAATCGCATTTGCAGCAGCCACACTCCAAGGAGACAACCAATCGGCAGAAATTTCGTTTTGGAGCTCGCTGTATTTAGTTTCTTTAAGGTTTAGTGATTTTTCTCGATTGTTTCCATTAGCGATTGGAGGTTGATCTCGCTCTTCTCGACTTATCATAGACTCTTCCTTTTCCTCGGTTTTTTCTTGAAGTGTTAGACCGATCCGTTTGCTTTGAAAGTTGGATTAAAGAGAGAAGCTGATGAGCCTTAATTTTCCCATCTCTTACTGCATCTCGAAGGAAGCAAGCAATTGAGTAGGATGACGCGCCATGGTTGAGAAGCTTCTGGTTCAGCAACAAATCTTCTGGCAGGTTACTTTTTTCATCGAGATTCGAGTTGGTTAATTCATTTATTTCCTCCGTCATGCTTCTCGCTACAAAGAACTCTTGGAAAAGCAAATGCCGAAATCTTATTTCCGAAAAGTTCTCGTCCCAACATACCAGAGGATCCAATCCCAATAGCATTTTCTTATCTTGAGTCTGAGTCACTGAGTTACTTCTGACGTAATTACTCAGTCTCAAAGCAAGGTGTTGGAGTTGGTCTTTAATTTTTCTGAGAATTTGCTCCTCTTCTCCTGCTTGTGTTTCGTCATGCGTGGTAGCTTCATTTAGAGCAGAGTTTTGTTTCAAAACTGCTTTGATCATCTGGTTTATGAAAGCTTCTATGAAAAATCTCTTGTTTAATGCAGTAGATTGAACGGTTCCTTTATCTTTCTCAAGAGGAAGGCCAGGAAGCACATTAGCGATGATCCATAGCAGAAGCGGCACTCTTGCGTATTCTCGAACTTGATAAAAATCAATCATCTTGTTCAATCTTTCGATGCAGCTCCAGGATTTCATTTCTGGGTTTAAATTAGCTCCAGGGTTTACGAAAGAGTATTTTTTCAAATAGCAGTCGATCTGTTCGTCTGAAAACGGCTCAATTCTTCTCTGTAGAAACGATCTAGAGGCTGCTGTCGGTAACTCGTTTGAGTCGTCTTCAAATTTTTCATCTAACGGGGCAAATAAAAGGTCTTTTCTCTTGACGTAGCACAAATTTTCTTCCCTACAGGTGACAATGAACTTCGCGTTTATCCAATGTTCTCCCAACTTATTTATCGCGTAGAAATTGTTCTTCATGTAGTCTGTCTTATCATTCAACAACTCAATGCGGATATCTTGCAGATGCTCATCGTAACCATCCAAAATGAATACAAATTGAGGCAGCAATCGTTCGTTTGGATCTCTATTATTCAACATTTTTATCTCTTCCTTGGTCATAGAAAGTTCTCTTTCAAGTGTCTCAGCAATCGCTTCTGCCACTGTTCTCTTCGATCATGAAAGTGGGATATAGATAGCAAACCACTGGCCTTCATTCATATATGGAGGACCCTCCCAACCAAACAGAATTTCCCTTTGAAGACGTCTACAAAAAAGAGACTTTCCAATTCCGACTGCTCCAGTTAAGAGCAAAACTTTTAGTTCAACATCATCATGTGGACCTAAAAATTTGGTTCTAATATCAAAATCTAGTTCAAAAACTTCATGTTTTGATTTAGTCAGGCTGTGATGAGAATGAACCAGAGGCTCGACATAAAGATTGAATTCATTCTCCAAAGATGTGTCTCTCAAAACTTTATCTTTATATTTGCAGAATTTGCTGTATAATCCTGAATAGTCCAGGTTTTCGCTGTTTTGGGTGTTTTCTTTCTCTTCTCCACCACCACGAAGAGAGCTGGCATGTTTTACGTAGAATCGAGAACAAATCTCTTCCAGTTTATTCACAGCATGCCTTCTATTCGGAGTAATTTTTTCAAGTTTCGTTAAGGAGCTGATAACTATAAGGGGTTCTCTGGAATTGGTTTATTAGTCTCTTGTTTTTTATGAAAATTGGACCATTTTCCATCTAAATTCCTTGAATTGCTATCTTTCATGCGGAATTTATCGAGTTCCTGCGGTTCGTCTCCAATATCATTGATATTGTCATTCTCAATGGCTTTGACTGCGATTTCTGGAAGAAGTTCTTCCACTCCATTAATTCCGACATGATCATCACCAGATAAGAATTCAATTCTTCGTGGTAGTTGTGAAACTTTACAAGGATGAAAGTATGTTTCTGTATCTGTTCTTGACTGGGTCGAATCGGATGGATCTAATATAGGAAGATACATCGAGTTTGCTTTTTCACTTTTTGGATAGAATTCTGAGTTTATTAGTCTATAGAACAATATTAATTAATACTAATACTCTACAGTTAAGTTTATCTCTTCTTTGTAACAAACACAAGCTTGCATAATACAGATGCAGGGAAATACGGATTATTTTATAGTTGTATATTTGCTCAGGAAATTTGTAAGTGAACAGAACTGATGGAAAAATTATTTGGAGAAGAAGCCAATAATTTCTCAATAATACCTCTAGGCATATTTTAGTAGCTACAGGAAAAGTTGGCCAGGAATATTTGGCATGCCATGATAAAAGGGGCATTGCAGCTCTTATTCCATTGGGTCAGCCAATCGCTTACTATCTCTTCGACTGCACTGAGCTCAGAATGGTGATAAGAGCAAAATAACAACCTTCAAATGGTGGGGTGGTTTCAAGTTTTTTGCTTCAACAACAAAGGAGAATACCTTGCATGAATCAATAGTAGTTCCTTACTGACTGCTTCAGAAAGTGGATAGTGACAAAAGCAATTTCGTTCTTGTGGTATTTGCAGAGAGATATAGTCCGAGAATTAAATGCAGATGGAATCCTTTACCTAAGAGCAGCACATAAGCTGTAACATATACAGAGTTAATGATAAATTTTGTTGATATTGAAAAAAAATTTGGAGTTGCTATGAAGCTAAGATATCAAGCAAATCACCACTATTGCGTGATATCCTGAAGAAATTCCTTTTAAGTATAATGACGAAAATATAATTGACGTCAGAGAAAAGAAACAATTTCAAGCATTTTCCGAGTTATCAGATAGCCTTATCAACTGCTAAGATGAAGTCCTGATGGGAAGCTACTTGCATCGAGTTCAGAAGAAAATCCCTTCACTTGGGCTCTGCCTATATGTTTCATTAATAATTATTAAGAGCTCATCGAAAAATAAATGTTTCTTAGTTTCCTTCGTTTTCTGTAAGAACCTGTTGTGTTCTATCATAGCATCTACTGCGCATACGCTTGAATGGTGGTATGGAAACTTATATACAAGCTGTGTTAATTGTTATTAATAATAAAGATTTCTCAAATTGAACCTTCATCTCTTCTTATTTGAATTTACCCATGAAAATTAAACTTGAATGTTGTATTTTCATTGATTGTTTATTCAACTCATTACGAGACATAAACTCCAGCTCTTGTACTTCGTCAATGGACTAATTTAGATTTGATCCCAAGAATATCTATCAATCATAAACTTGCTGATCTCGTTCCTCCCTGGGATACTCTCAAATTAATCATTTATACTAAAGTCAAAACAACTTTTCATCACACAGCAATTATTAAAGAAAATAATAAAGAAAGTTTTCAAGAAAAAAATGAGCTCACCTAATTTATCTATAAATTTCACGAACAAGAAACTATCAATAAAATAATGTGTGGGCAACACCACGGAAAATACTTAATTGTTGAATCAGAAAAAAAAATCAAAGAGCAAGAAACTTATGATCTATATTTTTTTCGAGTAGCCAGTGCCAAGGCGAGACTTTCGAACTCAAGTGCTCTATCGAGATCCTCATCTTCTGCGTCTTCGTCTAACTCTATCATTGGTTTCCGAGGGACAGGTTTTTTATATTTCGGCTGCCTTGTGCCAGGCAAATTATTCAGGTCAAGATTCATCTTTCGGATATCAAAACTAACGAAAAATCAGATATGATTTAGAGTTGGTAAACTTACTGAATGTAAGAGGAGACCATGTCTAATTCCGGGGTTACTAAGTTGTTACACTCGTCGATGAGTTTATTAAAAGCACCGTAAATCTCCTTTGTATTTGCACAACCTGATACATCATGATTTGATCGCGGAACAGTCTCGTCCTTGGCAAAATTAGATTTCCAGGTCGGCCCAGTTTTCGTAAGTTGTAGAGGAGGAAGCATGACGTGCTCGTTCGGCCGAATGATATTTCTCAATTGCTTTTCAACTTTCATTGAATCATTTGAGTCTGTTTTGTCTAGTGTGAGAACTGATTCCTCAGTTTCAATATTTTTACGTGCCTAAATAAGATAGAATTAAAAAATTTTTCCATTGATAAACTACTTTACCTCAAAAGAAGACGAGTCATGACTCAAGTCACGGTAATGTCGTGCCCTGTGAACGAAAGAGGAGCTCAAAGGTTGCTGGCCTTTTCCTGGCAGTCTTTTGCCTCCACTTGATGGCATGCTGCCTTCCGTATGGAGACGGTCGACGGAAAAATTTCTTCTTTCTTTTAACTTCGAAGGCAGCATTGCTGAAGCAGACTCACCGAATCTAGACTTAATATGACTTGAAAAACGACGGCTGCCAATGTTATGCTTGGTTGAATTCATATCCAATTTCTCCTCAATTTCCTTTGCTTGGAGCATGATGCCGCTCTTGACTCTCACGTTCTTCGAGTGCTTCTCACTCCATAGTTCCGTGACATACATGGTTCCTTTTTTCTCCTTAGTGCTCTTAGGAGTGTGGGCACTGCTAAAAGAATTGTTAGTCCTTCTGAACTGAGAGGCTGTTGGGGTGAATGCTTGAGATGGGAGAGACTTGGGAGTCGAGCCTAAACTTCTGTGTCTTGATAAAGTTTCCAAACTTGGTGTTGATGGTTTTGGTGGATGAAAAAACATTGCAATTGTTTCTTTTCTATCCAAAGCATCCTCTTCAGTTATGATAGGTTCTTCATTGGGTGCAGTGCCTATGTCCTTCATTCTAAACCGCAATTTCAGGTTTTTAAGACGAGATTCTGCATCTTCCGACTCACCTAAGGCTACTTTTCGTTCTTGTGTATCGCTTTGAAGAGGAGTTGTTCCGAGAGATACCGCGGAATCCAGATTACTCAGTGAGTCTTTTGCTGATGAGCGGACAGTTGAGCCAGAAGGTTTGGATGTGGTAATGAGTTGTCGTTCCTTCATTTAAATTAATTCTATACTAATTGATTAATCGACCTGATTTATATATCTCTTCCACTGATATAAAAAGATTATATTTTAAAGAAAGATCTTGATCATTCAGAATCTTCGCGAAAATTTCACTGTGATCTAATTCGCGTTAACAGTAAGTTTCAGTAAGTTTTGGCATAGATGGCGTTCATTTTGTGAACCTCTCGCCATAGAGTTTCATTTTTTTGTTTGAGAGTGCTGGTGTAAATTTTTCTTATCAGAAGAAATTAATCAAAACTCTTCTATTGAAGGTTTTTGCAGTATTTTAAAATCATCAAGATCTCTTTTAAAAAAGTTGCTCTATATATTCACCTCGTTATAGCACTGCTGAAATGCTGCTCGAGCTCAAAGCTAGTCTTAAACCAGCAGGGGTGCATCACCAGTGTGATATCCTCGGTTCTGCAGTTGTGAAGCAAGTAAAAAGTGCTTCAACAAGTATTTAGATCTCGGGCTTTTGCGGTACAATAGTGTTTGATCGGTGAATAAGTATCTGATGATTTAATGGGCATTATTAAAGTTCGCATATGGCTATTTTTTTTTTATTCCGAAAACTTCTATAAAAAAACTTCTTCATTTTTAACTGATCCTTTTTTTGCACTTTACGAAATTAGTTTTTCAGTCTAGCCGGTAACTAAACGGTCAAATTTCTTAGGAGAATCAAATTGAAATTATCTGAAAATATATTTGGACGTCGTTTGCAAATGAAATCTAATAGTATGGCTGAGATTCCGACTATTTTCGATAAAAAGCCAGGTAAGATCCACTATCGCAGAGTTCCAATCCAAGCTAGCTCCATTACGTCTCTGAGACCCGATAATGTTCGAGAATCAGGTCGCAATCTTAAGAAAACACTTCAGACCTTAGCTGAAATCTCATGTGATTACTCCACTCCATCAATTGATTCGCGTCCGTCGACCCGAACAGCAACTATGATGAGTTCTCGATCTCCAAAAGTAAAATTGGCTGGTAGTAATATCCCTTCTCTGACAAGCACATGTGCATCTGAAAGCCAAAACAAAGACGAGCTCTCACTTATTAAACAAAGGTCCCTCTCGCCGATTGTTGGTACTGTTAGCGACTTTACGAGTACCCTGTGTTCTCCTACAAATGCTGGAGAATCAGCTAAAAAGAAAGTTTATTGTAGAAAAGATCGAGGACTTCTCGCAACTTTAGTTTCTCCTCTAGACTCTGAGAGAGATGAGTCTCTTTCCGCTTCCAAGTCCAATAAGCTTCCAACCACTCGCATAAAGAAGCGCAATACAGGTGTTATGTTCACTTATGATCTCTGGAGTGATAAGCAGTTCAAGGCGTGCGTGAATAACACAGGTCTGTCTCTCCAAACTGGAGAGAAAGTGTTAACAGAAGGCCTTACGTTCAGAGACACGAAAGAAATATTTAAAAACATCTACTCGAGACGACATCGCAAAGAAACTCAGCATCTTAGACATATCCTTCGTGGAGACCTAACCCAACGAACAGCTAGTCCATTAGTCCCGTTGAATAGCAATCGGTCAGTTACCTCTCTCGGAAGTGGAAAAAGTCTAAACGTTCATAATTCAACAGCTAGTAACGTTACCATTGCAGTCCATGATCAGGATTATTACAATTTCGCTGGTAGTAAGGTAAGTCTCTTCCATATTAACAAGAGCTTAATTTCACACCTTTCAAGCGGGGTTACACTAAGGCCTTGACGCTGCAGCCGAAGACAATGATAGACACGAGCTACCAAAACCTAACGACACGAAGAGAATGCGATATTAGTGGAATAAGCACAGATATGGAGCAAAATCTCAAAGGGGCAGAGTCATATTTTTCTTGGAAAGGGGTCAAGCAGGCTGGTTCGTGTAATTCTCCAGCCCCTTTCTTCAGCATGAAGAATCTGAACTTCCGAAAAAAACATGACGAGAAGACCAAAGAAGTGTTTAAGCAGAATATTTCTAATATTTTGAATGAATGTGAAAACTATCAACTGGATAAGAGTTTACAGCAACAGATAAGCCAGCACCGTTTAAAGCTTCGGAATAAAAGAAAAGAAGCCAGTATGGTGAAGTGTCAGGAGGTTTCTATACAAGAAACACTACGGAAGTGCCAAATTGTATTTGAAGAGAAAAAGAGGATACAGGCTCGTAATTTGCTGTAGATATGATTTGATTTGTAGAAAGTTTTTGTGGATAGTTACAACTACGATCTAAAGTCGAGTAATAGATACGCATACAATAGTAATTTTGAGGAATCACAGCATTATTTTGATTTTAGCAGTCTGATCTGTAGAATTTTGAATTACTGGATACATTATTATGATGAATTTTTTTTGGTTTGATGAACTATTGGAAACTATACTATGAATATTTTTTTTGAATTGCTGTGCTTTTTATCAACTAGTTTTTTTCATGTGATATGATATGATCAAAACAAAACAAACTCCTCCATCTTGCGGTTGGTATCCATTTTATTTTTCTATCCAATCTTGCCTAATCTTGTCTCATGCTATTAATGACGGTTATTTTCGATAATTTTTTGAATTAAGAGTCGGTATCAAAAGACAAATTTCTAAATTTTTTTATCAAAACTCACAGATACTCAAAGCCTGGATATTCACTGAGTAGACAAGGATGTCGTTGAATAACTCAAGAGTTTCAAATTCATCACAACCATACCTGCAAGGAATGCTTTCGCCCAAACAAATGACGGCCGGACCCAGCGATCCAACGCGGTAATTACCAACTTCTCAACTCAACCTGTCATATACTCCGAGATTCATTTGTTGTTTTCTTCCTATCATCTTTATTAGCCTAACTCATATATTATTTCACTCAGAGAGAAAGAGGTGCTTGCACGATATGTCCTTATTGCTAATGAAGTTGACCGATTAAACGCGTTAAACCAACAACTTATTCGTGAAAACGAAGTTTTGCGAGTGAAAGCTGCCCAAGGACAATCCATAGGTGGATCCAAAACTTCTACTGACAGAGAGAACGATCTAAAAGCAAAACTTAATGCCTTGATCATCGAAAACGACCGCTTGAATACAGTAGTTAATAGTCTCAGCCAAAATGAAGGAATGATTGAAATGGAGAAAAAGATCCGGATTCTCGTCACTGAAAACACAAGGATAGCCCATTTGCTCGAAAACGCTGTCAACGAAAACACCGTGTTGAAACATCGGATCGGACAGCTGGAATCAGCACAAGCCAACACCACTAATAGTGAAATAGAGCGATTGAAGCAGGAGGTCGATAAATGGAAATCTAAGCTCGTGGAGAACGATATTCAAGCATATCAAGGAAGGGAACTTCATGACAAAATCCAGGCCTTGTCCGCAGAGAACGAAAGACTCAGAGGCCAGTTGCTGCATGGATCTCATTACCCACAGTCGCGAGAAGGAAACAAAGCAGAGATAGATCAGCTAAAGCAAGCTATTAGTCAAAAGAACAGCGAGCTTGCGCAATTAAAGAAACAATATGAGGATGCCTTGAGAGAATTGCAAGACCTCCAAGCAACTCCTCAACCAACGGAGAGGTCAACGGCACAGCTTGCTGATCTTCAAAACAAATTGAGACTAATTGTAGCTGATAATGAAAATTTGTATGAAGAAAACCGGACTCTTATTGCAAAGGCGAACGAAGCAGATGCTCTTGTAGCTCAGAATGCGCAGTTGGAGTCGCAGCTTGGTTACTACAGAAGTGAAATTGAGAGGTTAGCAGTTCAAATCGCTCAGCGAACTAAAGAGGCTGAAGAAGGGCTGGCAGCGAGGCAGAGGCTAGCTGAAGTAGAAAAGACACTCAATGCAGCGAATGCGGAAAATCAAAGGCTAATCATCGAATTCGGTGAGGTCAAACGCGAACTGGAAAGCATCCGGTTGGCTGCGACTCAAATTGATGGGTTAAATAAGCAACTAGAAATGCTGTCTCAAGATAATGAACGTTTGAACAGCAGATTGCTAGAAAGTCGAAGAGAAAATGACAAATTAAGGGCCCAAGTAGCAGAAATTGATGGCCTTAGAAAGAAATTGAGCGAATCCGAGAGCCAAATCAGATATTTGAACGAGAATTTAATTGAGAAAATTAAGGTACAAGATGAGCTAAGAACAAATCTCTCACAGGCAGAAAGCGAAGCTGCGAATGCGAAAGCACTTGATGAGAGATTAGGGCTGGTTCTTGCGGACAATTCGAGATTATCGAGCCAACTAGCGGAAAAAGCAGCTGAAATTGAGAGTTATAAAGGAAAAATCTATCAATCCGAACAGCTGCTAGGTCAGGTGGCAGATTTGCAGAATAAGCTAACAGTTATCCTCGAAGAAAATGATCGATTGAATGATGCTATGACTGAGAAGAAAAAAGAACTTGACGAAATAAACGGCAAGCTCTATACTTTTGGAGACTTGCAAACAAGAGTCAAGTTCTTGCAAGATGAAATTGAAAGATACAGGAAAGAGGCAGACGCTCTAAGAAGTCGACTTGCCGCTGCTGAAGGCGCTGAATTGAAAATTAATGAATTAACTGAAGCATTGAATCACTCAAAGCAGGAAAAACAAAAGTTGGAGAAAGAATTAGGAGAAGCCCATTCAAAGCTAGTGTCTGTTGGAGCACTCGAAATGGAAATTAGAGCAAAGATGGAATCTGAAAAAAGACTCGAAATAGTATGGGATACTTTTCTTCAAAATGAATTACTCTTTGACCTTATTCTGCTTTTCTCCATTGTTTTTTTTTAAAAAAAAATAAAGACTCTAACGCAATAATTTAATATAGGAATCTGCGCGCGCTGAGATTCAGAAGAAGTTCGCAGCAGAGAGACAAACGCTTGAGGGAGCCATTACAGCCTCACATAAGAAAACTGCTGATTTGGAGGGAAAAATATATCAGCTCCTTGAAGAAAATGACAAATTGACAGCAGCCATCCAAGAAAAATTAATTGAAAATGAAAGCTATAAATCACGCTATTCCGAGCTAGAGAGAGAGAACGAAACGTTGAAAGCAAGTTACAAATACAAATTTGAAGAAGCGGAGGAATGGAAGAAGAAGCATTATGAGCAAGAAGTGATACGTTATCAGGAGCTCGAGGACCTCAAACAGCAATTTGAAACTTACAAAAAATCTAATATCGTAATTGAAGATAAATTGTATTTCAGTAATTTACTCGATGCATTTAGGACGCAAGAGATTTCCAACTCAAATTCAACGCTGAGAGAGCAGCATATGAAGCTCAGATCCTTCAACTCCACCAAAAAGTCCAAGACTATGAAAAACAAATAAATCAATTGCTGAATGAGATGGAGCGACATAGCATGCAGAGTCTGGAAAAGGCCAAAGAGGCTGATAACTGGAAAAACAAACTTTACATGACGGAAGAAAAGCATAAAACTGAAATTATTGAACTCAAATCGCAATTGGAATATTTCAAATCATCCAATTATGTAAATTGACTTCTAACTCTGCAGTGTTTGATTTATCCACCAATCCTATTTCCTGCAGGATGTTAAGCAATTGTCGATCAAATTCAGCTCTGAGAAAGCCTCTGATCAAAGCCAGATTAAGCAGTTGAAACAACTGGTCGAGAATTATAAAGAGGAGGTTGAGAAGCTTTATGAGCTGATTAGCCAGAGGAAATCTGACCATGATAAGCTTCAAGCTGAGGTATCCTAGCTGTTGCATTAGAGCAATCCTCTAAATTATTAAATCAAAGTATGAGGCACTCAATCAAGCCTATGCTCAAACAAAAGAAAAGCTACAGTTCCAAGAGTCAGGAGAGTTGGAGGAGAAGTTTAATGCTTTGCAGAAAGAAATTAAGAGCCTGTAAACAGAGGAAATATTATCTGCTCCTAATTTTGAGATATATCTTCTAGTGAAGAGTCTAGAGATCAGTATCAAAAGCAGGCTGAAAAGAACAGCCTTGAGCTGACGAAAAAGAACAGAGAGCTTGTGGATAAGATTCAAGAACTTGATCTATTGAAAGTTAAGTATGAAGACGCTTTGAACAACTATCAGAATCTCAGTTCGAAAGTAAAAATGCTTGAAATTGATTATTTTTGAGTTTTTATTTTTTCCGTTAGCTCTTTGAAAAACTCATGGAAGGAGATAAACGAAACGAGAGCTTTGCGAATTAAAATCCATGCACCTTCAAAACTTTCATCAAATGACTTATTAGTTTGTGAATTATATTAACATCTGTATTCATCATCATCAAATTGGCTTTTTTTGGAATGGCTCCTCTTTTCCATTATATATTAACGATTTGACCAACCAAGAACCAATCTTTCTCTTTTACATCCGATATCATTCAATTGATTGTTTTTTCGAATTGCCACCCAGATTCCATGGACTTCTGAGTGGAACTTCTGGTAGCTAGCAGATTGCTTTCTTTTATCCAATGTTCAACTGATATATATATAGAAGGGAGTATACACATATTTTCAGGTGCTGGCCTACTGTCATGATGAAAATCAAGGGCTAAATTAATTACAGAAATAGCTGACGGACAATCTACTTAACTATTCAATGAGAGAGAGAGACCAAATATCCAAACTAATCTAACTAACTAACCAAAAAAAAACGACGGTTTGTTTGAAAAGTGAATTAAGATGTGGATGGTTTACATAAACGAATTCTGTAGAACGAAAAATGTTTATGCAACAAGAAAATATGATAATAAGACGCGAAAACACAAAAGATAGATTGGATAATCCAAGAGAAAATTGCTTCGAGAATCAGAGCAGCAAGGGGCAAGAAAATTAAACCCGAGACGTTTAGCACAGACTCGAGCAAGGCTCCTCTGTAAGACAGCTGTTTTCTCCCAATTCAGATTGAACTGGAGTTAGCTCTTTGTTTTACAGTTAGACCCTTACGTTACAAGCCTAGCTAATCTCATAGCTAAAGAGTGAATTTAGCCTCCTACGCTGGAAGTCGACCTTGCAAGCAAGACGAGCTTCCAGTTTGGGATTTGAATTTAATTTCAAACTCTCACTCTCTTGTTCTCTTCACTAACTCTCTTAATTACGCTTGCCCTTTACTTCTTTGTTGAAGTACTCCTCGCAGTACTTCAGATACTGCTTGTAATCAGACTCGGCTACGTAAAGTTCAAAATTCAAACTATTCATTACGAATTCAAACTCTAGTCTGTTCAAATCCACCAGTTTGACGCCTCCGATCTCAGCATACCATTTATTTTTAAGGAAAACATCATCCTGGTATTTTGCTGCTGTGACCAATCCAAGTAAAGAGATTCTAAAAAAGGATTGATGAGTTCAGAGCAAAGAGCCATTACGAAGTTACCTGTGGATATTCAGGGCATCGAGCTCGAAATTTGCGTCTTTTTGAGTGATTCTGTCGATCAAGATGAGGAGAATGATGAAACAGCTATCACTGCATTTGGAGAGAGTTCCAAATCGATGGAGGTAGTCTCTAATAGAGATTGAAGGCACCTTCTTCGCGTGGAATGGAGAGGTGGGCTTAGCTTCAGAGGAGGGTTGATCCTCTCCTGCCTGTTGAAGCATCCCGTTTAGGATGGAGGAAACGCTGTCGATTAACTCCTCACGGGTGAGCCCTGCTGCGAAGGAGCGCGCTTGGCGTCTCAAAGGTTTCTTGACTTTGACCTCAGCCTCTGGGATAGGATTTTGGACGGATACGCTCATGGAGGTTGAGAGATCTCGAGCAAGATAACTTTGTATTTTTTTAAAAAATAACAAATTATTCAGGAAATACTCTTTAAAATATTAGGATATAATAATTCTAATCCATGAACCAGTAATTGTTTATTTCAGTGCATAACACGTATCAAGCTCAAGTTTACGGTCTCTCGCTTTAATTAACTAAAATAAGAACTCGGAACACGCGAGAAAAAGGATTTGATCAAACACCATCAAAAATCTTCCAGGACCATTCTAAAACCGTTAATAGAGTGTTTCTGGGACACCCCTCAGCGAATGGACCCAAAAAAATTTCAAAATCCCATCATTTGCAGATTTGGAAATGAATCTAAACTATCCGTTTCAAAATTGTGAAATTAGCCATTAAAGCCGAATCATAAGCAGCACCGAGCCTGGCAGTGCACTCTGCAACGATCGAGGAATTGTGATGTACCGTTTTATTTTTAGTATATTAAGGTATGCGTTTTTTCAAAACTTTCAACTTAGCGAGCCATTTGCCAGAGCTCCATTGAAGAGAAAACTCGAAAAGGAGAGAGGGTTAGTCATTTCATCTAAATGAACTTAATTTATGAGCTAACGGTATTAATAGCTAATAATCACTCCATTCGTTCAAGCGAAGCTTATATATGGGCAGCTGGCTACTTTCTGTGCATTATTGCTGGGTTTCATTTGATGTTTTACAAATAAGTGCTCTTAGCTCTGAGCTCAAATTGATTTCTTGGGTCTCTTTAGAACAAGGAGCAAAATATCATTTAGTGTCAGCAACTTTGAAATTAAAACGAGTAAGTATTTCTACTTTGATTGTTAAGAGCTCTGAGCTTAGAGAGCGAACGCAGCGGATTAGTGAATTGGAATGCATTAGTGTTGCGTGTTGCAAAAGTATTAATTATTAAAAGAGCGGATTATCGTTTAAATTTGAAAGTGAATATCAGATCAAACAAATCTCTTCTGATGCGCAAGCGAACTAACCTAGATCCAAACAAAATTGACGCCAATTTCTTCAAAGGGTGCTCAAATCAGCCCTTAGTACTCGCAGACCGTCTCATGACTCTCAACTTATATCTATCTGACCTCAAAGAGCCCAACTCAAATGAAATCAAAGATCTTAAAACCATCCTCGCTCAGCTCACCAGCAAAGACATTTTGACCCAGTCAGATTCCAACATCCAACTCAAACTTGTTCTTTCATGCGCCTTCGTTGACCTAATGCGGATTCTAAACGAGACTGAGAGTTTTTTTCTCCATAACAAAATCGCTCCGATGATTCGCACTATCTCACATGTCATGCGGCGAGCTCCTTCTTTTTCCGAAGAGGCTCAACAACAACAAATCAATTTCTTGGTTTCTCAGTTCGAAAAGATTGATGTCGCTTCAATATTCGCTAAGGAAAAAGATCCAACAATCCGAGTAGACCTCTTTAAAGGCCTCTATTCTCTCGCTGCCTTCCAATATGAGAACTCTCCTTTGATTCAACAAATTCAGAAAATTGCTTCTCGGGTAATCCCAAGCTCAAGCGACGAGTGCAGCGAAACAGCATTGGAAGGCTTTTTTGACTATCTCCTGAGGAATCTGCAGAAAAAAGTCGTGAAACATGGCGCTTTTGTACTTTCGAAATATCTGCTTAGAGCGCTCTCTTGGCCTGTGAAGACTGTATTGAATAGATATCTATCGGAGCTCTTCCATCGGAAAAAATTCCTGCCTGAGGGAATTTCTTTCGAGGGGTTTATCGGAGTGTTTAAATATTTATATAAAACCGATCCAGAGTTAGTCAACAATCTGATACCAGCGATCGAAGACGACCTCTTACAGACAGCAAAGAGGGAATTAAAGAAGTCGTACATAGTGCTGATTGGAAATTTGTGCAGTTGCAAAAATTCCGAATTCTCGCTGAAGTTTAATCACCTGTTTAAGCTCTTTTGTGAGGCAGTAACATCTAAGAAGAGCGCTTTGTTTCGCAATGAGCTTATTCACCTAGCATTCAAATATCTTCGAAACTATGGGATTTCTCGGCTAATTCGTCACAGAAGATCAAGTATTTTGAGCTTTGACAGCAATGATTTCAAGAAAAACGCGAATTTGATTGTGCAGAAGCTCCGAGAAGCCCTCACGGATTCAGAATCCGCCTGTAAGATTGAAATTTTGCAAAGAATCGCCTCCAATATGAAAGAAGATCACTGTTTCTATTCCGTCGATGAGCTGAAAGAAGTGGCGTTATTGTTGACTACTCAAGATAACGACATTAGAGAAGCCGCACAGACAGCTTTGGCTGAGATCTATCAAGTTTACTGCTGTCCGTTGTATGAAAAACTATATTTTGATCTCGATGACAACAAAGATAACTTCGAAGTGAAAGACGGTAAGGTTTCTGATCATCATCTCGAGAGAAAGGAAACTGCGAGGAAGTTTCTCTGGATCGCTGATTGTATTTGCTGCTCAGTGTTCGCTCTCCCGAAAGTGAATTCGATTCAGCTGTTAAAAGCTTTCATGTCGTTGTTTTCAACGTCTGAGCAAGATGCGCAGAGCCAAGCGCGCTGCTTTTATGGCCTTTTCTACAACTTGACCAAAAGTCAAGCGAAAAATGAGAAGTTCTATGACCGCAACACCATAAATTATCGGGATTTTGTCAATAAATTTTTGAAATACAAATGGATCCAAGAATTTCATTGTGATGGTGACGATCCAAAGCTGAAGGAAGAGGCTATACGTCAGTTATTTAAGCGATATAATCGAGGTCTCTTTAACATGTTAAATCTCGCAGACGGAAAGGAAGCTGCAGTTGATCATTCAAAACTGAAGAAGCTTGGATGGGGCGAAACATTTGACGAGATTAAAGCGAAAATTTCAACAGACACGTCCTTACAGGATTCAGTAAGCAGTACTAGACGAGAGAATGAAAATCCATTAAAAATAGCGAAGCAGCAGGAAAGTGAGAAGATAATTCCAGAGGTGCTCAGTGCGCAATCACAACAGACAATCAGATTATATAATTCAGAGTTTTTGACATTTTCGTTTTTAGCTGAGATCCAGGAGATCTGCTTGAGCCACCTCGACGCTTTCCCGAAAGACAGCATATGCAAATTAGAAGTTTCTCTCAATCTCCTCTACCTGTTTTATAGGACAGGCAGCCTTAGGAAACTCACAACAAGCATGATCGAATCTCTTGATAAATTCATGAGCAAACTCTTGGTCGAAATCCAAACAGACGATACTGCCCAAAAAATCATCATCGAGAGGCTTCTGGGTGTCTCTTTGAAGATTATTTTGGGTTTTAGTGCCAAAAACAAAGAAAACTCGATTTTTACAAACGAGGCGTTGAAAGACAAGCTTGCGTTTCATCTGCTTAAATCGAGTTTTTCGCCAAAAATCTCCGCTGACGCGTTCTCTCTGGTCTGGCAAATCGATCGCTACACTTCTACAGAGGTCACTCCGAAACTTGCGAAACATTTCTCTGAAGGAGTCCATCCGAAGTCAGTTTTCCTGCTCACTAACCTGAAAAGCTTGCAGAGGATTTTGACAGTACTACCGAAGCTTTACAGTGAAAACCAAAAGCTGTTTTTGGATCTAATGAATCGAATGTTTGGGACCAAGGACCAAGTCAGCAGCTATAACGTTATTTCGGAATTAACAAGAGTCAAGAAAACTCTCCTGAAAATAAATTGTCGTCAAGTGATGAAATGCAAAAATTCCCTAAGCAGTTTCGCCACACTAAACACGTTTCTGACAAGATTGCTGTTCGAATATTCAGATTACTTTGTGGAGATAGGGCAAGCAGATCTGAACTATTTGAGGATGTATGCTTTGAAGTATTATTTTCAAATATGCTTCTGCCGACCAAACGAAATCAGCAAGGAAGAGCTTTTACTCAAAACGTCGATTTTAATGCTGGACTCTTGCGAGGATCTCCGAAAATGCCTTTTATCCTTAATTTTCAATCGAAAATCGTCGTCTGAAATCAGTGAGAGGAACCATGTCCTTCTCACTCTTCTATTTTTACATGTGCTTGAACCAACAGAATCTCTTCAAACGATACAGCACAAAGCGCTTTTGAAATTCCTCTCTCTGGGTGCTCAAAAATACTACCAAGAGAGCAACCAATCAAGCGGACTAAATGAAGGGACGTTTAGTTTGGCAGATCATCCCGAAAATGCGTTATATTACTTGATTTATCTAATTTTCAATAACTACGCTCTAAGGGCAGACGGAAGCGAGAATGAGAATTCTTCTAGAGCGTGTAAAATTCTTGAAGGTTATGTAGATATTATGAAGAAAGCGGGATGGCAGGCTGACATTGGAGAGAGAATGCTGACGATCTTAGAGAATTTAAAGACGTTGGAGTTCAAAGTAGACACTGAGATTTTCCGGCTCTCTGCAACAACGAAAAACAGCGTGTATTCCCAGAAGTCACAGGATACACAGCAGTTTAATTCGAGTTCCAATGAAGCGTTTTACCTGCACCTGCTGAAATTCACTGCAAGGACAGTTTATAAGATTTTTGAGCTGAAAACGAGCCCAAGTATCAAGCAGATGAGCTCAGCAGAGAACTGGAAGAGTGATCTTTATCAAAAGAGGGCTGTGGCATTAAAAGATACTCTCTACCAGCCTCCACAGGTCCAATTAGTCCCGAAAAAAGTATTGAGATTTGATCAGTCTGAAACTAAGAAACCGTCGAAATCCACTCAGTCGCAATTCTCACTTGATAGTTTTGCCTACGATAGTTCAACAGCCTTTACTTCGAAAATGAAAAACAGCCTTTTTGCCCCTCAGACGAGTAGCTACGGGGCTGGTTTGACTTCGAATCTCAATACAGTCGAAAAGGATTATCTCGAAATCCCAAAATATAGAAGTAGTTCAAAAACTCCTCTAAAAGATTTTTCAGCCTCCAAATTCCAGGAATCGAGCAGAAAAGAGAATAATACTACCATGACGACAACCGCACGTTCCTTCAAGATCAAAAGAAACGATAATCTGGAATATCCGATGCAGAAACGAGTTAAACTGACCCTTAAGCCAAAAAATACTGCAGGTTTCGATTGATGAGAAATAGCAATGGAGTATTTCAATTTGTTTCTCGATAAGTAGGTATTTTCAAGGAAATCTGTTAAATCTGTTCAATCGAGTGCATTTTTTAAAATTCTCGATGTGTACTTGTGTCACTGTGGTTTGCTTCAGGCTGAGAGCAAAGGAGCAAACCCTTTTTCT
>ENA-UOUE01000873-UOUE01000873.1-compost-metagenome-genome-assembly--contig:-NODE-873-length-22088-cov-18.936532_pt1 | contig 22088 bp, 17 predicted proteins | sample MGYA00238146_ERZ747223 | MGnify/ENA primary metagenome ERZ747223 (study PRJEB28781, sample SAMN06268865) | compost metagenome | isolation source: single cell | place: USA: California, Emeryville, Joint...
ACAATTCGAAATTTGATCTCAGGAAATGATTATACTATCAGCAATTAGCTTCTGACCCTTGTTTTACCCGAATAACACGAATAACAGAGAACAGAAAGAGCATTTACAGAATTCATATTCATAATATTGAATGCTAAAGTGAGATTGTGAAGGGCCTGCTTCATTTACACATATAAGTAGATCTTTGAATCTGGTTCTTCTGTATCTGAACAAACGAAATGAAAATTCAAACAACACCAAATTCTCTTAGTTTTTCAGGAAATAGGTATTTGGGTACATTATCCGTCTGCTTAAGTGCTTTTTTCATTGTAATATGTAATGTGCACATTCTCTCTATCCATTTGCTTCAGCAGACGATAGCTGAGAGAATTGCCAAATATCTCAAGTATTCAATTCTAAAGATGCGCTTTCTAGCAATCATTATTTTTCATCATCAATTATATGAGCTCACACTTTTTCTTCTATGAGTTGCCATAATAACTCTGAGATCGGCGGATTCTTCAACAATCCTCTTGTAGTTGCCGAATAGAGAGAGAGTCACTTCCATCATAATTCTAAGCGCTAACTCGGAAAAACTTCGAATCGCAGCACTGATTTCATTGACGCGAAATTGATTCGAAAAGGTAAATCATCTCAGATTAAAAAATTAAATTTTATCAAAATTTCCACGGAATTCGTTCGATTAATTTAAGAAAAACTCGAATTAACCAGCTAATACCTCTTTTTATCTAACCTCGCTTGTGAAAATACTACCAAATTCTCTTTGACCTCTATAAGGCAACAAAACGAACCTCATTCGTGTCTCTCATTGGTGATAATGCTTAATCAGGGCATTTGTGCCTTTTCTTATCATCCCATTTGTACAGATTGTTTGTTTAACTTCCTCTGCTTATCACAGTGAAATTCTCTAGCGATTAAATCCTTGCGAATCATCTATAGGCCTTATAACTAGATATGATATATTTGACGCTGAAATTTTTGCGAAATCAATAATAGATTGTTTCGGTTTCTATAGCTGCAATACTTGATGCACCGAAGATCAGATCAAAAAATAATAAAATTTCATCTACCAACCAAATGAATTCTCGTCAGTTCGCCTGGACCTTCTAAAACAAACAATCGTCCTCGACTTCTAAATACTCGATTAATTTAATATCACGTCCAACTCATCAAACCTACAGGAAATTTCGCTCCAATTCAGGAATGCAGACTGAAGGTATTCCCAGCCCATCCACCTTTCTCCTTCTCATCTTGTTTATGCTTATTCTCCTTCTTTTGATACTTATTCCAGTATCTTTGGTCCATTTGATCAAATTTTCATGTTCCTTACAGCGTAATAACACATTTTACATAGATGCTATAGTTAATGATGTAACTCTGGGAAATCAGAGTCAAAACACCGAATCTAGTTCTCTAAGAAATCCTTGGAGAGGCTACGATAACGAGGACAACAATTTACTCTTTAGTATCTTGTATCGCGCTATTTTTAAAGAAGATCTCTACTCTTCTGATAGTAGTACCTTGAAATTTCTGAACTATTGCTGAAAATCTCATTGGTTTAGGTATCAAGAAGGAGATTCTCATCGATGGAGAGAATAAAGAGATTCATATGCAAAACGTAAAAACAATGGTAAAGATGATAACTGAAAGGGTGCTTCAGCGAATTGTGGCTCTGAAGAGTTTTGAGATTCTCGTCAAAACTCTTTTCGAGGCCAAATACCCGGAAATAATGACGAAAGAGCTCGATGTCAATGCGATTATTGAGTACTTGATTCAAATCGAAATTTTATTAAAGACCTGAATGTTAGAAATATCCTGAAGAATTTCAAAAAAGCGCAAAACGTGGAGGGTCTCGAGGAAAAAGGGCAAGAGAAAACCACGGATGAAGAGACTGATATTCAACAGTATGAGACAAATTTAGAAGAGCTGTATGTGAGAGTTCAGAACTTCAAACGAAAAATGCGAGAGTTTGAAGAGAAACTGCGTGATCTGCCTCAAAAAGTACTCGAGAGAGTAACAATGGAGACAAATGTAATAAATCTCATCTAATTCTATCAATGATAAACTTTGCTTATATACTAGTCGAAACAAGTGAATGAGGAAAGAAGAAGAAAACCAAGCGCAGAAGAGAAAGGAGAGATCCTGAAAAGATCCGTGTCGGCTAGGTTTATTAGACAAACCAGGTCTAAAATAACCAAAGAACGAATTGAGAGCCCAAAGCAGACATTTCCACTAAGCACTGGAAGTGATATTGTTGGGTGCTCAGAAGGAGGAATGAATGATGTGAGCATGAGTATTGCAGATAATATTTTAGCAGGAAAGAAAAAGGGCTTGAACCAAGAAAAGGTTGCTTTGCCGAAGCAAGCCACGAATATTTTGAAAGAATGGTTTTTGGCCAACATCGATAACCCCTACCCGAATTATGCAGCAAAAGAAGAGTTATGCAGCCAGACGGGGCTCACGAAAAAGCAGGTGCAAACTTGGTTCACCAATTCCAGAAAGGTAGACCCCAATCGTTCTTTCCGTTGTGTTTAATCCCAATTTTAGAGACTTCTTCTGCCGCTAAAGCAGAAATTTGAGCAAAAATTACCCGAATTCCGAAAGAATGCCTCACCCAATGGCCACAAAGGAAAAGAAATTGATGAAACTGTGGAACCGCCTCTTCGTAGGCAGATAATTAATCCGACCATCGAACAACGAATTCCCGCAAACGAATTTCCTCAGAATTTTAATCAGCAAACGCTTGGCTTACCAAGTTTAGTCCAAGATCCCACAGTATTACATCAGCATGCCGGCCAGCAGCCTGGGACGTTTCTTCCTCAGCCTTTGGTGTATATTGTTCCCAATTATACTCCAGGAGCAACACCTCAAAATATAATGCCACCGTTTGGTATGAACCATGTTCCTAGAGATCAAGAGAATCCAGGGATGCCGTTGATTACTAATCCCCATACACCTCATATGAGCCTTGTGTTTCTCCAACAGCCACCAACAACAAATTATCTGCCGGCAGGATATTTTCCGATGAATAATACATACATAATGCCAATACAAGGTTCTTATCCCACCACGCATTCCACTCCGATTATCAGCAACCAATCTCTACATGCAGGATATACTCAACCGCTGTCTGTGGTTTCAGAAAGAGCTCCTAATAATGGAATAAATGGTCCATACCTAGCAGAGAATTTCAATTCAAACCGATTACCATCATATCAGTTTTCAGCCAATGGGAACGGTGTGGGGCAAAATCAAATAAATCCAATGCAAGTTTTTCCTTCTTCGCATGTCTGGAATTCGAGTGGCCCTACACAAGTTAATCAGTTGAGTACACAAAATTACTCGAAGATAATTTAATATTTTCAGAGCAATAAAGACTCAAAATTTCGCTAATATCTGTGATGAGAGGTGTTTAACAGCAGTTGATCTTTTTCAGAGAAGTTTAGAAAACCTCTGAATACAAAACGAGAAATCATTTGATGTGATTAAAACAGAAGCCTTTTATGAGGAATATGTAGTTGTTTTTCTATGTTATATTATTTTGTGTGTGTGTTCGTCTTGTAAAATATCATTCTAGTGGACTCATTACATTCTCAAAGGTAAGTTCACATAGTGTCCATAAGGCCGTTCATTACTTGTGAAATACTCTATTCTTCATATAATTAATGTATTGTCAATTTTAATTTTTTGGTCTCTAATACCTGTGTTACCATGATTTCCTTGTAGAACCTCATTTTCTTCAAGAATTAAATCAAGAACTACTTCATCATACGAAAGATCTTCCTTTATTCATGCCGATATCAGGCATCACATGACTTCTCTTATGAAGACTCTGGCATCTCTCGTGAAGCTCAGCCCCACGGATAAAATGCAGCCAATCTGTTAAATTGGCTTATTAATGTCATTAAGATATGTAGCTGAACATGACTCATAAGCAGTATATTAGAGAGAGAAGCAAGGGGTTGAACTCAGGCTATCACAACAAATGCACTGTGAATGATATATTGGTTACAATATCCAGCAGCCCCGAATTCCCTCTCAGCTAAGAGAGTTCAAATCAATATCTAAAACGAATTTTGAGGGTTTTTCAGCATACTACTGCACTTTAAGACGAACGAGTGCCTTAAATCTGGCGTTGGTAAAGCAGAGCTTTATGCTTTTTATTCCGCTTAATAAAATTTTAACTGTGAAAGCGAAATTTTAAATACACCTACTAGGAAAGTCCCTTCAATGAGATCTCAGATCCAAGTCTTTGGACGTATCAGGCCTTCTGTCAGGTTGATTATTTCTCCCAAACCACCTTTATATCTTTTTCCTTCCATAGAGATTCTTTTCCCTATCAAATCGAGAAAAACGAGAAGTACATCAACATTCAAGTTCAGAAAAACGCAAAATCCGGGCTTATCAACAATACTCGAGTAAAAACCCGCTTAGTGGCCGTGTATAATACTTTTTTGCTTCTTAGGACATTTTAAAATTTGGGTTTACTCGCATATTTGATCAAGACGCTACTCAAGAAGACATTTTCGAGAATGTCGCTAAACCAGTCGCTGTCAAGTCGAATACAATTCGCTTTTTGAGACTAATAGTTTGAAATTTCAGTTGTCTTGAAGGCTACAACGGAACTATTTTCGCGTATGGCCAAACCGGCAGTGGGAAAACCTACACTATGAGTGGGCCAGATAGTTGGAAACTCAGGGGCGTTATTCCGCGAGTATTGGGAGTATTGACTGATGATTTAAAGATTAGAGTTTCTTATTATTGGCTCGATAGTTTCTATTTGATGAGATTGAAAAGAGATCGAACATTGAATATCGCTGCTTTGTGTCCTTCCTGGAGATTTACAATGAGAACGCCTACGATCTCTTGGACCGGCAGCACCTTGAAAGTAATATCGAGAACTGGAGCAAGGTAAGGGAAGATAAACTGCGGCTTGCTCATAGGTTTGCGTAGGTTGCGTTTATGGAGGATGATTACGGAAACATCCATCTGAAAAACCTGTCGGTGCATCGAATCAACAATGAACAAGACGGATTGGATCTCCTAATGATGGGCAACTTTATTCGACAGGTAAATCACCAAACGTTTCAGAATTTAAAAGACGAATTATGTATTTGTAGGTGAGCGCGACACCATTGAATCAAGCGTCTTCAAGGTCACATTGTATTTTTACGATAACGATAGAAGGTAGTGCGGGTTGGTGCATGGGATGGTTGATAATTTGATCATTAGGCAAGCAAAAAGACTCTGATACGTACTTTTTTTCGAAGCTGCATCTCGTCGATTTGGCTGGGTCTGAGCGAATCAGTAAATCTACAGCCGATGGCACTATAATCACCGAAGCGAGACATATCAACCTCTCGTTGACCTTCCTGGAGCAAGTAATGTCGCAGTTGTGGCTGGTTTATCACGAGTTATCTAGGTCATAGTTGCCTTACAAGAGAAAGGACATGGAACAAGAACTCATATTCCATATAGAAACTCCTTGATGACGACCATCTTGAGGGACAGCTTGGGCGGCAATTGTAAGACTGTCATGATTGCAAATATGGCGAGTGATCCGGAGTTCATCGAGGAAACGATTTCGACAGCAAGGTTTTCAGAAAGATGCGGAAAGCTGGTGAATGAGGTAGAGCGCTCTTTATATATGGCCTTTAAAACCGATGGGAATTCCAATAGATTAAAAAAAATGAAAAGCTCGATCTGCACCTCTACGTAAAGAAATTAGAGCACCAGAATGCGCAACTTGAAGAGTAGCATAATCTTTAATTTTTACTTACCAATGACTCTTTAGGGAACTTGCGTATTATAAGTTGCATTATGGAAGCAAAGAAGCCAAGAAAGACGCTGAAGATTTTTATAATAGAAAAGACCTTCAAGTCAGCCCTCAAAAGCAGCTAGCATTGGCTCCTTTAGTATGACCAGTCGATCTCGGTTAATATAATTAATGGATTTTTTCGCACCTTCTTAGATCCAAGCTTATCTCACTGACAAATCTAATAAATTAACACTAGCGTCGTTGGAGGAAGCTCAAGACTGTTTTAAGATCATGAAAACGACTTTCCATGACTATATCCAAGACTATATCAGCGAACTCAATAAAATTTCAAATAAACTTCGCTATTACGAGGAGAAATTCGAGCGAAAGAAGTAACGCTTTACAAAAATCATTCATTCTCAATGGCCTATGATAAAAAGGAAAAAGAAGAAACTGGCAGCTGAAAAAGAAGCGCAACTCATTGCAGCAGAAGTTAAGGCAAATACGGAGTCTTCGCCTACGAAAATCTCGAGGGATGTGAGTACCTACACAATAGATACCGAGCAAAGCCCAAGCAGCGTCTCTGGAATCAGACAGACGGATTCGCCAAAGAGTCAATCGAGAAATTCAACTGGGTCGAATTTTGCAAGAATGGCTAGTCAAGAGAGAGAGAAAATGAACTCTCAAGGCGTGATGGTGAAGAGCAACTCGATGAAGAACGCAAGTGCTGGAAGTAAAAATGTATCGAATGCGAATTCTCCTATGAAGCGTGCGATGGCAAGTCAATTTGCTAATCAGAGTTACTCAAATGAGAAACAGCGAGATTCTGGAGGGGATTCCACGAATGGGTCGATCAAAGCAATGAATGGAAAACCTAGAGGTTCGGCTAATGGGAAAGTCACCGTTTCGAATGTTTACTCAAAAAATGGTGAGATGGAACAACCTAAAGTTCTTCAGTACCAAATTTCCAAGAAGAGCTTGAAATAAGTGAGTATATATCATACGTCGAAAATATCAGTCTTCGAAATTATTCTGGTGATTATGCATCATTTTCCATTTTGTTGAGGCTTCCTTTGACTTTATAAGGTTAACTAACCGCATGAAAAAGCATCCCTTAATCTTATGATTCATATCAAGCTATCGAAACAATATTGAAAGTCATATTTTTTATGGGACTCAACTGGATGAGCTAGCTAGAAACGCGTAGTTTAAGTATTAATTTGAAATATCGCATTAAGTATTGCCATGCTGTATAGTTAAGTGTTTACTCTAAGTTAATCGACATAAGAAAAAATTGAACTACCAACTCCGTTATTTATATTGAATTTGACTCATTAGATGCATAATTTTATCCTCCTGCTGCTTCATCCCCTCATGTAGATGTAAATTCTTGGCTCTTAACTCTTGTATCTCTTTCTTCAAATTTGCGTTTTCTTCCCTAAGACTTTGAACCTCACCTTTCAGAGCTCCTCCCATGAGATTTTCACTAGCAACTGTTGACTTTCCGCTCTCCTGTTTCTGACCTTCATCTTTCTTGCCTACTCCCAATAAGGTTAGTTCCTCTGCCTGTTCATGCACCTTTTTATTCAAGTTAAAGTTCTCCGCTTCCAACTTATGCATTTTTTGCATTAGCTCGCCTATCTTATGCTCGTATCCAGCTATCTTCATACTATTCAGCTCAACTTGGTCTTTCAAGAAGAAATTTTCCTTGGATAGCGCTTGAAGTTGATCTTGCAACTCAGATTCTGCCTCTTCCTTTGGCTGGAAGCCAAAATCCTCTCCGAGCCCCTCAGATAATAGTCTCCTTTTATTTATTTAAGGTCAATTTTTCAAAATGACAGCTAAATACCCTTGACTCGGGGCAACATTGCCCTCAAAACCGAATTTTGCCTCAGTTTTCGCTTCGATCTCAGCATAACGACTGAGAATTTTAATAATTTCCTGCGAAACTCTTTTGAACTCCGCTTTTTGGGCTAGAAGTTGCTCGGTCTCATTAATCTGAATGTCGATAGCTTTCTTGAGAAGCTCGTTTTCTTTCATCACCCTGGATTCGTTGCTTTCCATCAAAACCTTCTCAGGTTAATTCACAAAATATCTAAGAAAATTCGAAGCAAAGCCCGTCAGCAATAAAAATACTTAATTTTTTCTTTTCAAATTGCTTTCATTTGTAAATAAACTATATGAACATGCTTTATCTTCGCCATAGGCAAAATTTAAACAACTGTCCATGAACATGAACATACCATACCACATTCAATAACAAATATTCAGGATGTTATACAGCTTCTCATATGACTTGAATTTTTATACACAATTCAATAAATTCGTGTTGTTGACCTTAATCGTTAAATTATCTACTCCCGAAGCAGCTCTGTAGTATAGTTCTGCTCCTTAGAAACTTGAAAAGCTTTTTTAATATACTTTTGAGCCGCATAGTCATCAGGATATTCCTTATCAAACCCAATCATTTGGAAAAATTCCTCGAAATTCGTCAGTCGAGTCTTGATCCAAGTCACCGTGTCCAAGAACTTCCCTACAGTTGTTTTCGTAGGAAAGCCGTCGTTTTCCACCAACTGGGCTAGCGTCTTCGTGTTCAAGAAGGTCCGAGCAGCATACATATTCATAACTAGCAGCTGATTCGAGACCTTCGAGCATTGAAAGTACCGATTCAGCCACTCTCTTCGACTTCCAAGCGACCTCGCGTTTGTCATGTTAGGGTCCTCTTTAAGCACCCACATGACCTGTCTTGCCGCGTATTCTTCGAGCAGAGTCGTATTAATCGCTTGGTCGAATATTCCATACTTCGACACCGCTAATTTGATAATAAACTCGCCGATGTCTCCCAATCCCCTCTTCTCTCTGTAATAATGAGAAATAAGCATTTTTTCAACTTGCGCATTCACATCGTTTTCGATTTCTGGGTATATCCTTATGAGATTCACGAGAAGGAAATAGAACTGGAAGAAGGCCTTGATGGTCCCAGCGTTCTCCTCTTCCGGCGATTTGAGCAGAGATACCATTAGCTGGTTCAATATCTTGAATAGAATCACGGCCCCGTCTTCGATCTTGAGATCTCGGGCGGATACATTGATATCTCCAGTGACAATAGCGTTGAGTCGCTGCATGATTTTCTTCTCAGCTCTCTTGAAATGCTCTTTGTTAATGTAAGCTGGAATCCAAGCGTTAAACGTCGGCATGACCTTCGATTTGATTTGGACGTTGTAAAGGCAGTTTTTATCTTGTGGGAGAGGCTTGAGGAAGGAGAGGTACGTGGACTCGCACATCAGTTGAGGGATAGGAGTGATGTAGATTCGCTGGAACTTGTCTAGGGTGACCATGAGTGGATAACCAAAAACTTCGTTGTTCTTGTCTGTGAAGACAGCCTTTGAGACAGAGCATACGATTTCTGAGTTCTCGGCCTCTGATGACTCTCGCGAAGTGGAAGTCGGGTAGTATTCCCTTGGATAAACCTTTTCTCTTTCGAATGAGTTAGAGTCTAGCATGAATGGTGTGAGGAAAAGAGGAATAAAGCTGTTTACATTCATAAGAAGGCATGGGACGAGCAGAATTCCAGCCTGTTGGCATTGGAGCTCTTTGGTAGTAGCGGTCATCGTTGTTGTTGTAGTATCTGTCGCTTCGGGCTCTTTTCATGGTTAACTGGTATGTGTTAGATATTTTATCGTTTTGAATTTAATCGATAAGATTTTGACGTTTAAATATTCGATCTAACAGTTAGTTTTTCAAAATTTGAATTAGGATCACAGTCAATTACAAAAAATTACGTTCCAATGCTCTGAGTTACGCACAAGGCAGCTTTACGGAGAGCTGTGGAACTGAAAGAAGAACAAGGCCCTAATTTAACAGTAGTGTGTAGAATTGAAATAAATGGTTCGTTCAATCAACAGAGCAAATAGTTCATTCACATTTCACATCACAGTAGTACCTCGATTTAATTTATTGATCTCTTTTCTGATAAATAACTCTCTCTTCAGAATTAGGTAGTCGAAAACTGAAATTTTCCATTGAGATTTTTTACTATTATATCTTTATTAATTGTCCTCCCTTTGGAAAAACGAAAGTTAAATTTGATATTGATTTGAGACTCCATATAGTTTTGCACGAACGAAGCTTTTGAATGAATCCATTTCCTCATTGGCTTTGGAGCGTTGCCATTTGCAGGCTGTTAACCATGGTTTAAGGTTCCCATATCACCCAGTAAAATGATTTGCTAGGCTCGAAACTTTACGGCTACGTGAATGGAAATTGGTTCGGAGCTTTATTTTGCTTTGGGTTGAAGACCTTAGCGCTGCGAATCATTCATGTTGTATGAAAACAAGCAAAAGGGTGATCTTTGATGCCTCGTTACTACGCGTTGGAAAGATTATCAAAGTGGTGATTAGGCGACTGGTTGTTGAATGAAGCCGATGTGAGAGACGATTGAATTTAATAAAATCAAAAACGCCAATTTCCGAAAGGATTTTTTTGGTTAGCTAATGAGAACCTGCGCATATCATGAAATCCAGAGCGTACGAGATTAGATGTACTGACAACAGTCTTTGGATATAGCTATTCCAAATTAAGATTGTTTGTGGTTTAGAGAGCTTTTTTTTTGGCTTTTGAAAGGCTTAACGCTTTTTTCGTCCTCACGGCTGCAAGCATAATTTGACAAGCGCAGTCACGATTTCCGATCTGAACTTATCAAACTTTTGAAATTCTTGTGCAAAATGTTGATTCGTCCTCAGTTTCAGAGCAAAACTATGAAATGCTTTTTTTCCTTTTATAGATTCCAATTCCGACTTCGTGTCCTTATATTCAAGCAGTTATTATAATTTTATTTTTGATTTATCCCTCTCAATAATGCTGAAAAATCTGAAATACCTCAACAAAAGGGCCTTCAACCTCTATTCCTCCTCTTCTCTCGTCATTTTCGACAAGTCTCTCACTCATCTCTCATTGAAACCACAACCTCAATTACAAATTGAGTTCAGAAGGATGTTTTCCTCTGCGAACAAAGGCCCTGAGAATAAAGGTCCTGATAACAATGAATTCAAAGACTCCGGATTTATGAATCTCCAAGCGGAAGAAAAGGTATGGAAAAGCCCCACACCATTAGTGTTTAAAAACGGTGAAATGAGTATATTTAAAATAGAAACTACATTCAGACACTATGTTATCTTCAATTTCTCCTTTTTGGGGAGTTTGATTTTATTTTCTGGGTATAAACTCTCTGATTTTAAGAACAGAACTTGGTATGGAGCATTATTTTACTTCCTTTTGGGCGGAGCGAGTCTGGTATCTTCGCTTGTCTCAGCGATAGGATACGGTCTTATAGTTTGGGAAATTCGGCTATTGAATGATGGAAAGCGCATAAAAGTAAGGACTCAGAAGGTCGGAATTAAAGACACATGGGAAATCATCGAAATTAACAAAATACAGGAGAGGGGGATTTTAAAAAAGGATTCTTATTGGTATTATTTTCATACTGGTGATCGTCGAATCTACCTGCCTCATGCACAAATTTCAAATGTGAATGTGAATGTGGATGTGATGACAGCAGTGTTATTTGGATATAGCATTGATACTTCTAACTTTGAAGAGGAAGCCGCAGTAAAAAGTTAAACCCGTTTGTTAGCAGCGGTTTTACTTCTGTGATATGATGATTTGCATATTTTCATTTCAACTTAGTTTTCATGTAACCGAACCCCAGAGAATTTGATGTCTTTAAATACAGAAAATAACACCTAAGAAACCTCATGACTGACTCATAAGCATTGACCACACATTTGGTGATTAGTGAAAAAATTTGTTGTTTATTTAGAATCGGAGATGTATGCTACAACAAATACCAGTAGCTTATAAGCAATGCTTCCAATCTTTGTCACATCTCTCTTTTTCAATGATAATCTTACTCAATAATAAAGAGGGCTCAGAACAATGAAAACATCAAATCAAAATAGAAAATTTGAAATGCCTAACTGGAGAATTTTGAATATTATATGCCGCTATCCTCTCAGTAGTATTTTCTGGAGATTATCTCTAACAGCCCAGAAAAACGGGAAAATATAACTCGCTAGAGGGACGATGAATGAGATTCCTCTAATGAGAGACAGGGACAAAGGAATCTGAAATTGTTTGCGAGGAGCAAAGCGAAGTGACATTATAACTTAATAAGAGAGTTATGGATCGAGCAAAGAAAAAAATTCAAGTCCACTTTTAAGTTAATGTTGTGGCGAATAGGATCTATTGAACTATTGAACAGCTATAGTTAGTTGCAGATCAGGAATTATCAAACGGCTTTATTTGTTCTGCTGAACCCTTTTCTAATTTTTGAGATATCTGAAGATGCGAGGACACCAAACCAATTTGTTCTGAAAATTTCAAAATCCCACAAAACATCTCGCAGGTGTCGGAAAATAAGCACCTTAACCTGAAAAGTCTGTGAATAAACTTGCTTCAACATTGGCTAACGACGCTAGATGACAAAAACTCGTTCCATTGGGATCATTATGAGAAATGCAACGAAACAAAATTCTTATAAAGTCAAATTATCGAACTATATCAGCACCAAGAAGAAATCTTTCAAATAGAAACAATCTTTTTTTTCTGCCACGTATGTTGAAATAGAATGTCAAGGAACGATTATTGCTCAGACTGCTTCTGGTCTTAGCCCAATCAGCTTGCAAAATTCCTTTCTCTTTCCAAGCCAGAGTTCACTAGATGTAGATCGGTCAGGAGCATTTGATCTGGTACATATGAGCTATTAAGCACAGTGCCCACTTGTTTCAACTACTTGTTCTAATAGACACCGTTTCCAAATTTTATAAATATTGAAACTGAAAGTCTCTGTATTAGATTTTTTTTCTGTGGAAGTTCGTTTTGTGCGTGAGCCGAAGCGGTTACAAAATTTTATTCTCAGATTAGAAGCTCATTGGATTCCGAAAATACTATTCCCCTTGATTTTTATTTAACACAACAAAACTCGCGCTTCCTAATGGATACTAAGAAATTTGAGGAATTAAGACCACCTCGTGGTGTCTTCAAAATCAAACATTCTGGTACCGCCTTCCCTTCACACAAAGGTTGACTCTCACTTTTAACAGCTGAATACATTCACGAAGGAAATGGACGTCATGGGACACGAAGAATTTATTTTCGTGTGCCATTTGACGAATTTGAAGAGCAGAAGATCAGCGAACTTCAGAGACTCTTGGCTGCAAACGACATCCACCTCCCTGCGAAGTGAGTACTCTGCATCTGAACCAATGTTTTTAACGAATAATATCAATTTAGCTGGACACGTTCGCATTCGCTGAGGTTTTTATACGCGTCGAAGTTCAAACTTTTTGAGGAAAATGGATGCGTCGACCGCATAGAAAAGCATGTCAATTTTATGAAAGAGTCTGCCGTCAAACGACTTGTTTTCCCGGCTGAGTCGATATTGGTAATTGCCCATTCAATCCGCAGAAATTTACCTGTATTGCATTCAGAAAAAAGGGATTTTCTACCAGTACGGCCGCGATATGATGTACCGACCCATAATTATAGCCAATTTAGCGAAATTTGCCGATTCAAAAGTACTATTCAACCATCATTTTTCCAATATTCACATCGTGACTCTGCCATAGTGTTCGCTCAGTGATCTCATATGCGCAATCACTAACCTCTTGGAAGCAATCAGGAGGTTTATGCTGGTACCTGGGCTCGTTGAAAATTGGGTTTTCATCATAGACGCGAAAGATTTTCAGCTACAAGAAACCACTCTGGAGGTATACCTTCTGGTGATCTGTCCTCTAAAACGAAATTTCCTGTGGCTATAGCTTCTGCAAGAGTTAATGGAGAGCGTCTGCTTAAATTATCCTGAGACTTTAGAGACATGTTTCCTTGTAAATTTGCCCAAGGAGCTACAAGAGACCTGGAAAGCCTTTCGATGTAACACTGCGATACAAATGTGAAGAATATTAATGATTTTTGTAGCTTTTGTCCCACCAAAGACAAGGAAGAAAATCATGGTCGTCCCTGAAGGCGACAGCAGCAAGCTGACTCAGCGCATAGAGAAAGCCCAATTAGAGAGGCGATTTGGAGGGAATCTGCCGGATTTGACAGAAAATTTTTGGTAATTGGGACTCATTACTGTATATTCTAACTCTTTTCTGGGAATTTAGGCCTCCTCGTAAAATCGAGAGTGATGAATTAGACGATTTGATCGAAGACGAGCGTGTTACGCAGGACTTTGCTATCAATTCGCATAATGAGTTGCTGACTACGCCCGAAAAGCAAGCCGCTATGAAATTTAATTTTAACTTGGAAGAAAGCAATGGTGTCTCTTCCGACACGCAGGATTGCTACAATAAGTCATATTTTGACTTCAAGGCAATAAAACTTGCCACAATCGAGGAGTCATCTATTGACCAGTCGATGCTCTCTATTGACGAATCGAAAATTGACACTACCTACGCGAAAACTAGTTCGAAGGAGCTCCTATCAACGAAACCAAGCGACAGCCCACAAAAAAACTCCTCGCTTGGCTTAAATTTCCTCACGAACTTCTTCCAGAAAACGATAGAATCTGTTAAAAAGTCAACTCCAACCAAAGCATCCGCGAAGGTCGATGAGTCTACTGTTGAAAAAACCAAAGATGTTCAAATCTCTAAGAAGCTGGCTCAAGCACTCGACGAAAACCAAACAAAAAAGGCCAAAACCAAAAAAGCCGTGGACCCTAAATCATGGAAAAAGTTTTTAATAAAGAACGATTACAGAAACTACCCTGGTAAATCTGGCCGCGAAAACACATTTTGTGGAATTTGCACATCGTTTGCGAAGAAGGAGCCATCTCAAAAAGACGAAAAGGTCCAAAAGGACCGATAAAACGAAATTATTTCGTCTCTGTGCCATTTATAATAGCTGAAAGTATCAAATGTTAAATCATTATTTTGCTGTGTTATAAAGCTAATTTTTTTGTTATAATCAAGTCTGTAGACTATATGAGGCCAATTTTTATCAATATGCTTGTGGAATTGGGATCGCCAATTCCAGCTTTACAATTGAAAAGCGAATCAATGGTCTCCTGAGACATTTGCGTGAGCCTTTAACTATATAATGTCTTTCATAAAACATTATGCAATGCAACAGCTTTAACAGCAATTAAATAATCTACTAATATAGCAAGGAATATATTAACCTATCACACATATGTCTCACTTACACGCTCTACGTCGTCAGTCCATCGCTCAGCGGTCTCGAAAGTCAATCGTGGATGACCCACGCAACCTACAGCGTATCCTTCAGGCTGAATTGCAGGATTACTCAAAAGAGAACCTCGATTTCAATGACCCAGATTATCAGAAGAAATTCAAAATAAGGAAGCTGAGAAAAGCGGCAAAGATAGTGGACACCTGTAGTTTCGTGCTAGCGACAGCCGGCGTAGTATTCGCAACGGTAGACTATGAGCTATTTTACGATGATAGACCCGACAAGCCTCATTTTACGAGAGAAGCAAAGGGAACGGTGCTCATGTCGTTTGTAAGTCTGACGACCGCGTTGCTAATGATAACCATGATCATCCACTCGATCATCTCATACAAACTCGAGAAACTGAGGAATCCTCTCTATAAGAACGTCGGATATTTCAGATCAAAGTACCCGAAGCAGCTTATCGTCGAGATTATCATTTGCGGAGTGCATTGCCCTCCTGGCTTCGACCAAATCTATAGCCTCAACCAGCTAAATCACAAATTTCAGTACTCACTATCAGGCATCCTTCTGAACTGCATGTTTTTACGTTTCTATTTATTCTTCCGAATATTCGCAGCTTACTCGCTTTGGACCAGCGAGATGGCGCAGGAAAGCTGCGAGCCAGAAGGCTGTCAAGCTGACACCATGTTTGCGATAAAAGCTATTTTGAAAGAGAAGCCTTATACGGCTCTATTAATGCTTATGTTGACAACTACGATAGTTTTTGGCCTCGTAATGAGGAATTTCGAAAGGCCAGTTTACTATGAATGGGACGATCCGAGCACTTACCAAGACTTTGGATTCATTTGGAATGGAATGTGGCTTATTGCCATTACTATGACGACAGGTAACTGATTTCTTTCTCTGATTAAGGCATTAATTTCCTTTTCATTCAAGTTGGATATGGAGATTATTTCCCAAGGACGCATTTCGGGCGTGTCGTTGCGGTAATCGTGAGTTTCTGGGGCGTGTTTTTGACCTCTATGATGGTGGTGACGCTGACGACATCGTCCTCCTTCGAGCCGAAAGAAGCAAAGGCGTATGATATTCTATTTAGACTGAATACGAAAGACCAGATAAAGCAGAAAGCTGCGAGTGTCATAACCACCGTTGTGAGGATAGTGGGCAATAATAAGAAACTCAAGGCGCAGAAAATCACAAAGGCGCAGCACAAAACTGATCATGTTGCTTTTAACAACGAGCTTACGATTAAGCTTGAGCTCTTCCGCAATGCGAAAAGTCTGCTCTCTGATTATGAGATCTCGCCTGAGGAAATGTTGAGGCAATTGTCAGAGAAGATCGATAGAGATTTCGAGGATTTGAAGGACTTGCTGCTGTCGATGGTGTCTTTGGAGAAGCATCTAAACGAAATCGAAAAGTCTCAGAATTTGGTATTTTCGGCATTGAATGACACGACTGCTTTCACTAGCAATCTTCAGAATCAACTCATTCAGCTGTAGCCTGCGAAGATTTAAGCAATATTTTTGAACTTATAATAATTTCTTTGTTATATATGTTTTCGACTGATTAGAAACCAAGCAAATTATTCATTCGTAAGAATTTGCATTGTATGAGTCCTCGTAAGTGCTACACATAAAATCGTGATTAAACCAATTTACTTAAACAAAGCGATGCTTCGTTATTCTAATCAACGCTACCTTACAAAAACCAATGGGTTTATAATGGAGACTCTGGCCAAGGGTTTCTCAAATAAAGCATTATCTTCAGTTATTTTTTCCTTCATTTTTTGCTTTTTTTATACTACAGTGATCAATAAATATTAAGCCTTAATATTATGAATGTAGCTTCACGGAAGATAGCCGTTTTGCTTGAGTACGGAAAAGCATAGTTTTACAACAATTTACTAGGGATTACCAAACCTCTGTTATTTAGAAACCCTTGAATTTCGAAGCTTTAAAACGGGATATGTTCATATTAAATCCATACGCATTTGCAATGGATAAAGATAAAATTAATGTCAAAATGGTATAAAAAATTAATAGAAACAAAGACAAACATGTCATGAAAGGAGAAAATTGTATTATTATTAATATCAACCTAGATCCTCAGAAACAAAAATAGGAAACTATGGTAATGAATTATTAAGTTATTTCGAAGGCTTGCCTCTACTCTCGACCGAAGCAACACTTGGCACACGCGGCAGCCATATACGCGCAACCCGCGCATCCGAGAGCACAAAATTCGTAACAGTTTTCCTTTTCTTCGCCTCCTTCATCATCGTCGCCAGCTTCGGCTTTTTTTTCTTTTGGCTCGGATTTCGTCTTAGAGCAGCATACCATACAGATCCACAGAGGGCAGCAGAAGATCATAAACAACAACTTCAAGATTGATGAGATGAGTTTAGTTTTCTTCTGATTCTGCTCTTTTTCCTTGTTCTCCTCTTGTTCAGGCATCCTTGGCTTCGGTACATGTACGATGTCGACGGCGTAATGCTGAACCACAGACTGCATCTGATATTCGCTTGCAATGGAGTAGTTACGCGCCCTCCGTCCCGTTGGAGAGACTAGGTCGACTTCGGTGCACGTACCGACCTCAGAGTGAAGAGTTGAGTTCCTTGTCCAGCCGCTTGGTGGGGTCTGTCTTTTCGCGAGGTGCCTATGACTGAGACCTTTCAAGGAGTGGTGTGATTCTCGCCAGGAATCGTAATTCGAGGCTTCTCGGTTGCTAGTGGGGGAGCTCTCCACTATAATATGCTCGAGCGTAGAAGGAAAGGCCTGAGACCTGGAGGATTGAGGACTTTGGGGACCTGAGTTGAGTGTCAGGGCTTGAGATCCTTGCATTTGGTCTACGAAAATTTTGAAAGGATTTGTTTTCAATTATAATTTTTTAAAGCTCTGGTATTTATTGCGTCAGAATCGATGCTCATTCAGAATTCAAGAAATCGATCGAGACCTATTTAGAAATTATAAAATTTGAAAAGGTGATCGTGATTAATTTAATTCTAAATAAATCTTAATTAGCATCATTTAATAGAACGGCAGAGAACGATTTGAAAATTTTTCAGCAAGAATTGCGATGTAGAAGAAAAAAGGTAAATTTGTATTTTTTGAAAATGCTTCAATTGGAACTAGCTATCGCCCTAATCGCGAGGTAATGGGTTTGAGGAGTCCCAATGTTCAAATTTTAGAAAAGAAACCGAGGGAGATGGATGCGAGTAAACCCCTTTTCTCCTAAGACATTAAACATTGCATCAATCCAATCGTAAACTTTTAATGAGGTAATATCTCGATTTTATTTGAATGGTTCTTTGTTTATTATTAATTTAATTATGAAATGCAATGCGATGCTGATAAATATGGGTGCATTGTGAAATGCCGCTTGAAGGCTGAAATTCAGCATAGATTGGCTCGTGTCCAGAAAAATGAGTTTGGAACGTTGCTTTTGATGATAATTTCAAGCAATCTTTTGCTTTTTCTACCATTTTTTTTTTTAACATGAGAAATTGCTTTCACTCACCAAGTAAAAATGCGGTAAATGCTTGCGTGATTCTCGAATTCGGTTGGGCTTAATAATTAAATTTGAAAGAATGCTGAGAAAAGCATTCAACTAATGGTTGGGATTAGATAGTTCGCTTAGATTTCAATTTTTTTAGCAATGAGGTGCCAAGTGTTGCCAGAACAGACAAAAAAAGGACTTAGTAGAAGTATCTCAAATAGTAATATTTATTCTTTAGTTCGCGAGGTTCGAAGGAGCATAAATCTCATCCTGATACATCGGCAAGAATTCTTTGGTATTAAGTAGTTCCAATCTATTATGACATGGATATTTTGAAAATTTGAAGAGCCTCAACCTGTTTTCGGACGGTGCAACAGGTAATAAACGTCTACCACACATCCTAGTCGCTTATCCACAAAATAGTAGAGAAAAGTGTTTCTTAGCACTCAATACCAATTAACAAGTACTCTCTTTGTGTTGCCTTCCAAAGCCGGTTGTCCCTCTGGTTCTATCTCGTGAGATCATTAAAGTTTAGTGGAAGCCCTGGTGGATTAGATACTGGTAGCTAGGTCTCCATAGATAAGCCAGAATAAATGTACTCTAACAAAAGTGACTCATTTTTAAAGGTTCAATACACTCAGTGTATTTGGCACGCAGCTGATAATTTTATTTTGTAACAATCAATGGAAAATCGGAGGCATCCAACACTCAAAGAACTCAAAATGGAGCTCGCAAAAACAGTGAGGTTCCAACAAGGGCTCTTCCCGCCAATTTCTACAACAGACCGCACGAATCATCATCGCAGCCAGAACGCGTCCACCTCAACATTACCTTCCTCCGACATCCGCTACACTGAGCGCGTCTCACAATTCCATGATGAAGCTCTAGGCAGTCTTCAATCGTCTCCTAAACCCATTGAAAGTAAACTCAAACCATCTCGATTTACCTTAATTAAACAGAGCTGCCCGTGCATCGAGTGCTTCCCAAGCGCTACGCATCAGTCGGAAACTTGGCGCAGAGGAGGGACAAGCAGTCAGTAGACATTGAGAAAAAAGTGAGCATGTTATCCCCTCGGCAATCTCAAATTTTCCTTTTCTGGCTACAGGTCCAAGTATCAGCGATTTTAACCTCATTGCGCGAAAGAACTCTCAAATACCAAATCCATGGCGATGATATATTCACACCTGATAAATCAGACGTCAAGAAATGTGTTCGGGCGCTCGAACTCTTAACAGAGTAACTTTTTCTGACTCATTGCAGCTTCTCATTACCGCTGAATGTAGTGCTGAGAGTCCTTTTCGCGGATTGATGTGGATGATCGTGAAAATCCTGAAAATGAGCGTCTTTCTCAACATGAACGTCTTGCACCAGTTCCCTCATGTGACTAGTAGCTTCATCACCGCGGAATTGAGTAATTAGATCCAAAATAACTCATTAAGCACCCTTACTAGAGGATCTATTGAATGTTTCTCCACAAGAACAGAGCCAAGTGCCTTATTATATGCTGGTAACCTACTTATTGAAGGAAATGGACCTAAGAGAGCAGAACTATCAAACGGTTAAAAATAAACTGGAGCATGAGATTGCAGGTAGGTTGTTGAGTCAAAAGATCAGCTGAAAGCCCTGTAAAATAGATTTTAGAAAAAAGGCCGCTGCTGTTGAAGAAGACTTGAAAGACGCGCTAGAGAAACAAAGGGTTGCGCTGATTGAAAAGAGCAGAAAAGAATACGAGATGAAAATCAAGCGGCTCAACCGTGAGGTAATAACACTCATATCATTCTATTTTCAACGCAGCGCATTTACGTTACATTTCAACAAGGTTTTCGACCTGAGGCAGGAAAATGACCAAATCACAGCTAAATTCGATGAGCAAGTGGAGGAAAATAAGAAATTATTGAGAAACATCCAAAACGAAATTTCTGAATCGTCCAAAATGACCGAACGGATTAAAGTGCTCCAGGCAGACATGCACTCGCGAGAGCTTCAACTGATACTCACGGCATCTAAACTCGATAGTCTTAAAGAGCACGCAGGGAATTTCAAGGAGCTTTTGGATAAAATCCTCATACAGCTTTCAACGACGTCGAGAATCGTGAAAAAACTAAGAGATGATAAATTTATCCTGGAAGACACCATCGAAGCTCTCAAATCGAGGAGCGCGATCCAATTCGAAGATCTGACACCCAGACCAGATTTCAAAAAATTGATTGATTATAATCATATTGATCTTAATATCAAACCTCTCCTTGAAGGTAAAACTGCCTTTATTATTCTCCTCTTTATGGTAATTTTGGTTGCAGATGGGCCTAAAAGAGTCGAAATGCAAAGAATTGCGACGGGTCAGCGGTTTGCGGCGCTGGTAGATAAGTATTTAGAAGTCGTAGAGGTGCTTCGAAAGATTCAAGCCGCGAAAGTCGCAGAGGAGCATGAAGAAAAGCACGAAAATTCTCCTCGTCATCGGGATTCGAAGTTCCGAACTTCAAGAGGGTCTGTTAAAGGCAACCTGAAAGTGAATTTGAACGAAGGAACCGACCAATCGCCTCAAGGGACTCCGTCTCGCCGCAATTCTAAAGCTGGGGGTGGATTAAGCCGGGCGAACTCAGGGCGCAATTTATTAAATCAACCTGTGCGAAAGGGATCTGAAGAGAACACTCCGGGAGGGAGGGCTAGAACGAACTTCATTACACAGCAACAGCAGCAGCAAGTTTCCGAAACGCTTACTCAGCAAGGAGAGAGATCTGATAGCAATAAAGGAATTAAGAGTCCAAAATTTGAGATTGAAGATCGCAGTCCCTCAGCTGGTAACGAGGATCAGCTGCCTAAGGGTAAATTAGAGACTCTTCCAGAAGATGAGGAGGAGACGAAGCAGCTATCGCCTGAAAAGCCTCAGAAGGAGGTCCCGATAGAGGCGAAGATCAAAACACCTCCGAAAATCGAACTTGATGTGCTCGGGCGCCCTCTTAAAACTGACTCCGTGAGTGAAGATGTATTAAAATCGACCCAAGACCTGATTAACCAGATTTCTGACACGAAGATGATAATTGATCAAATCATTCATGAATAAAGAGTGCTTTTTACTAAAAAATTAGGAATTTTCATTTTTTATTTCATACTGAGCTGAATACTCTGGATTTTTTGTTTGTGTTGTCACAATCCGATGGATTTGCAAATAATAACCTGTAGAAAAAACTATCGGAGAAATCCATCATTCAAATTATTGATATAGAAAGAAAGATATACCACTAGTTCATAATTTTAGATCTCTATTTTAAATTGCTTCAAATTTATCTTGAGTTCAAATTGTATATCTTAGATTTGTTAAGATGCCGCCAAAGAAAGTAGCGAAGAAAAAGACTTCAGACGAAGAAAACAGTGAAGAAGAAACTAAGGTTACGACGACTACGAGGCAAGTGAAAAAGATCACAAGCGTGAAAGCAGAAGGAAAGAAACCTTCTGACAAAGAAGTAAAACCGATTAAAAGGAAAGAGCCTACTATTGAAGAAGGTGAAGGCAAAAAAACAAAGAAAATTGAAGAAACAAAGGAGGTGACTAAAGTTTCCACAGGCGCGGCAGGTTCAATGAAAGTCCGTGTGACATATACAAAGAACTGATCCAGTTGCAAGAAGGGATTTAGCCTTCTCTC
>ENA-UOUE01000874-UOUE01000874.1-compost-metagenome-genome-assembly--contig:-NODE-874-length-22079-cov-4.462458_pt1 | contig 22079 bp, 9 predicted proteins | sample MGYA00238146_ERZ747223 | MGnify/ENA primary metagenome ERZ747223 (study PRJEB28781, sample SAMN06268865) | compost metagenome | isolation source: single cell | place: USA: California, Emeryville, Joint...
GCTCAAATTTGGATTTAATCGCCTGAAGTGCCCTCCCTTTACTCATTAATACGTCAAGATCAAGTGTTTTGCCGTTCATTAGCGTGTAAAATTCTTCATATTTGACTAGAATCTCCTCTAAATTGAGCCGCGTTGTCCTGTGCAGATCTTCGTAGTCCAGTGGCGCTGTAATTTCTAATGCCTTAACTTCATTTGAGTTCAGTTGATTTACTATTTCATCTCCCAGTAACTGCTTAACCTGGTGCAAGCAGAACTTTTCTGAAAGACTGATTTTAGATTTGGAGGTTTGATGGTTGTGGTAGATGTTAGAGATGAGTTGAGCGGCTCGGATCAAGCTGCTGCTCTTATGCTGGATCAGGAAATAGATATATGACAGAGCGAGCTGGTTATAGCTCTGCGAGCGGCATGTTTTCAGCTTTTGTGAATATAATATCGAGATTGAATTATGAGCTAATTGTTGTAAGTTGAAGATGAAATTCTCTTTTTTCATTAGTGAACTATTGATCTGAAACTTTTGTTTGAGTTCGTCGAATGAGTTGACTGTGCCAAGAATCGAGTCATCGTGAAGCAGGGGCTGCTTGATAAAATTTTCAATGAATAGCATCAGTTTATTTTGAGCAGGAATATCTCCGCGTTCTGCCTTTAACAAAGTCCTTTGAATTTGATGTAATAACCAGTCAAGATTATCGCAACTCAGCGTCATGTAATCTGTTGCATAAAACAAAGAGTGGATTCTCAGTTGCAATAGCTTTTGCAATGCGCATCCAACTACAGCAAGCAGGATGATTGCGATATATACAACTTCGGTATTTTGAGGTGCAGCGCTTTTAGTGTAGACGAATCCGCTGTAAGCGATATAGAGAGAATAGCCCCAAGCAAAAAGATTGGACATGGTTGGGTCGTCGTGATTTTGTTTATGCAAAAAAAAGAGAAAAAGCACTGCGGATGCTCCTATATTGATTAAAAACACTGACAGCGGGTTTTGATCAAATCTCTGGAGAATCCTGCTCACAATGATGACAACAATCTTGATTAATAGTCTGATAAACCGCATTGATCCTTTCCGCTCACTCCACGCATTATTTGAAGAGTAGCTTGTGTTGAGAGAATACCTGTTTTCAGTGAAAACCATAAAAATAATGGGCCAAGCGATGAAAGCGATGGATAAACCAAAAGCAGGCGACGAGGCAGCTCCACTGATGATACCCTGAAGATAGAGATCAAGGTTTGGGACGAAACAGATATATTCAAAAAATTGTTGGTAAACTCCCAAGATGAAGCCAAGTGTTCTTTCAACGAGCTTATTATTTCCACGAGAAGTTAATTTGAAAGCAAGGATTGTGAGTATAAGGGTTATTCCCAGGTTGATTCCCACAGTAGCATAAATCTTATAATCAAGAGTTGAGATGTAATACTCCGGTATTCGATGCAAGGTCGACCATTTAAGGACCTCATAGGCATAAAAGTCAATTCCATCTTTCTGGAAGCTTGCATTCCAGGTGATATTCATGGATGCGAGCTGTATGAAACTAATTAGGGCGGCTCCATAAGCGACGAACCTCCAAGTAGTCTGAAACGATGCAGCGTATGTGCTAGCCGTGAAGACCGCATGAGAAAGTCTTCTTACAGCAAGGTGAATATTTCGTTGCATTTATTTGGAATTTTAAAATAAAGTGGGTTTGTTAAAGCAGTTGATCGGAGATTGAAGACATTATTAGAATCATTAGAAGAATCCTGCTTGAATTCGTGAAATTTACCGCTTCATCCGAAATTGGATAAATGTTGGCGGGATTAATTAGGGAGATAGGGTGCCAGATCTTAGTTCTTTGTCTTAAGGAAGATGGAGAGCTAAATATCCTTCTATAAATTGAATGGAGATCATTAATATCACGGAAACGTAAAATATTTTGAAATGTTCTTGGAACTCTTAATTTGGACTCATAATTAAATAGACTAACAAATTTAATCTCAACATCTGCATTTGAAATCAAGTCGCTTTTGTCTCATCGATGCTAATGGAAGTCTTTCGCTTTCTTCGCACTGAGACCCGGGTATTGTAGGCCATTTAGTTAATGTAACGAACTCGATTTGTTTTGAGCAATCATTCAATTGAACTCTAACGGTTCATAACAAGCAACACGATTCATGTCAGAGAAAGAGAGATACTAATACTTATACATTACAATAATGATATCTCTTTACTCTTTCTTAACCCAGATACAAGCAAATTATGTAATAATTGTGTCCAAAGCAAGCTAAACTGTTTAATTGGCCGGCTGGAAGTAATTCTTAATAGTATCGTTAAATGCGTCTATTACAACTTTCTTCACGGCAGCTTGCTGCATAATACTGTAATCCTCGGCCGCTGTGAGATCTTGCAAAAGTTCAGCTTCTTTTTGTTTGATGTCCAATGATTTTATATAATCAACTAGTCCAAACTTTTTAGCTGTCTCATCGATAATTTGCTTATTGAATAGTGGAATTAGGGAATCTATGACGAGAGAATTGGTGTTACCACTATTCCGTTTGAAAGAAAGACGGTGAGTTCGGCAAGCAAATCTTTAAATTCTTCTTTTTGCTCTGCATTCATCTCCATTTCCAGGATGATGTCCAAATTGTTCATCGGTTTACATTCTTGAGAGAGTTTGTACATGAATTCTTCAACCATCATGTGATATTTCTCGCATCTGCTGGTTTTGTGGCTCTCCATTACGTTGTTATTTCTTCTTTATTTGGTTAATTTAAATTCAAATAATAGTGTTGTTTCACCCGCAAAAGTTCACAAATTTGCTGAACTGAAAATCATTTACTATTATGAGGACCTACATTTCGTAGACAATAAAATCCTTGGATTAGTGATGGTAAATAAGAAGAAGCTAAGCTGCTTTGAGAATAGATTTATAATTTTGAATTAGTAAACAGATATCAGTTAGAGATCCTTGCCACGATATCCAGCAACTGAACTGTTTTAGATCGATAAATCTGAGAGGAAAGAATAACTGATTTCATTCAGTACGAGAGAGGTTATTATTCATTTGATGAATAACAAATAAATGATCATTCCTTAATCATTTGCAGCGTGAAAAAGTACAATGCGACCTAGTTCGATAGCCAACGCAAAGATATACCTCAAAGAGGATAGTGTAAGAAACCAACTATTAAGTTGTTTTAGCATTATTGACGTTCCAACAGATCAATGCAGCACCGTATTTACAAAAACTTATGTGATGACAATTTAAAACCAGTAAATCCTTTATGAAAAGCAATCACGCGCACTTTTTGTTGCTTTCACGCGAAATATAAAAACCTTTTCTTCAGATGGTGAAACCTGGGAAGTTTCTGTTCATGATTCCACGTAGATAATTTAATGCTCAGTATTCTCCGTGTAAATCAATACAGAACACTAGTAAAAAACCTAATCCGTAATGATTAATTGCTGACTATCTGAATTCGTAAATCTTCTAAATTCATGATTTCGATTCAAGAAAGTCATTCTCTACAACCACGCAAATGCAAGTTCGAAACGCTATGGACGGTTTCTCTAGATGATATAATTTCAGATGCATTGCTCCTCAGAGACCAAAAAGAAATCCTGGTCGTGACTATTAGCGAGTCTTTTTATCGTATCAGTATCCATGACGGAAAGATCATTGCCAAGATAAATTTCCAGCAGACACTCTCCAACAATGTGACAAATTACAAGATTCTCGGACAATCGAAGAAAAATACCATCGTGTACTCCTCTGATGGAGCAAAGATGAATTTTTTTCACTTAACAGCTAAGAAGAGAAAATGCGTTGATTATTCTGACTATTCAAAAGGAATTTGGGTTCTAACCTCCCTGTTTCTAAGCTCTCGCTCAATTTTACTGATAATTGACAATAAGTTCGTCATCAATTATTATACACAGAAGAACGGGTGGAAAAGACCTGCATTGAAGATTCGAATCCCTAATCGCTCAGCCATCCCCCGCAGCAGTTCAGCTATGAAAATCGGAGCGTGTAGTTTATTCGATGAAGCCTTGATTGCTATCAGATTAATTAGAGGGAAACAAGAGGAACTCTTCTACTACTCAATCATTCATCAGAAATGGCTCACCGAGAGAGCAGTGCTTCATATGTTCGCGACACAAGATCTTAGGGACAGCACTATCATTAATACTCCCTGGATTCATCAAGGAGATTGTTTGAGTCTAGCTAATCAATTTGCTATGACTCATAACCCTGTGCGCCGAACAAATGACATGAGGCTTCTTATGGAAATAGATAACATTCAGCAAATTTGTTTTTTAAGGGAAAAAGGGACCGTGCTAGCAAGTTTCACTCAAGATCCTTCAATTCATGTGTGGGAAAGAGTCGCTGAGGGTTGGCACCTGGGAGCAGTTGGTAAATTTCAAGAAGTGTTGAAGTTAATTCCGCTTAGTAATAGTATGTTTAGCTATACTAATTTCAACCCTGAGTTTGTTTGTTTGAAAATTAGTTATTAGTTGTAAATAGTATATGGACTCGAAAAATGAGAATTCACAAAGTATTTGATATGCATTATTAAGCAGATTCCCTTTAAATCACATAGCCAAACTAGTTCTTTATCCTAGATATAGAGGATATTATGTCTACTCTCTGTGAGTAGAATTTTATGTATTGGGTTTATATGATACAGGAGATACTAGCCTTTTGCAAATTAAATTAACTTGTTTGTAAATGAAGCTAAAAACTATCATAAAACAATATCAATCGTATCTTGGTTAATCTAATTTCAATTAACCATGTTTCAAAACAGTACGGCATTTGTTATTAACGAGAGCACTTTATTACCAAAACCTATTATTTTCAGGGAACTGATCCCATATTTCCTAATGATGGAGAGTTGAAAAACCTTTACCTTGGATTATTCTGCTTTCAGATTACAACATTTACGCTCTTTTCTAATGTTGTTTGATTTAATGACAGCATCTTTACCAATAAAATTACATATTTCACCATTACTTCAAATTTTTCAGTTTGGAAATTTATGAATTAGCTTACAACAGCTATTTCTACCTAAAATCTCGCAGCAAATAATGTTCGCTCAAATATTTACCAATACCTCATACGTAATGCGGATCATATCTAATTTTCATTTGAAAATTGTTTCAAAATTTGAAAAATTAAATAAATTATAATTTACTTAATTAATATCCATTTTATCGAACAATTAAAAGGAAAGACATCGGAAAACATACTCCGAACTCATTCAAGCAGCGTCAGTTATTAATGTTATCTAAAGTTATTTTGAATCTTTAGTTGCGAGTCTCTTGATGAGTTAATAGATCAATAATATGCTCTAGCTCCGCAATTTGCTCAACTTGATCCTGAATTATAAGATTTTGAGATAAAACATAATTCAGCAACTATTCCTGAGTTAAAATAATGAAAACCAACTCATGTCTTTTCCTTTTCATAATCTTTTGCGCTCCTCTGCTCCTAACCGCGCGTCCGGAGCCAAACATAGACGGCCCTTATGAACTTAGCCCTTATGGTTACATCGAATCTGTCCCTGATTCAACAATGATACAGATCAGACTGTACATGGACAAGATTTTCTCAGGGTTTAATTTGTCATTCAGCTATTCAATCAACAATGCAACCGACAAAGTGCCCATCGCGAAAAGTCTCGAGATCAGAAGCACTCTTGATCCAGTACAAGAAGGGTACATTCAAGTAAGACCCTTAGTGGACATCAATTGGACACATGAGTCCTTCGTGATTCTATATAACAAAAGTATGACAATCCTCAGCATAGACGCTGTAGGGGAGTGCACAACGTCGCAGGTCGAGTTTTCCAAAGAAATTTCCTGCAATGACTTAATTCAACCTGATTTCAATCAAATTGTATTGAATTGCTGGAATAACGAGCAGAATCAGTTTGTCTTGGGCTACTATAACCTTTCATCAGCGGACCTCATCTACATCCCTGTTGATCACTCTCTCAATGTCCCATTATCAGCAATAAAACTCAGGAAAATCCCCTTAGATGACTTGCCAGTCTTTTCGCGATATTACGAAGGCGAGAACTGGATGATTGAGGAATGGAGTATCGATGAAGGCACAAAACGACCTGTATTTGCAAGGAGATTTAACTCCACGCAGTTCGGAGAGTCGCTAGGTCTAACTCATCTCGCAGACCTACAGATACTAAGTAGAAACCTCACGGTTTTAGCTAATACTACAGGAGTCATCGCGCTTGTAGACTGGGCAACGACACCCCCGAACATCAAAAACAAAATTTCCCTTGAGAGCGATCTAAAGGTAACTAGTGGGAGATTAGAGCTCTCGGGCTTAGACACGATTTATTTCATTGAATTCAACAACAACTGCTTGAAGGCCTTCAAAATGAACAGCTTTGACTTCGAAGATATGTCATTCTTCTTTTCTCCAGCTCTCGCTGAAGAAATCTACGATTATGCCTTGATTGACACCCATATCCTTGCTATTCACTCCGCAAATTTGACCTCAGACACTTCTTATATCAGCATTGCGACCCTGTACCCTAATACCAATGGGGACGTAATTTATACGGAAGTTCCGTCGATTCCGACAGCATCCTTCATGTCCAAATCGAAGTTCTCTCCCAAATATGCACTCGAAACGTTCTACTCGCTTATGGACGACACTTTGTTCATTGTAGCTTACACGAAACCGTATTTAATTATTAATAAGACAATGCTCTCGGAAGTTTATAATCTAGTCACTATCAATGTCACTTCCACTGCCCTGGATGAGAGTATTTCGGATAGTGTCGTCTATCCAGTTTATTTCTACAACGGCACTTACTTCCAGGTGGACACCTCTCAGCTCATCTCAAAAGATAAGTTCTTTTATGGAGTTCATCCAATCCCAAAATCAATCACTCTTAAAGATATCGGCGTTCAAGTCCCGAATCCGAGAATCTTGGATCTTCAACCATTGATGGCCGATTTAAATGACTACACGCTAATTGAGAGTTTTGATCGTGTTCCTAACTCTGACGGTGTGGTGGCATTAGACCCTTTAGGTACATACTGGGTCTTTCAGATGAGCTACTCAAGCGTAGTTTATCGATGCAATGAAGGGCTCAGCCTGTGTGAGCCCAAAGGATATGTGAATTGGCCAGCTTATCAAAAAAGAATTGATGTGTTGACAGAAGCATTTCCGTTTATGATTCTAAGCTACCCTAGTTATGAAAGAGTCGATTACTCGACTTTTTCGGTGGCGAGGGTCTACGAAGGTGGTAATAACCTCATTGAAGAAAAGTATATGGGATGGAGCGGCGCAAGTTTGTCAAGCAACTGCCAATCATTGCAGGTGAAGAAAGTAAATTCGACGAATTATCTACTGTGTATCGACACGGATATCTACTATGGGAACAGCTCTCTGACGATTTTCTACCTTGATGACCTCCTTGAACTGCCGTCAGGCAAAAAAGCTACCTGGTTCAGGAACATCTCGATTGCTTTGGAGGATTTCCCACCTCTCGACCCCGATGACTATGTTGGGGTAAATATGGTGTTACATGGAGATTTGATGTTCATTATGATGGACATCAATTTTATGCTCTATTGCTACAACCTCGCCACGATAAATTATTCAAACCCGACGGCCCAGAGCATCTCGCTGGTCGAGCAGCACCAAGCGCTGAATTATCTGAATGGTGGAAGAGAAACTTATCTATTTATCAATACGCCCGGAGAAATTCTGATTATTGCCTGCCCTGAGCTCGGCATTATAGAAGAATGGCTGATTAAGTCTTCTAATCCGCCTGGATCTATCCTCAACTATTATGGCCAAACGCTTACTTACGGAGAAAGTTTCGACAAGGGGACTGCGATAGAATACAAGGTGGTCTCACCAGTTAGTTACTCAAAGAGGACGAACACCCTCTACATGATAGGAACGATGAATTCAAACAACAATCACCTCCACGTGTATAACATGGATTATAGAGGTTACGACTACCCTTATATCCCTCGTTTAGCAAGAGGAAAACTGACCTCGTTTGACTTTAAATACCTACTGGTTGGAGTCTCTGCTGTTCATAAGGATTTAAACTCTGATTATCTGGTCCTTTGGAATGTAAAGAACAGCCTCTATTTATATTATAAAGAGCCACAGCTGATCATCGATACCACTAGCTATGATTTTAATGCGAGTGGTCCTAAAGAAATTTATGACTTGGAGCTGGTAATACTCATGTCGAGCGGCTTCACGGCGCTTGATCCAAAGCGCGTGGCTATTCCTTTCTCGATTTATTATATGGAACATGTGATATCGCCACTGAATTGCTCGGGGGAATACGCAAATAGGATCACGTTGGAGGAAACGGCGATTATTTGGGCGCTAAAACCCGAGGATTATTTCATTGGAGACGTGATAGAGCTCGAAATCAAAGCGAATGATCCGGGGGATACCGAGAACAATCATATAAAGCTCTTGAAACGTACCGAAGAAGACGATTGGTGCAAAATTAAAACATTTTTGCCGAATATGTACCTCTTTGGTGCTGATATGAGAACGGATAACTTCACATACCTGCTCACCAATACATCATTGATCAAAATCAACACGACGCAAATCTTCCGAGATTTGGAGACACAAGCGACACTAGTTGATCTCCCGAAACCTCTAACACAGTTCGTGACTAATTTCTTCATGAGTCCTCAAGGACGTTGGGTGCATTTCTACTATCCTTTCAATAGAACAATCATCGCTTATGATACGACAAAAGTTTCGAAAGGCAAGCTGAGTGGCGGAATCTTACGAGCTTATAGTGTTAATGGATATTATCAAGCTCGCTTCTTCAACGATTCTCTCATGTATCTAACTTTAGAATGCGCGAAAGAGATCGGAAACTGTGAGAATGAAACGTTTGTCACTCTATGGAATCTTGGCACTAACAAAAGCTCTACGTTAATTCAATATTCAGAACTATCGCGTGCTGTCAACTTAAACATTACCAAACAAACGCAACTTCTGGCGAAATTAGCTCCTTTTTCAGGCCAAGATTACATGCTCTTACTCACAGCTATCACCGACGTTTCACGAGATATTTATTGGCTCGCTGTTTGCTCAGTCCAAGTCTCAAAGAAATCTCTTGCTTGCACAGCGCATAATTTAAAGGAGACAATAACTGACTACAATATCAGTCAAATTGGCGTGGACTGGAATACTCTCGACATCATTAGCACAAATTCAACCTTTAGTTGGGAAATTCTCCTCGGAAATAGGCTTCATAACTCTTACGTCGCACAAGTTACTATGCCAAGTACAAACTCTTCAAGCACTCTCACAATCCTTTACGGCCTTGATAATTACTTGCCAAACACACATAATACCCGGATTTCGTGGTCTCGAAGGTATATTGTGGTCGAACGAGAAGGGAAACAGTTCGAAAATAACCTCACGAAACTGAATCCTCATGTATTGTACTATGATCGTTTCAGTACCGATCGTTTCGATGTCGGAAAGAGCTACAATTTGCTTAAAACGATCGGAGTGTCCACGCTCAATGAGTATGCTGAAATTCTTGTTTTAGACCCCACTAGAGATGGTCTGTTGCTCTTGCCGATAAGAATCTCGAATGGTTATCAGATTAACATCAGGGACTTTTACGTGTCTTTCAAAATTGAATTCAATAATGTCTTACAGATAAAATCAACGGAGCTAGAGCTCAGCGCACAAAATTTTGGTAGTTATAGTTCAGTGAAAATCGAGATAATACCATTTTCTCCGCCGATGAAGAAGCCGTATCTCCCGGTAATTATTGCGTTTGGGCTGTTGCTTGTGGGTATGGTGGCTGGTGGGTTGTATTATTTGTACCAGAAGAGAGTGAGAGCGATGAAAAAAAGGCGTCGTAGGGAGGAAGAGTATGAAGTCGAGGGAGTTAATCCTGTGAGAGATAGTCGTAGTAGTAGATGGGGAGAAAGTTTGCTTGTTCATTATCATGCTGAACGGGCGAATCCCAGCCTTAAAGTATAGGACAACTTATATTCGTTTTCGATTCCATGTGGTACATGAATGAAGCATCTTTCGAGTGTTGCCTCTTTATTTTATAATCAAGTATAATTTCTAAGGCATCAAACTGATTTCATTTTTCTTTATCAGAAATGAATTATGAATAAAAACTACAAATTAACTATTGCTACCTTCATTTGAGATTTTAATTTTTATATGATGATTCTGATGCTCTTTGTTGTTGTTGACATGAAAAGGCTAAAACAACCAATAGAAGCCCTATATAATAAGATTTTGAAATTTCGTTCCATAGGAAGCGCCAAAAGAGATGGAGAGAGAAAATAAAAATCAAATTGAACTCGCTCTATGAGTTGACCTTTCGAAATCAAAAACAAAAGAAAAAGCCAAACCCTATTGCGTTGAGATTATTAGTCTATGGAGAAGTTGCTCTTTATCGTATAGTGGCTCATAATGCAAATCCAGTGGAATGTGATTTCACAACAAGTTCGACAACTCTTTAGTATCTCAACCAAATCAAATCATGAGTGCAATCTTTACTGCTTGAATCATCGCATGCAGTGGGAAAATGGCCTGTTTCACATCTTTCACGTTACCTGTGTGATGAACAAAGGCTTAACTGTCTGAAAATCTGTCTTCTCGTTCATTTCATTGAAATATTATGAGAATTGTCATCACTTTCTGAGGATTTCCACACCTTGTAACGAAAACATTGTTTCTGAGAATATAAAACTTTGATCCAGCAGATACACTTTCTCTCGCTTGCAACTAGCTCGTCACAACAAAAATTATATCTTTATGTCCCAATTCCGTTGAATTCTCACTGAATCCATCGATAATAATTCATATGAATGGTTCTCTAGCACCAATCTCTGTTGGTCTAGAATATAATTCAATCCATTTTTACCCATTTCCTTGCACAGAAGAGATATTATTGGACATAAGAAGCCCTATACGAATGCAAGTCCAGTAATTTAATTTGACCAGTACGCTATTTAAAGAATTTAACGTTTATCGTGTCATTTTATTGAATTCGTGCGAATTCAATCACGCCGGTTCCGAGCTGGACTTAAGGAAGCCATATAACATTATATATATTCATGAAAAATTGAACTTAGAGTACTAACAATAACACAAAATAAGTATGCCAGGTCTCCAATCCACGACACCTCTTAGAAACAATCTTCAAAAACCTTCACTTAGACTCCCGAGCTTGCATATCAGCCCTCGAGGAGTAACGTTAGATTCAAGAGCTAAACTCGACGCAAAGTCTTCAAATAAAGGCACCGACAGTCTCGGTAGTCTCGTTGCCAGCACTAATGCTAGCACAAATAGCATCTCATCGCTAGAGAAACCAACCATAAGCCTTTCATGGGACCGGAACGCTACGCCATCTAAGAATGCCTTTAATAAGACCTTTATGACCAAGAACGTATTTAACCAAACCCTAATGCCTATACCTAAAAAGATCGAAGCTAACCCTGAGAGACAACCACGCGCACGCAAGGTTACTCGCAAAGGCACATTTAAATTCAGAGGAGTTTGGGATGTGTACCAAGATAACTGGTTCGATATTCAAAGCAGAAGCTTAAATCCGCTATTCATGGAGTTGCCTACGCCTAGCAAGATGGTTCCAGGCTCTCCGAAATTTCAGCAGCTTCCGGTCATCAACCAAGCGCAGCCTAAGTCAATCAGGCCTAGAGCAAGGAAGGTAGTTAATCTTGAGATGTACCTCCGAACTTGCGACGCTTGCAACACGAAAAAAAAGAAGGGAGTGCAACTCAGATGCTATCATTTTGTTTGCAAAGAATGTCTGCAATCACATATTAAGAAGCAAATTGAGTTGGAAAAGGTTCCGATCAGATGTCCGCGAGCCGGGTGCAAGTATCAACTTGACCATCAGGATATTAACAAACACGCTGCTACGACTGAACTCGTGAAGAGACATTATGAGCTATGCGTTTCGTCTTATGTCCAGAAGAACCCTCATCAGCTTGTTCAATGCTATACTCAAGGCTGCGGCTACGTCATTAACCTCGGAAAACTGAAGCAGAAGGATCAACTTGACTGTCCTCGCTGCAAAAAAGTGTATTGTATCAGATGCCATAAGTTAGCGCATGGTAACAGACCTTGCGACGAAAATCTGTAGATGATGGGACAAGAAATTCTTAATTAATAGAATATGAAAAACTCATTTTTTTAAAGAAAAATAACTATCATTATTGATAAGACTACTCTTTTTTTAGTTTTTTGATATTGCTTATTTTACAACTTATCTATTTGAAAACGTTTTGCTAATTTTTTTTTCACAAAGCATTATATATGCCATTTTTGTTACTATTTAAATTTCTTTTGTTTGTATGAACACTGACATAGATGAAAAAATGATCAATAATGATCGAATAATCACAGTCCTTTATACATTAACCAAAGCTAATGATTTGTTGAAGCACCCACGCATTCCTTGGATTGGGTGAAGCAGTAGCTTGCAGGAGGACAGAATTTTAGTTTTATCATTGAATAAGATGCGAATAGAACTTAAGGAACATGCCTTGGTGTGAAGAAGGATAATGATAAAATTCAATTACTTATCCATCAAAGCAAAATCTACTCAATGAGAATGCCACAATGGAATCTAAGAAACCTCCACATAAAGCCGGGAAATCTGATTAAGATAATTGTGAATCGCAGAAAAAAAGCGCAAAAAATATTTGTTTAAAAAATATATCGGAAACTTTAATTTTGAATGGCAAGACCATACATATTTGGCGCGGAGCTCCCGACTCCAAAAATCTATACAAAAGAAGGACAAACTGATGGGATCGGAATCAACAAGATCAAAGTTAGACCTTATAAAAAGCTCAACGAAGAATTTTTCCTTCCGAAAGTTCAAAAATCAACACCCTCTACATCAGAAAACAAAGCAGCCCCAAACAAATCAGTTCCAAACAGCAACAGCAAGGACCTCCTCAAAAAAGATAAGCCATCCGTTTTTAGTTTCAGCAGTCTGCTTGAGCAACTTACGAAAACCTCGCAGCCAGTTCAGTCAACTATCACACCCAAACCGCAATCAGAAAGGAAAATAAAAGAAAAACCCGTAGATGATTTCATTTTCCAGCCCCGAAATACACTCCCTCCTATTAATACCAAGAAACCTGAGGATTCTACTACTGCGAGCACTCAAGAAGAGGCTTCGAAATCGGAAATTACCACTGAGAAGAATAAGGAAAGAATTGAACCGGAAGAATCTGGGCAGACTGAAGCGCAAACTGCAGCGACAAAACTTAACGACATTGAGAAAGAGACAGAAGCAAGCAAAAAGAAAAAATCGAGAATTGCAGCTGCAAAATTGCTAAAGCAATCGAAAAAGGCGAGCAACAAATCAAAAAGCGAGAATTTTGTGAGGTTGAATTTAAAATCGAGGTACAAAGATCGGTTTCGAGGTCAGTTGAACGCTTTGAAGCTGCAGTACAAAAAGAATGGGAGAATAAAACTGTTCAGCAAAAGAAATTCAAAAAAACAGAAAAAACAAAACGAAACTGCCCTGGAAGAGACTCCGGATATTGAGCAAACCTTGCAAGAGAAGATCGCTGAGGCAGAGAATAGGTCCTTGGAGATGCTCGAGCGTATTAAGAAAGAAGTATACAAACAGTTTGAAGAATGTGCTTTTATTTCGAGACCTCTGAAGCGTAAAATTTGGCAGGAAGTCGAGCAAAAATTTGGAGGAGTCATCGTTGAAGAACATAATAAAAAGGTTGCTGAGCAAAATATACAAGAGGAAGTCATAGAAAATATCAACGAGGCTTCCCAACACAATGTTAAAGAGAGTACTCAGCCAGATAAAAAAGACACGATGGTCCTCGAGGAGCTTCCAGACGATCTAGTCATCCTGCCGTCCCTTAATAATATGAATGAAAAAAAAGACACTATCGATGATCTTGACGCTCTCCTTCGCAAGCACTACAAATTTCAGAAATATAGAGAAGGCCAAAAGGAAGCAGTCGTGCGGGTTTTGAATAAAAAATCGACTCTGGTCGTCCTGGCGACTGGAGCCGGCAAGTCTCTCATCTACCAGATTCCTACTTTATTAATGGATGGGATGACTGTCGTGGTGAGTCCGTTGATCAGTTTGGTAGCTGATCAGATCGAAAAAGTACCAGACTCGCTGCCAGCGGTTTCGCTCAACAGCCAATTGACAGAAGGTCAAAGGAAAAAAGTCATTGAGTTCCTCAAAGCTGGCCACGTTAAACTTCTTTTCATTTCGCCCGAGATGCTGTCTCGGCTTGAAGCTTCTGAATACCCTCCAATCAATTTTGTTTGCGTTGACGAAGCCCATTGTATTTCAGAATGGTCTCATAATTTCAGGCCTTCCTATTTCAAACTCAAAGAAACCATTAAAGAGCATCTGAAGGTCGACACTATCCTCGGGCTCACTGCGACAGCCACCCAAAAGACGAAGATCTCGATCTGTGAGCAACTCGGAATTGATTACCAGAATGGAGGAGTCATCCAAAGCGAGAAAATTATCAGAGAAAACATTTCGATTACAGTTACTAAGGACCGTGAGAAAATTAAAGCATTGATAGAATTATTGAAGAGTCCGTTGTATAAGGACTTGAAATCAATGATCGTGTATTGCAACTACAAGCGAGACGCGGACAACATTGCGATGCATCTCAATCAAAGCGGGATCACAGCTGCTGCGTATCACGCTGATAAAGACGGAACGCAACGAATGAACGTCCATGAAGGGTTTCTCCAAGGGAAAATCAGAGTTGTTGTCGCGACTAACGCGTTTGGCATGGGTATCGACAAGCAAGATGTCCGAGCAGTCATCCATTTGAACCTTCCAAAAAGCATAGAAAGCTATATCCAAGAAGTGGGAAGAGCAGGACGAGACGGGAAACCTGCATACTGCCATTTGTTTTTAGAAGACGACGATTTTTTCAGAATGCGAGCGACAATTTATTCGGACGTGATTGAAAAATCGCAAATCAGATCAATCATGAAAAAAATCAAAGACGAGGCTGCGAATACACGCATGAAGCAGCCTCTCCCCTCGAGACTGAACAAGCGCACCAGAGACGAAGCATTTGAGGTGGAGGGCGAGAGCAGGGTCTATTTCTCCGAGGATGAGGAAGAAAAAAATGATCAGAAGGACATGAAAGAAGAGGTCACTCAGCTCACAGTGGTGAAGTTTAAAGATATCCTCGAAAAGCATGACGTTAAAAAGGAGCTTCTTATTACTCTCCTCGTGAAGCTCGACACGGATGAGTTTGATTTTTTTAAGCTGAAGCAAGTTGGAGACACGGTTTATAAAATAGGGTTTTATAAGAAAAGTGGGGAAGAGTTAGCAAAGGAGGATCCATTTTTCCAGCATGTGATAGATAGCTCGAGAAAGATGAAAGGCTTGTATCGGTGCTGTCTGGCAAAGTTGGCGAATAAAACAGGGATGAGCCTCCCTGATCTCATCGTCAAATTAAAAAAGTAAGTTTCATGGGTCTTTGCCACAAAAGACACTAATTTTTCTTTTGAAAGGTTGCAGAGGTCTGGCGATTTGAATTATGAGCCGGAAGAAGATGGGTTTTTCTATACATGGCAGCCGGTGGAGTCGGAAGAGCTTATGGAGGAATATCTAAACCAACTGCATAGCTATATGCATATGATTCAAAAGGATAATGTGCAAAAGGTATCCTGTTAACTCTCAAGGGGGACTAACACTAACAATTCTTTAACAAAATCAAGTTGGACGCATTGTACGTGGTGCTGAGAGAGAAATGTCTTCCTAGCGTTGAGTTCATGCTTAATAATGTAGATTCATTGCCCCATATTTTCACAATGATAATTTTTTTGTCTTTTAGGGTTTCTTAAAGAGTGAAGGGGGATCGTTCTACGCGCAAAAGGCCTCAGGGGAAATATACAAACTGTTTTCGGATTATTTCCTAAACAAGAGTAAAATCATATAATTGATGTTGATGTGAATGACGAATCATCTAATTTACAGATTCCTTCTCGGAGATCGTAGAGGAAGCCTCAAAGCCGGAAGGGACTTTGCCATTGTTGCATGCGACTACCCATGAAGAACAAATGAAAATCATCGTAAAGCTAGCGAGAAGCGATCCTTCCCCCTAACAAACTATTTTCCCTTTAATAAAGGATAACATAAAGAGATTTATTCGAGAGTTCAGAGAGGCAATATTTTCAATAGATGAAGAAGATAAAGCAAATCTTTCGAAACTTTCGAAAGCAATAACAATTCTGAGAATTGCCCAAGGAGTCAATTCAAAGAAATTCCCGATGTCAGAATGGAGGAGGTAAAGAACTGGGAAATAAAAATTATAAAAGTGACTGTTTAATCGTTCTAGAAACGAAATGTGGGGGAAATATTGGCAGTATGGCTGCGAACAGATTACTAATTTCATTAAAATGGCGATTGTTGAAGTACTGGATGACGATTACCAGGCAGAAGCTCAAAAGAAAGTTAAAATGGCTGGTAGTCCACTGAGAGAGGAGGTTGTAGAGTCAATTTCTTCTCCAAAGACAGACTAGTTATGAAATGACTTTAAAAATATATCTCACTCAATAAAACTTTCACATGCCTCCAAATATTGGAACTCTTGAAGTTTTAAATAGCTAATTGATATTTATTTGTCCGTTTATCTGTCTATTGAATATTCGGGAGATGCTGTATATATTGCTCTTAAAGTTAGCTGCAATCAAATATTTAAATAAGACGGGCTTGTCCAAAAATAAAGATTACTGCAGAGTTAATTAGAGTTGAAAATTTCGAAATTTAATTTTAATTATCATCTACTTCACGCTGTATGTGAATAAACATAAACTTGGAATATTCATAGGTAATCACAAAACTTGTTGAACTGCACTAAAGGAGCTTTATTTATTATTGAGTTGCAATTCTCTTTTTACCATATTCGCATTGAAATTTGGACAGAGATGGTTAAACAAGAGTAAAATAAAGTGTAATCATTCAGCTTTTAGTCAACAACTTGTATATCTAGTATTTATATTATGGTGTAAGACTTAGACCGCTCTTTTTTATGAAATGACTAAACTCTACAATTCGAATGAAATTTCCAGGGTTGTGAAACTAATACTAAATGAAAGAATCTGAAAGTCATAGTGATGAATTTTTGAATTTCTATGAATAAACCGCCAATAGTAATCTCGCTATGCTCGGGAAGACGATTCAATCATCTTCCTTTTTGAGACTTTAAACTTTCTATGGCCAAATCAAGATATCTGAAAAGTTCAAACTTAAATAATTCTAGAGCTCCATTCCTAACTTAAATCTTAACTAAAAGAGACAATTTTTTTTAATTGAGATTTTTTTGCCGAGATTTGGTTGAATTACAAGGGAAACCATTCAGGTTTAGCAAATATGAAATTAAGGAATTCCGAATTATAGAAATTGCCAACTCATATATAAATCTCGAATTATATATTTAAATTAATTCAGATGCTTTCGCTTGCAGGGGTTTTAGGTTCTTTGAATGATTCTCGCTCATTCTTCGTTCAGATCAATGTTATTTAACTCGATCATCCAATAGACTGAGCATCCATCGATTCATCGTTACCTTCCATTATTAATTCTTTCTTTTTATCTTGTTTGTTTTTCTTCTTTTTTTGCATTTATTTCTTTGTAATTTTTTCCTTTGTATATTTGCTTTCGTTGCCTTCCGTCTTGCTTCGTCGTGACCTGAATTTTCCGATTCTAGTCAAATCGTCTTCCCTTGTAATTCGAAGCTCTTCATTGATGTTTTGTGGTCTTCTTAATGCAAGAGCTTCTGAGACAACTTGGCCGTGTTTTTTTGAGCCTCAGGTCTCGTTTTTGTTTTTTTCTTCTCGTTCTCACGTTGTGGTCGTTTTTCTTTTTCTTGTTTTTTTCTCGCAACGTGATTGTGCTGGTCTGCTTCGCTTGACTGGTGCAATCCCTGGAGCTCGTGCGTTGCCTCCGTTGGTTGATTTCTTTTTTATTCTTTACTCTTGTAGCGTCATTAATTCTTTTCGCTTTCTTCATAATAAATTATTTCACCGGCTTCATAGCGTGATAGAGGAGTCGGGTGATTGATTTCTTCGATAAAAAGTCAAGTAATACTAATCCACATCTTTAATATATTGAACAACTCTTGAAAATTAATTCTTGATTTTTTGACATTTTGATAAATTCCAACGAGTTTGTTTCCAAAAAAAACTTGAGCGCTTTGATTATTGATTTATTCACAGTTTGTTTCGTTTGAATTATATATCTCATGAGGTTCCATCTGCGTGTGGGGTAGTGCTTGGGCAACTACGGTATCGTCTGCGGGAGTCTCCAAGTCTCTTATCCGATTCCTCTCGACCGCGTGACAGAGCTGAGAAATCTGGATTAGACTGTCAGTCCAGGTGATTCAAGCCAGTCTTATAATCTCGGCTATATGAGTTTTCAATTCCTTAATTGATTATAACTTCGGAGCGCCGGTCTTAAATAACCGGCAGGGGGTGTTTCTAGAATGACTGGTTAGCGCAATGAAAATTAAGAAAACATCGCGAAGGTTCATTTGGTCAGTTAGAATATTGTTTAGTGACCATTAAACGATATATAATAGCTGGTCGTTTATAACTGATGGAGTCAGTTGAAAAAATAAGAATCCTGCGAAGAACGATCAGTTGTTAGTTGAATTAACTCCGTTAAAATTGCCTCTAGAAAATCATTGTGATAGTGAATTTTTTGAAAACTATAGCAGCAGTGATCAGTAATTTACTCCTAAGTTCAAACGAACTGATTCTCGCTTATTTACTGACTCTAAAGTATCTGTTAAAAGAATTACCGGTTCTTCCTCAGGCCTGAACACAAATATCTGTGAGAGCTATGATTTTTGAGATCACAGGTGGATATCTCATGTGCTTACAGAGTGTAATTAATTCTTGTGCAATAATTTTACGAGTCTAAGTAATAGGAGAGGAAAAGATTTCTCTTTCGAATAATGGAAGGGCTGTCTCAGCTGACACGGTAGGTATTTTTCTATGGAGAAAAACCTCTCAATAGCCTCACAGGTGCATTCTATTCAATTTATCGACGTCAAAACACTCCTTGATATTTCAAAAAGACGATAAAGTATTATGATGTTATGTGTGTATTTAGTAAACGCTTCTTAATAATAATCGAAGAGAATCATGGCGATCTGTTCATACGATAATCGTGGGATTTAGTTTGATCCTGCAATCTGAATAAGAAGATGTGGGATAGTATTATGTTTACAGTGAGAGATATGTCTGGCTACTGAATATTATAACTTTTAAACTTAAAATAAAAATGTTCACACTGACTTTTACTGACACTTGAATTATAATATCATTGTTTTTTAAACCACCTTGAGGAAGCGATGTGCACCTTCAGAAAAAATGCATGAATACCAGCAATCTTAAATGGCATTACATTTCTGTATCTACAATTTTCTACGATGCAGGAGGTCGTGATTTTGTTCAATTTTGTGAAGAAATTTAGTATTCTACTTAAAAAGAAGGCTTCAGACGCTGGCTTCTAGAAGGCTATCATCAGAAAATTGAAAAAAAATAAGACCAATGAAGAAGCTATGACGAAAGACTAAGCATGCACATGAAGCATTTGATGTTCAGCGAATTTTGGAGGGTTCTATTTTCTTTCTATAGACTTTTCAGTGCTTCGAAGTGCGTTGAAGATACATTGGGAAATGGACCATGATATCTATAAATACATGCATTTTCAAAAGAGACCTCCAAACAAAAATGCCATTCTCAAACAGGCTTTGAAAATATCAAAGTTTCTAACATACATGGGAATTTAACTTAATTTTTGAAATCTGAGTTATTATTTAACGGCAGCGTTCATGGTTCTCAATTGTATGTCCTTGTTTTGCTTAGGATTTCTGTTTAGGTTCTTTACTGTTAGTTGATTTTTCGCGAGTGTGTTCTCTCTATTCTAATTTTCCTCACCAAATAATTTTACGCGTTCTTGCTTTCCTCTCTCTTTCCAAGACCAAATGTAATTTTTATTCATATTTCTTCTTCAGTCATCTAATATCAAAACTTTGATTTTACTCTGAATAAATGGCACCCTTTATGATGCAACTAAGTTTTGTGTCTTAAGTGTTTGTATCGTATGACCGAAAAATTTGCATGAATTAAATCGCTTTCAATCTTTAAGAATGTTTTCTTTGGAGCAAAAGATCCGCTGGAGAGCTCCTTTCTTCGACAGATACAGAGATAAATTTTGAAAATTCTTAAACATCCTGTTGAGCGAATATTTCGAGCTTAGACTTTAGGCTGACTTCAAGAGTTAATACCGGAAAGCTAAATTCGATCAAAGAGACATATTAAATTGAAGGAGCTGCCAGATAATGACATAACTCTATGTCTTCAAATTTTGTCCCTTTCTCCATGATGAGATGAAGAGGCGTCATCACTACTACGATCCTCAGGATTTTTGCAAAATCACATTATTTGAATCTTCCACTCAACACCAACACCTCCTAATTTTTTGTCGATCTATCAAGCAATTCGGATTCAAATGCCATCTTTTGCAACTTCGAGAGCTATACTTACTTCATTCCCGACAATTTTCAAAACTGACTATTCAAAATTAGATTTTCCTTCTTCCTCCGCGTACTGCTATGCTAATTATCCTAAGCTACCATTGCTTCAATATATTTTTTTTTATCTGAGATTTTTGGTTACGGGAACCTTAGCCCACTACCCACCCTAAACAATTTCTTGATGACGGATATGAATATCAACGCAAAAGTATAGATGGGTTCAACGCAGATTATGCAAATTATTTTAGTTTCTTCTTTGGTCTCAATCTGTTGGAGTGGCCGCACTTTCTCTTTCTGCAATTTTTAGCCTTTGGTGGGAGTCTGGCATAGCATTTTCGGCAGATCATCTTTTCGCAGTTGAACTTTCTGGCGAGCGCGGCGACAGTGGGCTCGATAGCACCACCTCTCAATCTCAAAACAAGGTGAAGAGTGGATTCCTTTTGAATGTTGTAGTCAGAAAGAGTTCTTCCATCCTCAAGTTGCTTTCCGGCGAAGATAAGTCTTTGTTGGTCTGGTGGGATACCTTCCTTGTCTTGAATCTTAGCCTTAACGTTTTCAATAGAGTCGGAGGCTTCAACCTCAAGAGTGATGGTTTTGCCAGTAAGAGTCTTAACGAAGATTTGCATACCACCTCTCAATCTGAGGACCAAGTGAAGAGTGGATTCCTTTTGGATGTTGTAGTCAGAAAGGGTTCTACCATCCTCAAGTTGCTTTCCAGCGAAGATGAGTCTTTGTTGGTCTGGTGGAATACCTTCCTTATCTTGAATCTTAGCCTTGACGTTTTCAATTGAGTCAGAGGCTTCGACTTCGAGAGTGATGGTTTTGCCAGTAAGGGTCTTAACGAAGATTTGCATAGGATTGATTGGTCTTTGATTGTGTTGTTGTTAATTTGATTAGATTTGATAATTATAATTGTTTCGATGCTCTTAAATATTGCTAATCTTCCGATCGGATTTGTTCTTGACCGCTCTTAATTGAAATTTGTTGACTTTGACGATACTTATCAATCTTGGTGAGTTCTGATCGGAAGTAGATGATTCTTATTCAAGCGCGCATTTGCTTCTGTAGGTATGACTTCTTTTTCAACTCTATAGCTATTTGGTCATATAGTAGACTAAAAGAGTATTTAACGAAGCCGATTCAAACATGTTTTTCTTATATCTGGATATTTTCACAAAAAAGCTTCTCATGTTTATCATCAATCACCTTCTTTCATCACATAGGTATTTGCTGAATATGTGTTTCAGAGGAGCTCACATATAAGTTGCCACAACAATCTGGGAATATGAAGCTCATTCAAGATAGAATTGAGCATTATCGCGGAAAGTAAATCTTGGTAATCTTGTTGACATTTAATTATCATCGTACAGCGTCTAATTGAAACATATTAGCAACATCGATTATTTGCAGTTTGAATTTTCGATAAGACTAAAACAACCATTTTTCAAATATGAGTAATATTTTTCAATTTCATCTTAGATCACCGGTAATATTCAGTTCAGTGTTTCACAACAGTACATCA
>ENA-UOUE01000875-UOUE01000875.1-compost-metagenome-genome-assembly--contig:-NODE-875-length-22047-cov-140.561857_pt1 | contig 22047 bp, 16 predicted proteins | sample MGYA00238146_ERZ747223 | MGnify/ENA primary metagenome ERZ747223 (study PRJEB28781, sample SAMN06268865) | compost metagenome | isolation source: single cell | place: USA: California, Emeryville, Joint...
TATGAATATAATAGAACTATGTTCTATTATATTCTATTATGAATATAATAGAACTATGTTCTATTATATTCTATTATAATAGAATTATAGTATGTTATAGTATATACAATATTTAATTATATTATATATATAATATAATTAAATATTGTATATATATATATAATATACTATCAGTATTTAACATCAATATTCAAGAATTATGATTTATAGAATTAATTATATAATTCATAAAATTTTAATACCCGCACTAATCGTTATAAACATAAGTCATATAAATAAGAAGTGTTTTCACGTTAATTGTGTTGCTTGATCAAATCTATATCGTGGCAAAGTGGCGCGTACCGCCATAGAAAATAAAATCATAAATATAGTTTTAAAAACTAATAATGTATAAGTCAATACATGATTTATTGTTAGTACAAATGTAGTAGCGTAATAAAAAAAATTATAAAGAGTAAATTAAGAATCCAGCGATGAAAGATAAGAAAACGAAAGTTTCAACTAAAGCGAACCCTAAAAGAGTTGTGTTGAAAATGTTTTCTGCTTCTTCAGGATTACGAGAAACAGCTAAGTTATAACCAGCAAATAAAATTCCAGTACCTAATGCAGCGAATGCGATTGGTAACATGCAACCTCCTAAAACAAGTACTTTTACAGCTAAAACGAGTAACATCTTACTTTATTTCACATCGGGGTGGTCGATTGCACTAATTAGTTTAATAAAATTTTTTTTTTCTAAAAGACGGTTATAAAGAGCCAATTTTTTTTTATATAAAAAGGAATTTTTACCCGATAGGATTAAATATAGTAAAGATCCAGTTAAACGCGCGTCTTTAGTAAATGCCGCAGAACTATTTATGTATGAATTTAATAAACGAATTGTAATTTTCGGACGTACATGTGAAGGTAGGTATGAGACCAACAACTTAGGTTGTATCTTTTTTTTTTTTAATTTTTTTTTTGGTTTTACACGTTTAATTAAAAAAATTAATTCCAAATAGAGGTACACATATTTAATTAAAAACGCCGGTTTATAAAACTCTTGTGGAAAATCGCGAGAAAATTCAAAAAATGTATTATAATTAGGAAATTCTTGCACTAAATTTACATTAAATTCTTCAAAGTAATTATGAATGTTTTGTAATACAGAACATATTGTAATATAGGCTTTATGTCGATACCCTCTTTTTGTATTTAGATTTATAAGTTGGTTGATTGTTCGGCTATCGTTTTGTAGGTGATACGCTTGTTTAAGCGCACGGCTGGTAGTTTGATAGTAATTGAATACACGCTCGTTATGCCCTGTAAGGGCTGATGGGAGTGCATGGGCTGTTAAATACGCAGGAGAGGCGGATAATATTATAGAGTAGGTTTTGAGATTAGAAGACGTAGTGAATGCATCAGAATTTACTCATGTATTTAAAAATTTCACAAAATCTACATAGCACATAAACAACAAGCAGGTAACTTATATCGATAAGGTTGTGCGTTACACCCAATATAAGAATTCCACCGCATTTAATCAAGTTTATTTTATTACGGACATAACAATATATAAAAAATATTAATATTCAGTAAATATACGTATGCTATTTGGAGACACGTACCTATATTAAAGATAACATATTCAATAGACATTACGACGCTATTAAATTGTATGGTATTATATCAGAATACGAGAACAAATGTTATAAAACACCATAAAATAATTTTATCATAATATAGCAAAGCTACAAACAATAAGCTTGTTATAGTAAGGTATGTTAAGTAAATATGCCAAGCTATTAAATAGTTAAAATATAAAGCAAATATGTTTATCAACAGCACCTGTATACAAAAAATTATAATAGCAATTCGTGCAGTAGATATGCGCATATATTTAACAATATACGGATATAGCTTTGACAAAATCTACAGTTTACCGACTAAAGCAGCTCAATCTTATACTTATATTTCAAAAAAAATCAAAGTATAAGGATATAGAATCAAAGAGTGAAAAGAAATGCTGTTGCATCACCATTTAACGATACAATTTATAAATTCCCATTTCAATTATTTATGATTCTAGAAAAAATGCCTGTAACCTTCTTTACAAGCGAAGCACTTACCAGTAATCACTACGTTATGTTTATTCCAAAAACATGAAAAGTTTCATTTATAACTGCTTTAAAATATGAAACGGCAACTAGCTTAACATATATGGTTGATTCTACGATGATCGACACCTATAATTACAACCTTTTTACTCGAGACGAGGAGTACACCTTAGAACTTTCACGACTTCTTCGTATAGACAACTACTATAGTTTATACAATCGTGTGCGGTATACCACAATCGAAGCAAGTACAAAAAAACCACTATACTCGAGTTCAACTCTTTTTAAAAACGCGGTTTGATTAGAACGGGAATTTTTAGAAATGTACGGGGGTGTGTTAAATACAATTTACGATACGCGAAATTTATTATTAGAATATTCATTTACTGATAATCCAATGTTAAAAAGCTATCCAACCGAAGGTTTTGTAGATATTTATTATGATTTCTTTCGCGATCAGTTATGCTATGTAAATCATGATTACGTAGAATTATAACATATTTTGTCTAACTATAGACTGTTGGGGGTTTATAGAGTGGGTGATATTTTTTTATTATTTTTTTTTCAAAATTTTATTATATTTTCGTTTATTTTTTGAGGATTAACTTGAGCAGGTGAGTACTTTTATAAACAAAAAAACCACGATGCTAAAAAACAATTCTACGAATGTGGATTCAAAGTTTCGACAGATACAGACATTCAATTTAATTTAAGTTTTACACTTCTTTGTGTATTTTTAGTATTGTATGACTTAGAGTTTACACTACTAATTCCATTTTTGTTTAATTTTACGTTTATCACACAAGCAAGTATCTTTGTGTTTTTTTTCTTTGTATTATTAATCTTTTTATCATTAATTTATGATTGACAGAATAACGCCTTTAATTGACAAATTTAAAATTTTGTAATGTACTATGTTAACTAAACGTAAAAAACATAAAATAAATACAACACAAACCACCGCACTTGGGCTATTAAAAAAATATAAAATTCAAGAAATAAAAGCACCCGCGATTTCTCCAATAATTAAACACCCAAATCGTTTACTATTCACGCAATTTAAAAAAACTTATATACCTCTTTTAAGCATCCTTTATCCGGTAACGTTTACTAATTTTTGACACTATCGAAATATCAGCACCGACGTTACACTAATTACTCTTTTAAACTATTACGCGGGTTTAACACGCACAATTATACAAGCTACTCATATACAAATCCCACGTATATATTTTAATACGTTAACGGTTAATCATAGTGTGATTTTTTCTAAACCTAAAAGACAACTTTTTTTTATGTTATTTAAAGAAAAACCTATTTTTATCTTTACAGGCGGTTTAATGCGCTTAGTTATGAACGAGAAACGCCGATGTAGTAAACGTTTATATAAAGTCGCAACTAGTTTAATAAAATTGGCTGTAATTTTGACAAATAAACGTAATTTACTTACGTCATACTATTTACGTTTAATTAATTTAGGAACAATTCGATCAAAGATCATAAACAATTTACGCACCGCACAAAACTTTGTAAAGCTACACTATATAATAATTGTTTTTAGACGTAATATCGGTGCTCAAAAATTCAATACTCGACGATCTATAAAAAAATACATACGAAAACGTTTTAAAACACGCACGGTTTAAATAATATTGTTTAGGGGTTCACGAGCATGCGTAATTACTAGTCTAAGTAAAATCTGTTTTTTTGGATTAGTTTACAATATTCTGATGACCTTTACAAATAATAGTATATTTAAGAGCGGAAAGCTTTTTTTTAATGATAGTTTAGTGCTATTATACACGCTTTCATCGCCAACGTACACTATTATTTTCTTAGCTATACTATTAGGGTATACTGTATTAAAGTTAAAAAATAAACTATTATTATTTTTTTTTAGTTATGTACTGATTATATTGATGTACTTTTGCGTACCCGACTCGAATTACAATTATGTATGAACCTTTTTGCATTCTCACAATATTAGCGCAACATTACAAAATGGCTTATTGAATATCCACCCAGTGTTTATATACTATATTTACAGTATGACTCTGATATTTTATTATTATATCTACCGATACGATTCAGTATACATACCGAAAGAATTTATTCGCAGTTCGTTATATATAGTTATTATAAATACAGCTGTTGGTATTATATTAGGAGCCGTTTGGGCTAGTCAGGAGTTAAATTGAGGTGGTTTTTGAAGTTGAGATCCTGTGGAGCTTGTTTCGCTTATTTTATTTTTTATTATTTTAGCATTGCTGCATACCGAAAATGGGTTTATTATGAAGGGGCGGATATTTTTAATAGTTATGAGTATTGTTATAATATACTTCATTATACGTTTAGGGTTGATAACGTCTGTGCATTCGTTTGTTCGCACAAGTAATACACCTATTTATGCAAAATTTAGTTTATGAATTATTTTTTGTGTTACAGGTGCTATCTGTATAAAATTAATTCCAGCTAGACGTTATACCGGGGTGCAATTTTTATCGATCCGCTACGTACCATGCATTTTGCTTGTTAGCGTGTATTGGTATATATATTATTTATTTGCAGAAAATACAATAGTTATTCGAACACCTATAGGTATAAACTTAGCACATCTGTGTGCATTTATATTGATTTGTACAGTAGTAATCAATAGTCGCGCAAGTGAGAGTTATGCACTTGCCTTAATAATTTTAGGTTGTATTTTTTTGTATATTTTGCAACCAGCGTACGCGCTTATGTATTTACTAGTTTATGCGTTTATGAACTATACACCGTTTCGCTATTGAGTATTTCATTACACCACCCTGTTAATTTATTTAATATTTTTTATTTTTTTTGTTACAGTGAGTATATATACGGTTAAACACGTGTATAGATCTTACACTCACATAAGCTTGACTGATTTTAGTATATCCTGAACTAATTTATTTAGTTATGACACATCGTTCTTGTTAGAAAAAAATATTTTTATGAATCGCATTAAAAACAATATTCAACATACTACAGGATTTACTATTTACACCAATAATAGTATTAGTATGTATACATTCATGAGTAATTTCAATTTACGGTGCTTATTTAGTATCGAGATAATATATATATCTTATATTTATTGATGCATAATATTTCTCTGATACAACGTATATAAAATCGAAAATATGAACTATAAAAAATACGTCGTGAATTACTAATATAAATTGAATTATTTTTAAGCGAGATGATATAGTTTAATGGTAAAACGGTAGTCTCATAAGCTACCATTATGGGTTCGATTCCTGTTATCATCTAAACAAATTATACCACGTATAGATTATAATGTTTTACTAAAATATTAAAAGCCGTTTAGACTTTGATATAGATAAGAAGTAAACATACTGTTTTATTTAAAAGATTTTTTATGATTGTTTTTACCCGTAAATACCCAATTCAAAGAATGTTAAAAAAACGTACCTTCAAAAAAAACCGTCTTCCATTATTAAGATTTGGTACTTTAGGTTTATATTGTTTATACACCTTTAGATTTGAATATAGATATTGTTTATTTTTACGTAAATTTTTTAAACGTATGTTCGGGCGTAAAAAACGTAAAATTCGTACGTATTATCGTAAACGTACTTGATTATATATTCGTCCGAATTATACTTTAACACACAAATCCAAAAATGCACGTATGGGTAAGGGTAAAGGGAATTTTAAACGTTGATGTACTGTCGTATATCCAGGCCGTATATTCATAGAACATTTAAATGTAAACCCAAAGAATTACAAGAAGTACGTTTTGAAAATGCGAATTAAAATGAAATTAGACCTGCGATATATTCATAAATCTAGCTCTGCGTTAAAGCAACCTACATTAGCAAATACCGTTGTACAGCATTGTAATGTATTAAAGCTGAGTCGGGTTCGTAACCAACTTTATTTACCTCAGAAACATTTCCGAAAACTTTTAGAAAATTAATTAGGTGATTTAAATCATTGAATTACCGCACCGTATGTAGACTTTGTATATCCAAATTCAATTTAAATCTTTCTATAAGTGAACAAACTTAAAACTTTTAGAATTAGATAAAACAGTAGCAAACACTACCATAGAAAAAAATTCTTATGGAGTTGACCTTTTAAAGTATAAAGATAAACACATAACAGCGGTAAACACGCAGTTATATCTGTTTCTATATATATTGTATCGTTACACTACTCAGGTAAAGACAAATCATATATTCAATAACTACACTGTAGCATCATTCGTGTTACCTACAAAAAAAAAATCTGTAATATTTTTACGAGCTCCTTATAAAAATAAATTAGCCCGACTCAATATCTTAAATTTAGAATACACACTGATTATTTCTATACGGAATAAAAAGATAACGTCACAACCATATAATTCTATTATTACATTAACCGAAACGAATGAGTTTTTAAAAAATAATTTATTTAATTTTAGTACCCATCGCACAAAACACATGCGTACTGTTTTTGCTATTAATACACAATGTACAAGCAATTTTTTATTGGCAAATTTTTCTTAATAAATTGTAATTAATATGTTATATGGGTTTTTTAAGTACCAAATTAAACAACGAGTCCCTTCGATGATTGTTTGTAATCAATCTAAAAACACAGCAAAAATTATCTTTAATAAAAGAGCTTATGGAACAAAAAATATAAGATTTGTATACACATCGATGGGGTATAGACGCGCCTATTTTAGAACATTACTGATTTACGTTAATCTGGTTTTAACAAACTGTTTTAGACACCCTGATAGAAATATTTTTTATTACCCACTCTTTATTACAAATTTTCATGGTGGCGAGCATCCTAGTTTTTATTTCAAGAGAATCGCCGTACGTTAAATTTTAATTAATTTGTTATTAAATTCGTTTACTGATGTATCGTTTAGTATACTAACATGTACACTTTGTGTAAACCTTTGACTATTATATCACACACATGTAAATACAATTACCACACCAGCAACCCTCGCAACCGATATTAAAAGACCGAAATTAACAGAGGTTACCCGAAATATATATATTATAATATCTGGATTATTACTAGTTGGGATTATTTTAAGTAACTACTTAGTGACCGAAAAAGCAAACACTCAACTGGCATATTGAGATATGGTATATGTATCACAATACACATTAGGGTACTTTTTCATATCAATTGGGATATTGTTTTTAATTCTTTTTACAAGCTCGAACTTAGTACATCAAAATATTTCATATACTCCTGAATATTTATTTTTTATTGTATTGATCACTATTGCTAGTTATTTACTAATCGGAAGTACAAATTTATTATTTGCCGTATTCGTATTAGAATTTATTGCGTTATTAATTTTTGGTAAATTCGCGGTTAGTCGGATTATGTACACCTATAATACTGTCAGTGCTGCAAAAAAAAGTACCACCCCGCAGTTTTCATATGGTCTCTTTAATTCGCTTTTTTTCCAATTTTGAGCTAATTTTGTTAGTTCAATACTTTTATTTTTTTCTTTAGTTAATGTCCATTATTCGTTTGGATTATCGAATTTTTGATTTTTAAATTTTTTTTTATCAGTATTGTCTACTAATTGATATTTAACCGATTTGTTTATTTCGGTTATTGTAATACTATTAACTACAGGTTTTTTTATAAAATTAGGATTGTCTCCATATCAATTTTTTAAAATTGAAACATATAAAGGGGTACCTCTATTTATGGTAATAATTTATACAACTTTGTATTTAAGTATTTATATCTATTTTTTTACTTTATTGTTTGTATATCAAGTTCCTATGTTACGCGAATTCTCAGGTTCGTTTATTGCGATTATGTTAGTCTTTAGTATTCTTTATTTAATCAATTTATTATTTGATACCAAAAATTTTAAAGCATTTTTATCATATAGTACTTTAGTAACAGTAATCAACTTATTCATGATTATACTACTAGTTTAATTTACTCATAGATTTAACAACATATATTTGTATCTTTTTTTAATGTTTTTAACGATACGTCTATATATTAAAGTGTTTTAGACTCGAATGTCCAAGTAGCTCAGTGGTAGAGCGTTAGACTGAAAATCTAAAGGTCAGTAGTTCGATCCTACTCTTGGACATTGTACCTAAATAATAATTATGCAGTCAATTTTAAATTTTTGATTAATTTTATTTTGATTCTCATGAATTTTATTTTTTTTAAATACACATAACTTAATTAAGTTGTTTGTTACAAGTGAAATTATTTGAGTTGTCATGTATATGTATACATTAATCATAGGTATACACGTAGATGATTTATATTTGTATACCTTATCTTTATTAATTATAACCATAGCTAGTGTTGAGTTTTCTATAGGGTTCGTTTTAGTAATTTTTTTTAAAAAAATTTTTAAAACTGTAAATATTATGGACAACATCGGAACTGACTGAACTACGATAGAAAAGCTAAATAATAAATAAACTCGTAAAATTAAATATAAGAAATAGACTAAATTATGAGCATATGGGTGTACAAAAAAGCCGTAAATCTATAAAATATACCAAGTATAGTCTTAAAAAACTAAAAGAGTGCTACACGTCTGCACATCTCAATAACAACACTAAACGTCAATTTATATACAATAAATACGGTATTCATAATACACGTATCTTTTCTATCACCGATCTACGTAATCGTAGTAATAATTTTTTTTCAGTAAAATAACTGAAGTTTTTTTTATAAAACTATTGGGACGTTGAAATCAATCATACTTTAATTTATCTATATCGAATATTGTGCAGTATTTTTCTGTAATGACTGTAGCTTTTCACGATATGCCAGCACTAATCGGTTTTTTTTTAATACTAGTTATAGTAAGCCAACTAATTAGTGGTACTATGCTAGCATTTAGTTTGGTACCTGAACCTATGTTAGTACCAATCGTACGCGACGAGGAAGATCTCGAAGACCTCTACACCGACGATATGTTTTGATTACATGAACGTGGAGTAGATTTATTATTTGTGTTTTTTTGAGCACACTTATTTAGAAAAATTTATATCCAAGCATATGAATATGAGCACGATACCGCATGAAAATCAGGAGTTTTCACATTTTTAGTTTTTCAAGCAGTTACATTTTTAGGACTTGTACTATGTTGTACTCATTTAAGCGAAATTACTTTAACAATCGCAGCTAACATCGTCAATACATTTTTTTTCTTCACAGGAAAATTTTATTGATGATTATTTACAGATAAAAACCTCAATACAGATACTTTAATTCGTCTTGCATACGCGCATTACATTTCCGCATTTTTTGTAGCATACATGTCTATATTACATGGAATTGATATGCATTATGATTGAAAAAACGAAGTATCTTATGATGGTGTTGATAATGAGTTAGCGTGATGAGATGAAGCTCTAAGTAATGAACTTGGTATTTTCATCGATATGTTAATTTTATTATTCTTTATATGTTTATATTTATACCCTGAACCAGAAGCATTATCTTTTGAGTTGTTTATGTGAGGAGACGTCGGTATTGTTACTGATGTACGATTCTATGGGGTAGCGCCGCATTGATATTTCAGACCATTCATGGCATGATTAATTGTATGCCCACATCACACACTTGGAATTTTCGGGTTAGTTTATTTTTTTTGAGTATTGTTCCACCAACCTACACTACATGGATATAAAGAAGCATCTGGTGTTCTTTATAAAACATCATTTTTATCATGAATAATTCTACGTAAACCAATTTTCTACCCTCAAAAATATACAAATACAGAACTCAATTTATACACACAATTAACATTTTGATTATTCTTTATGTGTATGTTATATGCGTCATCATTTTTACCTTACGGGCGTTTTTATAATCGTGTCAATGGTAATATTGGAATGTTAGGATCATACTTCTATATTTTCTTTTATTTAACATTTTCATGATTACGCCGTCCATTCTGATATGATCTATATCGATATAATCTACAAAATCGCGTATTTTATTTTAAACACGGTGTCGTACCAGTTGAATTAACAACACGGCATTCTGCAGAATGATTACGTGAACGTAGCGCATGACATAATATCCCTTTACACGAACAAGATAAACTTTATAATTTTATGAATTCAGTTGTTATACCAAACGCTCGAAAAGTAACGTATTTTATTTTTTGATTAATCAAAGAAATTTATAAAAAATTAAAAAATTTTATAAATTTTTTTGCAGTTATCATAAAAAAATATGTTAAAAAAAAAATATAATTTTAATTAATTTGCCCCTCCACCCCCGTATTGTAACACTATTTTTAGGTTGTGTGTGCTTGTCTATTTGGTATTTAATGAGTAATTTATGGGTTGTACTATTTGATTTTGCAGTTATATATCACTCGACTTCGGCTGTTGACCCCCTAAATATTTTAGGTCCTTATAGTATAACGCCTACAAATTATGTAACATGAAATTATAATTTTCAAACATTAATGCATACTATTAATAATTAATTTATGTATAGTGTGTAAAGCGGTGTAAAATTATTTTATATTAATTATTTTGTAATATGCTGACATACATAAATAATACACTGTTACATTTTCCACAAATGTTCGAAATATTTTTTTCCACAGCACACAATACATACACTGTAGACGCATTAAATACGTCTTCGCACCTAATGCTACAATTTGGATTATTAGTTTTTATTTTATCATTTGTTGCATTAGCAGCGCCTAATTATTTTGGACTATACGGTGCGTTTATTTTAACTTTAACCCCTTTATTTTTTGCATGACTTTATTCGATCGTAACATTTGTATATATTTATAATTCTTCAACTTCAATATTTATTAATGGGTTTAAATGATTCTATCTACCTGGAACAATTCAAGTTAACTTTGATGTATTGATTGATAAGTTATCTATAACCTACGTAGCTCTCATTTTATCGATCGGTTTATGTGTATTATTATACACTTTTTCATATTTTCGGTATGAACCTCACGTAGAGCGTTTATTTTTATTTATTAATCTTTTCATGATGAGTATGTGTATTTTAGTATTAGGCGGTAATCTTTTTGTGTTATTTTTAGGGTGAGAGTTGATAGGACTGACGTCATTTTTTCTTATTAATTTTTGATCGACTAAAATAAGTACACTTAAAGCGGCATTTAAAGCCTTTTTATTCAATAAAATAAGTGACTTGGGTATTTTAATTTTTATACTTTTGAATATTTTAATACTTGGAGAAAGTAATATACTAACACTCAATACTTCTTTTATAAATTTTATCGATTATAAACTTAATATTTTAGGAATGAATGTTTCTTTTGTAGAATTCTTGGCATTTTTCCTTATGTTATCGGCATTTATTAAATCCGCGCAGTTTGGATTTCATATCTGATTACCAGATTCTATGGAAGCACCAGTACCAGCGTCTGCACTAATTCATTCAGCTACCCTTGTTTCAGCAGGAGTTTTTTTACTTTTACGTTTTTCGTTTTTAGTAGAATTAACAAGTGCTGTACTTTATTGAATTTTAATAATCAGTTCTATTACAGCCGCATTAGGGGGTATAGGCGCATGTTTTCAATCAGATGTTAAACGTATTTTAGCGTACTCCACGATTAGTCATTGTGGATTTTTAATATTTTTATCATGTTTTTTTAACTTAGAGGTTGTATTGTTATACTTATGCGTACACGGTTTCTTCAAAGCACTTGTTTTTATGTGTGCCGGTAATGTTATTCGGTTCGCTAGAAACTACCAAGATTTCCGTTACATGGGTGGGTTTTTTAAATATTTACCATTTGAAGCATGTATGACACTTGTCGGATTAATCAATCTAGGAGGGTTACCATTTTCATTTGGATTTTTTATTAAACATTACACTGTATTGACAGTATTTGATTTCAATAATTGATTTATAAAAGTCAATCTGTTTATTGGAATGTTTTCAAGTTTAATCTATTCATACCGATTATATTATTACGTCTTTTTTGATACAAAAAAAGCAAAAAAAGCTATATATGTCGCAGCTTCAAAACAAAATCTAAAATCTGGATTTTATTCAAATACAACTTTAGCAAGTTCTGTAGCAATAACATCACTATTAATAATCTCATGCGGGGTTATCACATATATGTATTTTTCGTATTTTATATGAGCAAACGTAAATAATCACCTACCGTTTTGATCATTTAATAGTAAAACATTCTATTTAATTCAAAATTCTGTAGAAAACTCTAATTTGTTGTCAACGTTAATCAATTGATTTATTTTAATAATTGGTATTATTCTATTAGTTATTAAATTCCGTTATCAACAATTTTTTGATATTTTCGCAGATAAAATTAATTTTATAATTTTAATACTGTTTTTTGGATTTTTCTTTATTAATTTATTATAATTTATTTTAATAAAATAGATTATAACAATCCGTCATTATTTATTTTATAAAAAAAATATAAAATATCCAATATTGGATGTGAGGGAATATTTTTACCGAAGTCATCGTTCAGTCTAATTTTCACATCGGTTTTTCTAATAATAAATCTGATATGCTAATTCATCTAGGTCAGTGACAGTACTGATGATGATTTTGATTTTCATTTTTATGAAGTTTTTACTATTTAGTCGTACTTCGTTTTGTACGATTTCGAACACTTAAATTCCGTCCAAGAATCGCAACGACTCTAAAACCACACGGAAAATGAGGAGACCTACTTATCTGCGTAATCCCTGTTTCATGATGTGCGAATATTTTAAGTAACTCAAATTTTTTACTACGTATGATTGAATGACAAAATGAAGGTGGTTTATTTACTATCAGAATTCGTGGAAAACAATGATATTGAGTTTATAAACTTGAAGTTAAAACGTTTGTTGATATATTAACTGCACCAAAAAATATTGGACGTAACAAATGATGTATTTACACCCCAGGTGACATGCAAACGTCGAATGATTATTTACATATAATCCAATTACGACTTCAAAACCGATGAGTAAAAAAATATTGAAATAAATATTTTGCAACAGAAAGCCGCGAAGATAATTTTCATTTAGCATCCGCAGATGAAAAATTACGAGCTTTCTTTTTAGATCATGCACATTTAACAGTTGATCGAAATCTTCATGAGCAAAATGCAACTAGTGTGAGATTTAATTACTCAGATGAGTTGCAAAGTTTCTCAGAAAAAATTAATGAGCATGATAAAACGTTTTTAAATAATCATCGCTTTATGACATATAATGACTCAAACTGACTTACACGTTTACAAAATAAAGGTGCGGCTTGAGAAGATAAACAACTTTCAGATGCAAAAGATGAAATAAATTTAGAAAGTTATAACAGCAACCCATTTATTAAAACAAACAAAGCAATCGACCTTTACGATGAAAATCGCGAAGATCAATTCGAAGAGTTTGATAATTTTAATAATATGAGTCAAACGTTATTAACAGGTAACGTTTATGATAAATATAAATCATTTTTTTATCGATATCAAGATTATAATCAAATTAACCGATGAACCAAAAAACAAACTGGTACACTATACCCTGTACGTTTAATTAAACACTTAGTATCCGATGACACTAGTGATTTACTCGACGTACGTTTTATGGATTCCGAAACATCGGTACAACCAAAAATTTTACCACATAATTCGTATCTTGTTTTTAAACAAAAAAGATATTTACGAAAAAAAGTTATTTTACCACGTATTCGTTATATTCGAGATAAATTCGGAGGTATTGACAAAGATAAAAAAATACGTTTTTCTGGAAAATTACATCTTCATGATAACACATTCTCCTACTATGATTTTAACGCTACAGCACGTTATAAACGTGTTAAAAAACAACGGGTGCGTGATGAATTAACTAATGTTTTATTATCGCGTCGTTTACTACGTACACGTAGAACTTTAGTATTACCAGCACACACTAATCTAACACTTATTACAAATAGTTTTGATGTAATCCATTCTTGATTTATTCCTGGTCTCGGATTAAAATTGGATTGTATACCAGGTAGATCGACACACCATACGTTCTACATCGATAATGTTGGATTCTATTATGGTCAATGCGCAGAGATTTGCGGTCGGTACCATCATCACATGCCTATACGGGTGTGCGCTTTACCGTTTGAACACTTTTTAATATGATGACATACATTTGGACTACCACGTCTAATGACTAATCGAAAATTAAAAAGATTTACAAAACATTACGCAGCACGTAAGTATGTTTGATAATACGTATTGATATTAACAATGCGATAAAATTAAATAACTTTTTTAATTAAAAAAAAATTAAAGGATGTAAACAATTGTATATATGGGTGTGATCTTGGCTCGGGATTAATGCTAGTCAGACGCCTAACACATGCAAGTATTTTATTTTCAGTTTTGAATTTAAATGCGGCGAGGTGAGTAACACGTGTTATAATGTCATTCAATTTTTTCAAATAAAAATATTAAACGGCATTTTTTATTGTTAGTCTTAGTTAAATTTTATTGTAATATCACTTTAATAAGATGTTTTTTATGCCGGTTGGATGGTTTAAATGCGTAGGATTAAGTAATGATTTATTTAAGTATAAATTAGCTAGTGATCCTTAGTTGAGTTGAGAGAGGAATCAGCCACACGGGGGATGAGAACCACCCCGCCCTAAGGCAGCAGTGGGGAATTTTGGGCAATGTGCACCTGCATGACCCAGCGAACTGACGGAAGTGACGAAGATGTTTAACCACGTTGTAAAGCTTTCGCGTCAACCAACATGATGTGTTTTTGTTGAAATAGAAGTCGTGGCCAATACATGTGCCAGCAGCCGCGGTAATACATGAGCGACAAGCATTATCCGTAATCATTGGGTGTAGGGGATGCGTAGACTGTTTGCAAAGTTTGTATTAACTCAAAAAGGTTTTTTGGATTTTACAAAAACTGCAATCTAGAGTTTAATAGGAGTAAATCTAATCTATAAATGAGCGATAAAATGCGAAAAATTTATAGTTTAGACCGATGGTGAAAACAATTTACTATATTAAACTGACGTTGAGGCATGAAAGTATAGCGATCGAACAGGATTAGAGACCCTAGTAGTCTATACCGCAAACGATGAGCATTAAACTGAATAGTTTAAGTTAACGCGCAAATGCTCCACCTGGGGAGTACAATTACAATATTGAAACTTAACTGAATTGGCGGGAATTTGATTTAACGGTGGAACATGTGGTTTAATTCGATAATCCGCGAAAAACCTTACCAGTACTACAGAAATTATTTTAGTTATTATAACTGAATATAATTATGTTAAGTGTTGCATGGCTGTCGTCAGTTCGTGTTGTGAGATGTAGAATTAACTTTCTAAACGGACGCAACTCGAGGTAGATGTTTCATACAAATATGTATTTACATTACGTATACATACAGTATTTCTTCTATAATTGTATAATTTATTTTACAATAGAGTCCGACTGAAGTCAAGTCCTTATGGCCTTGTTGTATTGGGCTACACATGTGTTACAAAGATAGAAACAAAATGTAACGAAACTTTAACGTGGAGTTAAACATCAAAATCTATCGTAGTTCGGATTGTTTCCTGAAAGTTGGAAGCATGAAGTCGAAATCGTTAGTAATCGTAAATTAGTACGTTACGGTGAATTCAGAATTACATTCTGCACACACCGCCCATCACGCTCGGAAAGTGACGAGGATAGAACATAATTGAGTATATTGTTTTATGGTATGTGGCTTTAGTTGTAAAGTTATGGAAGCTCTTTGTTGTAATTTGAGTGAAGTTGACACAAGGTACTTGTAGGGGAACCTGCTGGTGGATCATCTGATATCTACACCTTGTATATGTTAAAAACATCTCTAATTCTGATATTAGAGAGTACTAAATTCTAGTATTTTATGTGTTACACCTATATAATAGTATGTCTTTTGCAGAAATTTTATCTTTTATATTAATTTTTAATTTTTTTCAATTTGCTATAATTAATATGTTTAGCGAACTTTTTTGATCATCCCACAAATTTAATCGAACACATCAAAATTTATTCGTATCTAACCTTATTTTTACATTTGTAGAAGTTGTTACTAAAATTACAACTTATGATATTGTAAAAAAAAGCTTTTTTAAGTTTTTAAATGGCAAAAGAAAAGTCGCTGGTAAAAAAAAAATAAAAAGAACAAAATAATATACACAGTGCTGAATAATTTATTCATGTACCGAAAAACTTTAACAACTCATAATTCTATGTGAAGCTTAAATCATATTTTAAAAACATTTAACTACATTCGTTATAAGAGTTTAAATATATTTTATGTAATTTGTAGTGTTTTTATTGCACCATTTCAACGAAAATTTATAAATATGTATTCAGCGTATTTACACGCAAACAGATTACCGTTTCGTATATTATCTAAAAATACACAGTCTCTTTTGATTTATATATCAAATATAGACTCGTGAATATTGTTTTTTAAACGTATTAAAAATCATGCGAATTTGTATATAATTCGTGAAGCTAAATACCCTTTTGTTCATCGATTTTGAACATTATATTTTAGAGAACAATGTAAATATTTTTATGAATTAAATATTCATAAACAAAATAGTAAGTTAATTTCGAATTTTTATTATTACACCCGTATTAATAATACAGATTTAAAATCACGTATTCGTCATAAGCTTATTTTTTTTTATTACATTGATAAAATTGCTTTAAATCACTACCCTTATTTTTATTGAACTTATGCGACCACCTACAATAAATATTTTTATCATAAAAATGCGTTAAAAAACTCACAACACATGCGTTCAAAATTATTATTTTTTATAGCTCGTGCAATTCTCGCTACAAAACAAAATAAAATAAGTTTTCATAAACTAACTTTTCGAACATTTAAAGGAACTGTAAACGCGTTGCGCTACATATCAATATATAAACCTAAATTTGTAGTTAAAAGAGCTGTTGCAAAAGATAATATTTTTCACCCAATTGAACACCGCGTCCACATCCCGTTCAAACAGTCATTTCAAATTTATAATAAATTTGTAAGTGCTCAAGAAAAACTAAATGATTATAAATTTTATATAAACACTATAGTTGAACATAGTGTGCATAAATTTATTAAGAAATCTGTAATAACCATCACCTATAGAGCTGCATTTTTAAAAATTAATTGATTTACAAAAGTACACAACAGTGTTGTAAATCCAATTAAACAAAATTTAGTTCTCTATTTACGCGCAGCAAAACATTTTAACAAGGGGCGGTATTCACGCAATCGTCAGTTATACAGAACCGGAGTTTACTGATGTATTTGATTAAACGTAGTAATTGTTTATGGTTTACATTACTATTTTTATCGTGTTGTATTCGCATTCGGTTATTTATGATTCCCATTAGCAATAATGGCACTTTCTATGCTAAGTTCACGTCTGTATAAATATCGATTTTATAGCCTAGATCACCTTATTCAAGAATTTAAAGAATTTGATAATTTTGGATTTGCGATTTTCTTAAATACAAGAGTATGAGCTGTCTACTGTTACAATCGTTGTAAAGACTTTGTAACATTTCTTCGCAATTACTTAGATTTAGGAAAGACGTATCTCGAAGATTATTCAACTAAATACATCGAATAGTATGTATTTGAAGCTATATTGTACTGAAGGGGAATAGTTTAAGGGTAAAACTACGGTCTTCAAAATCGTCGTTGTGGGTTCGAGTCCTGCTTCTCCTGTATGTTTACAAATATTTTCACACGCTCTAAAACGTCATCAACATCACAAAACGCACCTAAAAAATCTACAAATACAATCTTTAAATTTATTAAAAGTATTTTTGAAAAAAAAAATGTTTTTTTTATAAAGACAACCCTAAAAGACAAAGATATAATTAAAATCCAACGAAAAGTATTAGCTAATCAAAACAAAGCAGAATTAAATCGACGCCTCCACCTCTTTAAAGAAGAATTCTTAGCAACATTAACATTCAATACCACATTATTTCGTATTGAATGACTCGAGTTATATAGATATTCACCATCATTCCAACAATTATGATTATTATATACACAACGCCCACGATACTATTTTACTCTTTTTTTTAATTTACGGCAAACGAAGCTCTACCGTTTGTTTAACGTCGATTCCAAAAATCCAGGAATTTATGAACATAAAAGTAATTATAACTATTCTAATATTTATTGAGGGTTTATTTCTTTCTGAAATGCATTAAAAATTTGAATTTTTAGCCTAACATTCTTTGTAACTTCATTTTATATTTTATTAGTTAAACGAACATGCGTGTTACCGCAAACGCTTTTTTTTTGAGTCGGTGTGTCTATGTTATTATACTGATTGTTATCTGGATTTGTATTTTTCGTAAAAAAATATCAATTTAGCCGATACACATCAGTCATTCAACGTTTCTGACGTCGTAGTTATATTTTATTTTGATTAATTGAAAGTTGTTTATTACTTGTATTTTTTTATTTAATGGTCAATGCATCTCAAGAGTCATTTTATATGTTTGATCAAGGTTATTTTTTAAAAACTCATTTATTTTCATGAAAATTATTTCTCTTTAAATGCATAATTGTTGTCAGCTTAATTACGTATAGCTATTTATTTTTACTTAATTTAAAATGAACAACATTTAATAAAAATATTTTAGGATTAGCATTACTGACCGTACTTTTATTATATTTAGTGTGAACAGAATTTTACCAAATATATTGAGTTTCAAATTTTTATGCAAATTTTTCATGATTATACGACGTAGAAGAAGCTGTATGAAGTTTAGAATTTGATAATCGTCGAACACGTATAGTAAATCATTATATTATGGTATTATTTATATTAAAGTTTTGACATATAATTTTTATTTTTGGATGCTGAGTTTTTTTTTTATTACGATCCAACGAATTAGAAACTATTACGTACCCATTGTACTCGTTTAATTTTCAGAATTTTATTATATTATTTTTAATGATGTGATTGTTTATGTTCCCATGATTTAGACACACGTATAATTGAATCGGTGAAATCCCATATTACTGATTCTACGTCGATACACATATTAGCTTCTATAAAGTCGTAGTTACGGATATCTATATGTTTTATAGTTCTGTATTATCCCACATAATAACTTGAACTACGAATTATACATATAACGTAACAGATTTTATAAACTGATCTTTATTCGACATCAACGTTGATACAAATGTGTTTATTAAATCAACCATTAAGGATGAAATCTTAAAAAGTCTTATTTAAAAATAAATATCAGTGGGACGTTTATTTAGTACCATGTCTACAATAATAGTGAATGACATAAAAAAATGTTTTGTAGATTTACAATTATTTAATAATAACATAAGTGAATCTTTCCAACAACGCCTATTTGTTCAAAAATTTAAACAAACCGCTACGTATTTAAATAACTACCGTAAATATATTTTTAAAAAATACGTATATACAATTAATCATAAAAGAATCGCGTTAAACTACTTATTCTTCAGTATGTGAACTGGGCTTTCTGGAGCTGCGTTAGCTACCATGATTCGATTAGAATTAGCATACCCCGGTAGTACGTTTTTTAAAGGGGATTCTTTACGATATTTGCAAGTTATCACAGCTCATGGTCTAATCATGGTCTTTTTTGTTGTAGTACCTATTTATTTTGGGTGTTTTGCTAACTTTTTTATCCCGTACCATGTAGGTTCAAAAGATGTCGCGTTTCCTAGACTTAATAGTATTGGATTTTGAATTCAGCCTTGTGGTTATATTTTACTTGCAAAAACTGCATTTTTACGACCACAGTATTGACGATATTACGACAAACCGACATTTTATGCACCATTACTTGAAAAATCTAAACGTAGATTACTTGATGAATGACGTGAACAATCACTTTTTTTTAAACGGTCCATCTCTAAATTTGATGTAAAGGACCACGAATATTTTTGAAAAGAACGTAAGAAAATTGATTTAGCTAATTACAATGTCTTCTCGTTCATTCCATTAAAACTAACTATGTGATCATTTATAGTTTTATATCCAGAAAATTTTTGAAACGCGGTGAAAAAATTTACAAAAATTCGTCGTAAAAAAGTTTATATAACAAAATGTTCCAACCGAACATTAACTATGGCGGGTTGAACATTTATTGCACCGTTTTCTTCTAATACAAAATTTACCGGTATTGGAAGTCAAGATATAGCTATCGTAAGTGTTATTTTTGCTGGAGTAAGTACAACAATTTCATTTACAAACTTACTAATTACTCGTCGAACATTAAGCATGCCGGGGTTACGTAATCGTCGAATCTTATTACCTTTTATCACTATTAGTTTATTATTAACTATGCGTATGTTAGCACTTATTACCCCAGTTTTAGCGGCAGCTATGATTATGTTATTATGCGATCGTCATTGACAAACTACATTTTTTGAATTTATTTACGGTGGTGATAGTATTTTATATCAGCACTTATTTTGATTTTTCGGTCACCCAGAAGTTTATGTTTTAATTATTCCCGCATTCGGAGTAATAAATATGGTTATCCCATATTCTAATACACGTCGTATCGCATCTAAACACCATTTAATTTGAGCTATTTATATGATGGCATATATGGGGTTTGTAGTTTGAGGGCATCATATGTACTTAGTTGGTCTTGATCACCGAAGCCGTGCTCTATATAGTACAATTACAGTTATGATTTCATTACCAGCAACAGTTAAAGTTGTTAATTGAACCTTTAGTTTAATGAATGGGGCATTAAAATGAGATGCTGCATTACTCTTCGCATTTGCATTTATTTTGTTCTTCTTATCAGGAGGGTTAACTGGTATGTGATTATCTCATGTTGGTTTAAATGTATCAATGCACGATACATTCTATGTTGTAGCTCATTTCCATTTGATGTTATCTGGAGCAGCTATGACAGCAGCGTTTACTGGAATTTATTATTATTTCCCAGCACTTTTCGGAATAAAGTACTCTAGAATTTTTGCATATTTACATTTAGTATACTACTTTGGCGGTCAATGAATGACATTCATACCACTTTTTTGAGTTGGTTACGCAGGATTACCACGTCGTGTACACGATTATCCAGCTATTTTTATGGGATGACAGGGTATGGCAACAGTAGGGCACATAACAACATTAGTTGGAATTATATTTTTCTTTTTAATGTTAGCTGATTCTCACTATGAAAATAAAATAGCTACTCATTCTACCTTAGGTATTCCACGTTGACATAAGCGTGTATTATACTATTTATTTAAAATACGTTATCTACAATATAATAAAATTCAATTAAACTACATCCCAAATAAAAATATTCGAAAATATTTATCGCAACCTTATTTTTCAGAATATGAAAAATATGAAAACTAATAATCTAAATAATATTCGTAGATCAAAATGAAAATTTTTATACTTTTCGCCAAAATATATAAAAATGGCATTAATTTATACATATCTTGTTGTTAAAAAAACCGGTAAACCTTCAAAATACTGAAAAAAAACACAATTAACATACCGGACAAAAAATTTTTGTATACCAAAATTTTTACGAAATGCGGCAGTATTTATTCACCAAGGAAAATCATATGTACGTCGTCCTGTATATCCATTTATGATAGGACATAAACTAGGCGAATTTTGTTTAACACGTAAACCGTTTTTCTATCCACCTAAAAAAAAAAAAAAACGTTAAAGCTACAATTATAACTAAGTTTTATAAATTACTTCTATTCATGTATAATGCTGATGCCAGGTTGGGAGCTCGGGGCTCATTCCCCTGGGCTGTGTGTTCAAATCACAACATCGGCTATCTCGAGGTAGATATCATCTACCTCTACCTCGAGTTGCGTCCGTTTAGAAAGTTAATTCTACATCTCACAACACGAACTGACGACAGCCATGCAACACT
>ENA-UOUE01000876-UOUE01000876.1-compost-metagenome-genome-assembly--contig:-NODE-876-length-22037-cov-17.767714_pt1 | contig 22037 bp, 22 predicted proteins | sample MGYA00238146_ERZ747223 | MGnify/ENA primary metagenome ERZ747223 (study PRJEB28781, sample SAMN06268865) | compost metagenome | isolation source: single cell | place: USA: California, Emeryville, Joint...
AGCCGTGGTTTGAGCATTTTTATTGTAAGTGTTATATTTATTAGTCCCTTGGCTTGGATCAGACCTTCAGATGGATGCTGTTAAGAGTTTTCGATATTAAGTTTCGACTTACATTGCTTTGGTCACAGAAAGATCTTGATATGCCGTATCAACAAAGCCTCTATCCTAGGGAAGAAGTGTAAATTCATGGACGACAAAGCTAATTCTGATTACTCCTGTCATTGAGAGATTAAATGATTGAGCTGTCTCATCCAAAGAGTCCCTGACTTGCTGTGTCAAGGATAACATGTAATTTAAGGAAAATATTCAAAATTTGTAAGTATACCTGCATTGGATCTTTTTGGTTGCTAGCTTTCTTTTCGAAAGCGCTTGTATTACTTACCATCGATTGGTTTGCTCCCCTTGTTCCTCCATAAACCTCACTTTTCAATGTATCCCCTATAAAATCGTGGCTTTTTCTCATTGAATTATTCGCGTCTGAGACTATGCTTCCATGCAGCTCAAGATTCTTGCGCTGCTTAGCTTGATCCATCGTCACAAAAGCTTGTCTCGCAGCCGCTTTCATTTCTTCCTCTTTCTGCTTAAGCACTTCCAGCTTTTTCCTTTGTATTCTTTGCTGTGCTGTTTCAGGCTCAGCTTGCTTTTGGGTCACTGTACTCTGGTTCTTGGTTGGGCTAGTGCCGGTGTTCCCGAAGGTGCGGCTCCCTGACATAGATACAACAGTTTTATCATATTCTGAAAATTCATTTTGTTCTTTCTTTGGTGGCTCTTGTTCATCTTCCACATTTTTTTTCAGCTCCACATGAAGTGCAGTCTTCTTAATTGGGATCTTAGCCATTACCATGTACTGTCCGTCATTGTGGATAAACTCTTCCATTGTTTTTTGAATAAATTTATCGGTGAAAATTTCTCTCATTCCGGGTCGTTCTTTTTCATTTTTCTGGAGCAATTTGATCACAAATGCTGACAATTCCGGCGAATAATGCTTGGGAATTGGTTCGACCTTATCTCTTACAATTTTAAAAACAAGACCGAGAAGGTTGTCAGCCGAAAAGGCATGCTAATTTAATACAAAGAATTTAACTCTCAGACAGAACCATTGTTCTTTTACCTTTAGTGTACACAATTCATACAGGACGCATCCAAGGGCCCAAATATCAGACTTGAATGTATATGGCTTATTCTCACAAACTTCAGGACTATTATTAGATTTAGTGTTTCCTTTTGTGTGAGAGAAAGAGGTACCTCATATAGTATGGTGTGCCTACCACTGTCATTGCATGCTCTTGGGTATTTTCAAGTACTTTTGAAATACCAAAGTCACCCAATTTGACTGTCCCATTTGATGTCAAAAAAATATTTGAGCTTTTGATGTCTCGATGAAGAATTTTTTGTCTATGAATGCAGTCCAAGGCCAAGCACAGCTGAAGAGCCCAGTTTAAGATTATTTTTTCTTCAATGTATTCTGTTTTTTGCGCTCTTTTCTTGATGAAATATGCCAAGTCTCCCTCTAAACGAAAGAATAGAGTAAAAAAGGATAGAGATAATTCTAGTGAACCTTCACAATATTCCATAATGATGATCAAGACCCCATCTTCAATGAAGCTCTCGATGTAAGAGACAATATTTGGATGATTCAGCTGTTTTAGGAGAGTTACCTACAAAAGTTCCTTAATTTATCGATCGAATGATAATTTACTTCTTGTTTCGCACCATCTGCTTCTTTTGGGTTTAAGCTGCCAAGTAAGACCTTTTTAGCAATATAAACTTGTTCAGGATCTTTCACACTTCGGACAAGAGTCGCAGAACCTTGAGAAAAACACATCAATAGAGAAACTCAATGAGATTTACCGAAGTTTCCTCTTCCAATGACTTCAATTTCTTTGTAAAGTGCTGAGTATTCACTCTTCTTGTTCATTTATAATTTAAGTAATGAGTGATATTTCTTGAGTTTTTAATTTGTTCGCAGCTAAGAAAAACTCCAATTAAATAGTTTGTCAACTTTAAGATAAGAACACCCGAACATTGAAGACGATTCACTTTTGACTTTTATGAATAAGAAGAAACATGGAAATACTTCAAGCATTTTATCGGTCATTCTATCAGTCAGCAAGAAGTTACTATATGTAGGTTTCTGAACGGTTTGTCAACATTGCATTTGAGTTTGCTATCGCAACATGAATAACGAAAAAACGAAGTCATATGAAAGCCAAAGGGTTACTAACAAAGAAGGAGAAAGGTTCTAAGACTTTTAATATTTTCTCTTCAAGCATTATTACTCCAATTGACATCTTAGTGAAAACATTAAATCATAATTCCTTCTTGAGCGTTAGATAATCACCTTCAATAGCAAATAGGGATTTCTCATTGCTAACGATTCATATTGAAGTAATTAAATATTGTAAAGCTTGAGTATGTTCACCAATAACACTTCTCGATGCTAATAACTGACACAGAAAAAAAGAGGAACATATTCTTTTTCTTTAGCAATCCTGCCTCTTCAAAGAGTTGCCTAGAGAAAACTACTTCATGCTTTTTTTAAGGATGGTTTATGCACAATTGCTGTGAATAAATTGAAATGCCTTAATCTCCCCTCTTTTGTTTTGAAATAGGTGGTATTTCTTTTTTCCTCTCTGATGCGAGTGGTATATTAGTTGCGCGATACACTCTTCATACTTCCAGTACTTGTAAGAGTTTATTATTCATTTCATCATAATCTGCAGATAAAATTTTCAGCTTTAAAGAAAAACCTTGCGTTTTTTTGTTTTCGACAAGAGATGTCATTTAAAAACCCAACAAATAAAACTAACTGTCTAAACGATTTTTAAATTGCCACTTCGTCTAAACTTCAAAGTTGGACCAAAATGATAAAAGAACCCATCACAGAGCAGCAAAAGCCTGCTAAGCAAGAAATTCAAAGCCAAGCTAGCCAAAACTCCAATCTGAAACCCAAAATTTGTGTGCCGGAACATCTTCCGAGCCAGAACAGATACCAGTTTGACGATGGTGTCGTTATCGATAGTTGCTTCGATTCTGGAAACATCTGTAATGCAAAGAAAATAGAGAAATATAGCGTATGATAAGAATGGATAAAAATTTGAGATATAACTCTGTTAAAGTATGAACTATACATCTCTCCTGATGCTGCAGGCACTCAAAAAGAGACAGGCAATAGAACTTGGTTTTATTTCAGAATAAAGCACGTCCCAACTGACGTTACAGTCAAATTTATCATAAAAAATATGAACAATCAAGTATTCTCGCGTACTGCTAACACGAGTGATGCTAATTAACTCATTTGAACAGACGAAGTTATTTAAAGAAGGGCAACGTCCAGTATATCGAGAGATGTCTGACCCCAATTGGAAGAAAATTAACGATCCGAAGTTTCAATATGTATAAATACTCATGTGATGTTGACCAATCTTATGGGATAATGTGTAGAAGTTTTTAACTTCTGAAGGCAACCTCGAAGTGGTATTTCATCACACATTCAAAGGTCGTGAAGATGAAGAGACTTACTTTGCTTACGTTCAGCCTTGGAGCTATCAGGATGAGCAGGTAATATCAGGAAAATAATTTAACAACAAAGTAATGAATTGGAAAAGGAATATCTTAACTCTCTCGAGGAACAATTTAAAGGCCATCCATCTATCTATTTTAAAAGGGAGCTGCTCATTTTGACAAATGAAAAACGTCGCGTGGAATTGCTGACAATCTCGTCACACACAGACGCTTTACTAAATATTCGAGAAGACCTAATCCCGGGTTTGTTTCCAGGCTCCAAACCAAACGATCGGCCATATAAGTGAATAATTTTTATGGGTTTAGTTAAGGCTAATTTTTTATACCCGGTAGGTTTGATCCAAATAAAAAGAAATATGTGTTTATCTCTTCGAGAGTGCACCCAGGGGAAGTTGCAGCATCTTACGTCCTTCTAGGATTTTTAAAGTTCATTCTTGATACAAAGGACTTGAGGGCAAACCTAGCTCGAGACAATTTCGTTTTTTGTGTTGTTCCCATGCTGAATCCAGATGGCGTCGCAAGAGGTCATTACCGTGTCGATAATCGTGGACAAAATCTCAATCGATATTATCTCAATCCGAACTTGATTGAGCATCCATCAATCTATGCTGCTAAGAAAATAATCACACAACTCAATAATAACAACAACCTTTTTCTCTATCTCGACCTTCATGCACACGCAACGAAGAAAGGTTGCTTTTGCTTTGGAAACACACTGGATTTTCGTTCTCAAGTCGAGTCGCATATTTTCCCCAAATTGCTCTCCATGAACAGCTCCTTGTTTGAATATGAGTCTTGCGATTTTTCAGAAAAAAATATAAAAGTAAAAGAAAAAGAAACAAACAACAAAGAAGGAGCGGGAAGAGTGGCAATCTACAAAGCAACAAATCTGGCAAATTGCTATACTCTAGAATGCAACTACAATTCAGGAAAAATAAGAAATATTTTATTAGAACCTCCATCCAAGTCAATACAACAAGAACTACAAGAAGAAAGTATTTTAATCAAATGGTTTTGAGAGTTACATTTTATTTTTTCCACATAAAGAAAAAATGGACTACGAGCATTTGCTTGAGATGGGTGATAAAAGCTTGGAAAAGATTAAATCTACAGAGTGTTATACTATCGATGGTTTCAAAGAAATAGGAACAGGAATAGTCATTTCATTGCTTGACATGAGAGAAGCGAACCCTATCTCAAGGCTATTTTCGAGCCCTTTCAAGAACCTGAAAGTAAGAATAACCTGTGCGAACGAGAATTAACTTTTAAACTGTCCTGTTAGAATTTAAAATTTCATATTGCGTCCAAGCTTGTCACTGCTGAACCTTTCAAGTTTGATCCCTACCTGAGAAAACTGAGTAAAAACCTCACTGAAAACTTTGAAGCTTTTAAAGAGTTACTGGAAAAAAATACAAAGGTAGACTTAATATTACTACCCATAATTAACCTTTACTAGAGGGAACTCATGGATCCGGAGTCGAGATCGTTAAAAAAGGCAAATCCGAGTCATTTAGTGACCAAGAAAGGTAACGAGAAAAAGGCCAAAGAAAATTTGGAGCCCCGCAAAGGGTAATATCTGCACCATTGTTGATGTTCTTACTTTTATGGCTAGAACAAATAGAATGAGATCAAATACGCCATTGACTAGAAAGCCAATTACCAATGCTAAAAAATAAGTAATGGGGCTAACCACTTATATACTATCTATGTCACTAAAACAGAAGTTGACCATTGGGAGCTCTCTGCAGACTTGAAAATTTGGAACTAGCTCGAAGCTATAATTTTGAAATTTCTTTCAGATTGAAACTAAAATTAAATTTTTTTCTCTCTTATCCATCGAATAATTCCTCATATTACCTGTAATCAACATCTTAGAAATAGTATTGCATATATTTTAATGCAACTATAGATGTCTATATTTATCAAGAAAACAATTATTCAAAAACTTCTTTTTTCGTTCATTTTCGAAAGAAAAAAAAGAGAAAGAGCAAATGAAAAGCTCAAATTGTACTCAATATTACTTTAATACGAATTTCATCAAATAATCAAATCTTATCCAAATAATTCCATGTCTTGATGTGCAACAATCAAGCATTATGTTGCACATCAGCCAAGTCAAATTGTGAAACTATTAAAAATAATATTTATCTTGCAAATTATTTGATAGAGTTTCACAAAATACTCAGAGACATGTGAAGAATAGAAACCTAAAAAACTACACACAGTATGTTAGTGACTGGTCAGTTTAAAAAAAATGTTAATTTTCCTGCTAAAATTCTTCAAACAATTAATCGATCTTGGCCGTACCTAGAGAAAGTATACCCGGACTCTCTCTTTCTCTCTCATCTTTTTTTTTTACCCAGGTTTAATAATGAGTTATCAGTTGCACTCATTTGTGCTCGAGATTTGGCTGGTCTTCTACAACTTGAATTAATTACCTGAACCCATTTTTCAGGAGGATGATCAAGGGACTAATAAAACAAATGCATCACAGTGAGATTAGTGAAAGTTTCGCAAATGCTATTTCTACCTTGAAGCTATATTTTTCAGTGGCAGTTGTGAGAGTGAACTTATTCTTCCCTTCGACCTCAGCATATGTTGTGGGAATCAAAGGAAATTCACGCTATTAAAAATTAATTCCAGTTAATTAGTAGTCTCTCTCAGTAATCATACTCTCATTTCACCATTGCTAGGGTTGTAGTAACGAAGACGAAGTTGACCATTTACATCTGACAGCACAAGAAATCTTGTTTGAAAGAATATTAAGTAAGGATGTCGCTTTGCAATATTCCCGGATAAGATTATTTTTTCATGTTCTCGCTGTGGCTGGGATTGAGGTTTGCTTCCTCGTGATAATTTATCTTGACATTCTCTGCAGCCATTCTGCTTTTCATTCTCAATATTTGATAAAAATTCAGATTTCATGCTCATTCGGGATTCTCGCTGGTTGAAACCGTTGAGAAGGAACTGTGATGAATTTGGTGATGGATCGTTGAAATTTGTGGCAGTGCTATTGTGGGTAGCTTTTTTCTTGTATGGTGATATGACCTCCAAGAGAGGTGGTTTTGTATTTAAAAGATTTGAAAAATCGACACCAGTGAAAAATTTATGTTGTTTCAGAGCTCTAAAATCATTATCAGAACCTACCAAATAAGAATGGCGTTTGGGCAGGATATGAATTGCTACCTGGGGTTCCGCCTCCAAGTCGGTCTTCTGGGTTTTTTACGAGAAGCTTAGATATGATGTCTTTAGTATCTTCATCCATTTCCTTTGAATATGAAAGCAAAATAGCGTTAAAAGAGCGAAAAAACTCAAAAGATGTTTTACTTCTGGCCAAGTATACTGCACGTCTTTTATTTTTTGGAAAAGTATATATTCTGAGGAAGCGTTAAAGGGCAGCATCCCCGAAGCCATCAGATAAATGATACACCCTAAGATAAGATAATAAAATGTAGAGTGTTACATCTGTTTTGCAGTTACCTAGTGCCCACAGATCAGCTGGGCCAGAACAATCCATTTGATCCAGCATTTCCGGAGAGATGTATTGTGCTGTTCCAACAAAAGTCGATCTATGCTCGTACTTGCGAGCTATCGTGGGGTCAATCTCAACAAGATTATCATGATGGCTTCGTTTCTTCTTGATTATCTCTTCGATTCTCTTGTCGCTGTTAATATACTTTGCAGTTCCAAAATCAATTATTTTTAAGTGTCCCTCGCTCGTCATCAAAAGATTTTCAGGCTATTGAGAGGAAGAAAAAAAGGGAGCTTTAATTGTTTCAGTCTCACTTCAATATACCTTTAAATCTCTGTGGGCAATTCCTTTCGAATGCAAGTACTCTAAAATCAAAACAATTTCTGCTGCATAGAAACGAACCGCTTCGCTGGTTAGTCTTCCTGAATACATATATAATTGTGGGCTGATGATGTGTTGTTTCCTTATTTTTACTGTGAATTCTGAGATAATCAGCAAATTCTCCTCCCGGAAGATATTCCAAAATAAAATACAGTTTTGATTTGTCTTGGAAGGCATGGTACATTTTGGCAACGTACGCATAGTGAAGTTTTTTTAGTATATCTTTTTCAACATATGCCTGGTACTCTTTTCGCTCCTAAGGAAAAACAATCAGATTCGAAAATCAGGATTATGTGGTTCGGACTACCCTTCTAAGAAACGCTTTATCAAGAATTTTCATTGCGAACAGCTCTCTACTGGACTTCTTTTTCACAAGTACAACCTCCGCATAAGTGCCTTTGCCAATTTGTCCTACCTGAGTGAAATCTTCGAGTGTAGCTTTTTTATGCGACGAAGGTTTGGTTGGAGATTCGTTAAGCGTTGTTGGAGATTTAGTTTCTTCTTGATCGTTCAACTCTTCATTCTCCATAGGTATTTTCAGCTTATTGCTGCTCATTTCACTAAAAGAAAATCTGCTTCTCGTAGAAATAAGAAATGGTTCTATTAATTTGTCTCTAGGAGTTCCGTTTTTGGAAGATTTATTGCCTTGAGGAGATCCACTCTCAACTCTCTGAAGAATTAATTGTACTAATTGCTCTTTTTCATCAGATTGCAATTTGTCCTTCTGTGCCTGCTCTTTCGAGTGTGAAATTATATCTTCTATCTCGTTCAGTGGACCTACATATTTTCAAACTTCTTAGCTCTTCAGCAACTAAAAAGACTTACTCTGGTGGAGTTTGTCAGCTCCAAGAGATACACTTTTAATATTCTGATTTTCTGAATTCTCTTTAGTGTGGTGTTTCGATCGAGAGGGTTGGAATTCTTGAAAGTTTATTGTTAGGCTCATTTCGGTGGTCAATTTTTGCTCTCTCCTTTCAGCAGACTGAATATAGTTCGATTCATACAGAGAATTCGATGTAATGATGGAATTTTTCGTCTCTTCAAGAACAGGTTCAATATTCTTCCTATTTTCTTTGAGAGCAATAAACTCCTCTTGACCCACTTCTTCGCGAGACTTTTTGTGAAGAGATGTTCCCGAAATCTGCATTGTAGTTGAGATTTCTGAGTTAGATTGGTGATGATTGGTAGCATAAGTAGAGTCTACGGACAAAATCTGATTCAGTACTGGATACAAAGTTATACGTTCTTGGTGTGTCGCTGGATCCACCATAGGAATGCGCGATTCGAATAGCTGACGTAATATAAAGATTAATTGAAATCGAGTATGCCAATATGCTTTAAACCGGAAATTATAGGCTTTGAATATATATGCATTAATATTATTAGGTTAAATGAAAATCTCTGCTATGTATATTATTCTAACAATGTTGAGGGCTTATTTTGTTGTCTGGACAAATGAATTCACACAAAATATGAATTTTAGGAATCACTTTTGGAGGAAGTTCTTTTAATTATTGGTAATTCAGCAAATAAATTTTGAGAATATCATCATCTCTAATATTACTCAATTTACGGGTAGTAGGCCAGACCCTATCTTTATTTTCGGTTTAACTGCATATTGTAAATTTATTATTGTTATTATTTATGATCACTTCAAGAAGAAAGGAAAAATATAGCTAAAGTCACTGGTATCCATTTCATGTGAAAAATTAGCTTTCATTAAAATTAAGGGCTGGAATAATTGATGTTGTAGTCAATGTTCTTGTTAGATTTCACACTTTCAAGCTGGCGTGTAACTTTGTTCACTTGACTCAGTAAATCATTATATTTCGACTCGAGGCTGAGACTCATTTCTGACTTTGTTTTGGCTTGAGTTGGGTAATTGCTTCCTAAGGCTGAGTACGCTAGAGTAAATGTTACCTGAAAAGAAAGAATCATTATTTACTTAAAGGATTAGTTGGTGATTTCACTCCCAACGATGGACTTGATAAAAATGGTTTCGATGGAGAAGTGTAATCACTGATAATCTCAGGTTGAAGTGCGAATCCTACTTTCTGTTTTTTAGATTTAGCCGAGCTGCCCCTTTCTCTCTTCTTGAAAGATCCTCCCCGAGTTTGGTCATCCAAGCTTGAGAAATTAAGTTCCCCTGAATTATCGATAGTAATTCCTTTCACTGAAGGCTGACTAGGAAGAGGCTGGTTTTCAATGAAGTATCTGTTTTTTTTCACGACAATATTTTGGGTGGTATAAGGAGCCCAGTATTCCCGATTATATTGCAAAGATGAAACAGAGATCTCTTTGAGTGAATTTTGCTGTTCTCTTGATATGCTTGAATTGCGTTTTCTATGGCTCACCGGAATATCTTTGGGTTCTGGAACTGTTTGAAGCGGTAAATCATCCTATTTTTTTATTTTAGAAAAAGCAATTTTTATTCGCATTACATTTTTAGGTAGGGATCTGTTTTCTTTGTAATTTATGTTTTGTTGATGTTTGCTAAAAAATCTATGACTTTCTTGTCCCACGCTTTTGTCTACTCTGCTGGCATTCTCATGCAGGCTTGGCTGCTCTCCTTGTTTCTAACGGTTTAGCAGATATGAATTTTGCTCATAATAATTTTGGCTACCAACTTCGAACTAATAACGCCATGTAAATGCTCGAAAAGACCAAATGACTCTAAGATTTGACTTTTGATCGAAGTTGCGTCTTCCCTTATTTTGAGAGAGAGTATATCAATTCATAAGCAAAGAATATTTATTCAGATACCTTCTAGTGCTTTCGGTCGGGTTGATTTCTGGGGAACTCAATCTACTTCTACTACGAGGGCTGGGAGTAAATCGACTCTGTCTACCGGAGCCAGTCTGAGTGTATTTTATTGATTCTGTAAATGTGTGCTTTTTTGGGCAAGGTTCGTATCTATTAAATGTACACAGCAATTAGTCCGATAATACCCAAGGTTATTGCAACCTTCTATCTGATCGTGGAGATGTTAGTCTCGAGAACACGTCAACTTTCTTTTGAGAAGATGAGCGAGAATATCTCTCAGATTTTGAATCGTTTCGACCTCCAGACACATTTCTTTCCTTTGAATTGCTCCTCCCATCTCGGACTTGCCTTCCACGGGATTCACTTTGAGGAGCAGATTCCTCTGTCGACATTTTCTGCCGTTTAGAAAATGTGGCAGTAGTAATTTTATCTTTGCCTTGTGGTGTCCCTCTCGATTCGTTTAGCCTTGAACGATTGAGGGAGGTATTTTGAGATTTTAGATGATCACTCGTTCTGAGTTCTGTCAAAATCTCATTTTGGCGAGCTTCTTTGCTAGCTTCTCTTTGTTTCTGCCATTCAATGTTACTCTTGTAGAAAGAGTCTGGATCGAATTTATCAAGGTTCCTGGCCTCTAAGGCGTTATTAGGATAAAATGTACAAGGGCCTAATTCTCTGAGAATTTTTGCTTTCTATTGTTAAAATAAGCATCAAACTTTACATGTATGGTTTTCTACCTCATTCTCAAGTTCTTTTTCTTTCTTTTCTTTTTGCCATTGTCGAGTCTTAGTTATAATATCTTCTTGCCTACATACATGTTTGTTTTAGGAGGGTGGCCTTATAAAACAAAAAATTCACCTTATTTTTGAATATTTTGGATCTGCTGGAGTGATATTGGGAGAAAAAGTGCATTCTTTGAATTCATCCCTCTCTCGTTTTTCTTGGCTCTTTTTATGAATAATGTCTCTTGCTTTCTTTTGCATCATTCCTCGGTGGAAAAGGTATTCCGCACGGTCCTTGTATTCCCTTTGCTGCAATGCTGCATATGACTGGTCCAAATTTTCAAGTAGCGATTCATCTGGGAATCCTGTTGGATCTTCTTCGAGTTTCTTGATATATGAGGGATGGTCTGGTATACCCTTCTTTGAATCAAGCATGTCATTTATTTTTTGTAATTTCTCACGTTCATCGGCAGGATTTTTTTGATGTAGCTTTTGTTAGGAAGAGTATTATTATTCATTAAGACCGAAAATCTCATAATTGAAATACTGAAAGGTCTGTTGGTCCAACTGAAAAAGATCGTTGATTCATGTCCTTTTTTGATGACGAGTAACCTGAATAGCCTCTACAAGTCAAAGAGAATGGAAAATAATGAGTCATGACTTCTGGAAAAATTACCTGGATTGTGTCGAAGTCTCTTTTTGATATTTTGCAGACAACGGAGTTTCGAATGTTCTTTCGACGGTTTTTGGAGTTTGAGTCTTTCCTTGAAGACTTAGTTTCTGCTTTCTATAACTTGCGTAACCGTGCTCTGATCTTTCTCCTCTTTCAAGCATCCTATTAATAAATACCATCAGGTAGATTTTAGAATATTATCTCTTATGAAAACTAAACCTTGAAATTTCTTCGTCCAACTCTTCGAGGTCCCCAAGTGCAGCATCTTTTCGTTTTCTGAGCTGCTCAAAATATCGGTCTTCATCAAAATGAGAGCTTGCAAGCTGAGATTGAGGAGTGAATCTCCTGGACTCGTCTTGAACTTGATGGAGATTCTCTCTTTTCTTCGCGGACTGGGGTCGCTGCATAGATGCAGGATTCGCAGCGTTCGTATGTTTTTCCGTTCGCTTTGGTGAATATCTATTATTTGCAATCGCCAATTCGGAAGGCTTAAAATATTTGGTTCTATTAAATTCGTCTATTGAAGATTCAGCCTGTTTCGGTGTCCATTGATTTTGCTTAATCTGTTCGTTATTTTTCGGGGTTTTGGAGGGCTTGTTCTGCAAAGATCTTGTTGATGCGTCTTGAGGTTGAAGATTGTACGCATTGGCCTGCTTAGAAGGGAGATTCATTTGGTTTTTAGTATCTTTTTTTCTTTTGGCGTTAGCGATATTGTGGACAACAAAATTTGGATTGTCCCTAGCGCTTGTATTTGGTCTCGAACTATTGCTTGGACCCTCTCCTTTCTTCATAAGGCTGCCCAAAAGCTCTTTTCTTCTATATAATAAAAAGCGTTAAATTACGGGGCTTGTGAATTTGGGTACCTATTTTCGTAAAGATGGGCTGCATCTTCTTCATTCATCTTGCTAAGACGCATTCCTGTTTCCGATCTTCCAGACCTCCGATCTGATTCCGCATATTCTCCGTGCCCTAAATCAATTAAAATTGAAGAGGACTCCTTCTGTCTGTTTACCATTATTTTCATTATTTTTCATTGCATTTTCGTAATGTGGACCTATGCATGAAGAAGTTTAGAATAGAAAAAGCATAAATTTGTTATTCACTTTCAAGGTTCGAATTGCGAACTCCTAAAGTCTCTTCAGCGCTAAAATAGTTCGAAGAGGTGAGACTGCGGTCTAACAGAATAGACAATACTTTGGATCCTCTTCGTGAATGGTAGGTGCTGCTCTTTGTGAAAAACGCATGTCTAATATGATTGATAAAGACGAATGATGAAATTGTGATGAATATAATACCTGCATTTGGCGATTGATATGTTTCAGGGATACGATAACCATGTTGCTCAGGATGACGATGATTTCCCCTTTCTTGTTCATGATACCTTGGATCTGACATTACTTCGAATTTTCTGCTGCGAATATTTGATGAGATAAATGATAGTTATGAAAAAGTGGTTTCTTATTCAAATTTTATTTTAGAAGCAGTTAAGCAAAGAAGAAGAAGACAAAACAAATTGGTTTCTTTTCTTCTAGCTTGCATCAAGAAATGAGGATTTTAGCTTGATTATTGGGCTCTAATCGTGGAGCTTCTGTAGACAACCCATCAATCTCATGCTCAATCACACATGAATTAGTTCGAATGGATGATGTTAAGTTTTGTTAAAATATTGAAGAAAGGATTTGCATTGACCAAAATTCGTTGAACTTATGAGATCGAGAGTAACTTTTAGCAGTATTAAATTGTCTAGTCTTTCTCCTTCCGCATATACGCATGTGAAATTTGTTGTATCTATCACACAAGACGCAGTGTTGAACCGTGAATAATGAAAAGGTTCAGGCTATTATCAAGACATATTAAGATGTTGCTTTGAAATTATTAGGTTTATTTCTTGTGAATATCACTAACAAAGATCAAACTTAACAGTTTCAAAAGTAACAAGCTGAATGCTCCATTGTATTGAGAATAAAATAGTACTTTTACATAAGGTTTGATTCTAACTCCACTTGAAAAATTGTTCAGTTGAACTCATGCTTAAGTCTCAGGATTTTAAAATTCTTGCTTTAATAAAAAAAGAACTTTAATCATTAATTAGAGAGAACACTTGTATTCGTAAATCAGCAGCGTTGAGATACCAAGGATCGAAATTTTATTGTAGAAATATTTGTCACTCCTAAAGGGAAAAGAAAAAGAGAGAGAGAGCTTTTGAACAGGTAAAATAACCACTGTGCAACATTCCAACTTAAATGTGATGCATTATTGAATTCTGTGCTCTAACTATGGATCGGTATATACCTTAATTAGATATGCCTCTCAAGAAAGTTTAATATCCTTGATCGATAAATTTAGAATAATTATTAAAAAACAACAGAATTCAAAGATTTGCCAGGATAATAATTCGACAGAAACAATGAGATCCAGCGTAGAAGAATTGCTCAAGGATGCCGATAGTTATGACAACGATAAGAAGTTCATGGCAGCGAGTGACCTCTGCCAGGAGTTGGTGAAAGGTACTCAATTTGATAACACGACCCTGGAAAAGATCTGCAATGTCTTTATCAAGCATCTGGACGAACCTACTTCTGATATTAAGGGTAACACTTGATTTCCTTCGAAACGATTGCTCATCTCGTGAGAATAGGAAATGCTATTAGATGCTTAGCTAAGGTTGTCACCAAAATTCCAGAGCATCAGGTTGCTGAAATCTGCACAAAACTCGTCAAGAATCTTGTGAAGCCTCAAAAGGAAGACACTAAAAACTATGACATCTACTCCACTTGCCTGAAGACCTTAATTGCAGAAGTCACCGAAAACTTGGCTGAACTCTTATGCAAAACGCTCTCTAATGCAGGACTTTTGCAAAGAACGAATATTCCACAAATCGATGAAGAACTCATCGAAATTACAAATCAACTCATCAAGAGGTTCCAAGACTTCTTGTCAAAGCATACAAATGTGCTTGACAGAGCAAAGCTTTCGGCTGAACTTCTAAGTAACAACAGTTGTTGAAATACCTCACTAATCTCTCTTTCCTTCAGAAAATATTGGAAGTGACAGAAGCTCTTTCCGTCGTCGTTCATCAACTTGTCTTGGAACTCTATGTCTGATTTTACCTCAAAAAGACGTTGTTGCTATTGGTCAAGCGCTCTTTGATGAGTTGAAAAAGAACGTTGGTCACAAAACTGTGATCTATTACGCCTTCGCACTCAATTCAGTTGCAAAGAACTCAGCAAACAAGCTTGCTCCTGTTGTTGATGGTCTGTTTAAATTCATTCTGGATGACATAGAAAACAGATTAAACGATGAATCTGATGACTTGGATTTGCAAAATGAACTTCTAGATTATTATCTCTCCATCATTGACAGTTTCGTTAAGAAATGCCACAAGGAAGTTACTCCTTTCTTGTCCATTTTAATCTCCAAGCTCGACAGCTTGATTTGCTATGATCCAAACAACGTGATCAATTTTGGCAAAGATGAAAAGCCTTCTGAACATGATGAGGATGATGAAGATGAAGAAGGTTGGAGTGATTTTGATAATGAAGATTCAAGTTGGCGTGTTCGAAGAGGAGCAATTCGTCTCACTGAGACACTGATCAAGCTTCGACCTGAATTGCTCAAAGATATTACTGAATTCGTGATTATGAGCGTTGTCAAGTGCTTCAAGGATAAGGATACCAACATCAAGTTGGACCTATTCAGCACTTTGGGTGTTTATCTCGAAAGCGTTACAGTTTCCGATAAAAGAGCTGTTGAAGACCCACAAGAAGACCTTCTCCCCGACATCATCGAATTGAGCAGATTAAAGTCCAGCTACAAAGATGTCACCGAAACTATTAATGATATGGTTGAGAGACTTTGCTTCCTCTTCAAAGACCCTAAGAATCCGAATGTGGCTGCTTCAGTCCTTTTCCTTAACGCTTCTCGGTGCATTTCTGCAAATATGATGGAACAATGGAAGCTTGTATTCAACACTCTGAAGCAAAACTTCAGCAACGCTTCCAACCCAGCTGAACTGAGAGTTAATTCTCTGATCACTCTCAGAAGACTGCTCAGAGCACAAATCACAAAGACTCATACCGATATTAGCGCTGACTTCCCAGCGATTTTGACGATTATCACCGAAGCTGTTAACAACTCTTATTTCAAGATTACTTCAGAGGGATTCAGAGTCCTCTCTACCTTCTACAAGGTTTTGCGTCCATCTCTCAAGGATGACACCAAGCATTATGAAGCTTTCGTCAAACCAATAGTTCCAACCGTCATCAGCCGACTTCAAGAAACCGATACTGATCAAGAGATTAAGAATGCCATCATCTCCTCAGTTTCATTCTTGATCGCTTACTTTGGAGATGCTCTGGACAGCACAAATCTTTGCGCAATCTTCAAGAATCTGCTTGTCAAGCTAAAATCCGAGGTCACAAGAGTCCAAACTCTTAAGTCCCTTTCAAGTATCCCAGTAACTCAACTAAATCTCCCAATCAATGTAACATTAGCCGATATTATTGTTTATGCTAATTTTTCCCTCACAATTCTAACAGGATGATCTGGCTCTTCTTCTGACCGACATAGCTGCTGAACTTTGCCTGCTCGCTCAAAAACAAGATCGTACCCTTAAGCTCTTGTCACTTGAAGTGATGAAGAATGTCATTTATCTGCTCAACAAGAGACTTCCAAAGCAAACTCAAAAGGACATTGTCGATGTTGTGTCTCCTTATATTGATGATAAGGACTTCTACTTGGCCCAACTCGCTCTCGAGGTCCTCGGAAAGGTCATTGAATTAAATCCAGAGGCAGGAATTTACAAAGACGCTGTTCAAAACTGCATCAAACTCACCAAATCAGCTCTGATTCAGGGCAGCACAACTCAGAGAATTTCTGAGGTCTTCCATCTTATTGGAGCACATAAACTTGCTGATGAGTCTGCGATCTTCAATAGCTTGCTTTCTGATTTGAACAAAAATTGCCTTGTGACAGCTGCAAAAGCACTTGCAGGACTTATCAGTGGCATTGACGATAAAGCTAGACAGGGCTTCATCAATCAGCTCCTTGGCAAGGTAATTTGTTGGATTCGTTTCAATTATCTCACCAATAGTTGCTTTATTCTAGGTCTCCTCTTCAACTGAAAATGCCTTCATCAAGCAAGTTTCATTACTTGCTATTGCTGAGTTAGGCAAAAAGATCAGCCTAAGCTCGAATAAGGATCTCTTGGATACTATCTTGAAGATCTTCCAATCTAAGGAGGAGGATACTAAGTATTTTGCTGCTGTGGCTCTGGGAGGAATTTCTGTGGTAAATAAGCGAGATATTTAACACAAAAATGATCAAATTAATTTTCAGGGCGACATTAAATTCTACCTTCCAGTTGTGCTTGATCTCATCAAAAAGAATACTGATTATCAATATCTTTTGCTGACGACTTTGAAAGAAATTATCAGCCAGTCTGACAAAGAAGTTCATCATAAACTCCAAGAAGAACAAGTTATTCCATTTTTGTTCAGCTTTGCCCAAAAATCTGATGAAAGTCTCAATCACATTGTTTCCGAATGCATAGGTAATATAATTACCTGAGATGTAAAAGTAAACTAAAATTTTCGATGATTAGGTCGGCTCTGTTTAACGGATCTGAAGGGAACCGCTCCAATTATCCTCAATAATATAAAATCAGACAATGTCCAAGTTAAGTATACGACCGCGGCTTCATACAAATACTTCTGCACGAAAAATACACCCCTTGAAGTCGTCAGCGATTTGGTTCATGCCCTCTTCGAACTTATTTATGACAAAGATTATACAGTCCAAAAGGCGGCACTTGGCAGTCTTAACACTATAGTTTACCACATTCCCCGATCCACCCATTTCGTTAACAAGCAATTCCTTGAGGCACTTGCCAACACTTGCAAATTCAAACCTGAATTGGTCAAAGAATACGAGCTTGGACCATTTAAACACAAACAAGATGAAGGACTTCCTCTCAGAAACGCAGCATTCTCCTTCATTGACATCGCACTAGAGCTCCTCTATGATAAGATAGAATTCACTTATATCATCGATCAAGTCGAAAAGGGAATTGGTACATCTTTATTTTATTAGACATGTATCTCATTTTATTTTATTAACTCTGTAGAGGATCCTTCTGATGATATTCAGATCATCGCTTATCAGATTTTGGCTAAACTCGTGGTTCTCTCGCCATCTGCTTTGGCCAGTAACTTAGAAAGACTCACTGAGAAATTCGAAATCGCTTTCAACAAACTATTGAAAGCTTTGGGCTCAAAACAAGAAGGTGAGAGAGCAAATGATTGCCTGCGCGCGTACTTAAGAACGCACCTGGCGATTGCAAAACTACCTGAAGCTGAGGAGGTTAGTAAATTTAAAGAACTTGATGCAAAAGTCCGTGCCAATGAGAAATGCAAAGAATTCATTCAACAGCAGACGGCATCCGCTTAAGAACTCATTCTCATTATTATGAATTATTGGACACGAACAGAAAATATATCGATTTATGATTAGATATTTTATCGTGATCACAAATATATACAAACAGCATTAAGTACGAAATTATTTCTCAAAATAAGACTTCTAAGCAACTTAAAAAGAAAAATAATGACTCAGCTTGATTACTAGAAGCATATTATCTCAACTATTTGCATCGATATTCAAAAAGTATGTAGTTAGCTGGTACAGGCTTTAGTAGTTTGGAATTCATCAGATGTTATTTCGTATCAATCGCTTATGGTGTGATGCATGCTATTTACAACGAATTCTATTTTTAATAAATCTATTTTTCTTTCGAATTATTGATATAAATGAGAAATTTTCTTAGACTTCGATGATCCAAAAATAAATTTCTCTTTCTCTTACTACTTTCTCTTCATTTCACCTTTTCATCATAATCGGAGAGTGTAATTGCAGTTAGCCTAAAATATCATGTTCCAGTCCCTGAAATGGGCTGTTAATGAATAGAAAAAATCCACTGTAACTCATCTCTGTCCTACGTGTCGGTAGTTGTTCCGAATAAATTTGTTCATAAACCCGTTTTGCAATAGCAAAGATTCGAAACCGCCAAATTCGAAAATTCGATTATTTATTCGTGAGATATTTCAGTTGGTCAACTTCTCTTTTCGAGGAGATTTCATACTGGCTGTCAGAAACACCTTGTTCTCGTTTTGGACTTAAACATCATACACGACTTCTGCTTATTTAATCCCTGAACACGTACGAATTTCGTTCATTTTTCAAGAAATCACATTGTCTTGGATTTGGGCAATATTCGTTTATGTAGAGGTTGGTGAACAGCTTAGTGCTGGAAATTTCTTCTAAGTGATTAGGATCGTTTTTTCTTCTCTTTTGAATCACACTGATTATCCATTGTGGACAAAACTGGGATACACTGTCCAAATTATTCCAAACTCTCCTTTCAGTATTACTGAGGTGAGTAATGAATTTTTCTTATCAGTTTTTATTTTGCCGTCTATCAGTAAGTTCAGGATAAATCGATTGAATCTTTCCTCAGAATAAAAATTTCTCTTTTCCAAATTCTGTTGATGATAGACTCCAGATTCTCTCTATCGACTGATGAAAATCTGTCAATAGAATTGAAGCACCTCTCACAGTCGAGTCATTCAAGTAAATGAATTGTCTCGAAATTTTTCTTATATAATATATGTCCTCGATAGAGACAACGCGCAAAATATCTTCATCATCGTCATCAGAATATCGATGCAAAGTGAAAGAGTTGCAGAAACTATCTGAAGAAATCATATGGAACAAGTACTTCGAAAAGTTTAACTTCTACTTCGCAAACCCAATCAATGAGATTTTGGAAAATGTCCGCACCGCGGAGGTGATACTCTTTAAAGACTTGAACTACTATGATGAAGATAAAGAGTTTTTAAATGGGTATTATTCTAACGGAGGTTCATGCTCGGTCTTGAGATCCATCATAAAACAACGTGAACATGATAATTCAGCTTCGAAACCTAACCTAATTACACATCCCCAACATAAAATCATCATGAAAAGAGAGCTTAAATTGCAAGAATTGCGATATTCGAATCAAGCTCATCAGGGTAATAAAAATATAAAGAGTGGTCTCGAACTACTAAAAGCTAAGAGAAAGAAGTTGCTTTCTTCTGACCAGGGATCTGAATGCAGCTATTTCGAATCACCAAAGGGAGAGATTCTTCATATGGCCAATCCCATCAACGTTATTGAATTAATTGAGAAGGGGGAATCCAGAAAAGTCTCGAGAAGCTACGAGTCTGAATTGTATGACATCTATAACCCTCGACAATCTTCGATTATGTCACTTCAGTCTAAAAATTGCTCAAAAGATGTGAACCAGCCGGAGACACTCGAAGACAAATCTCTACGTTTGAGTGAGATGCTCGGCCAATTTTCTGAGGACTTCGACAATATGGATTTTTTTGATGTGAATAGAAGTGACTTGGAGATCATTCCGCTCCTAATGCAAGAGAAGAAAGGCCACGAGACTACACCAATGATGATACACGATGAATTTTGCTATGAGAATACGAAAGACACATCGAACTCTCTTGCAATTCCAATCAAAACTATTCTTCCTCATGGAAATGACTTCAATAAGCATCCAGCAAAAATCGAAGATGTTAAGGAATCTGACCCAGCGTTAGTGATAAACAAATTCATCGAAACATTGAAGAATGAAAAAAATCATGGAAAAAAGCAGTCATATTTCGATGATGATCAAGGTGAGCAAGTGGATAATAACGATCGACCTGTTTACTTATCTCTTCGTCGGAATGCTTTCCAAAGTGAGAGAAAGACCGGTATTCAACGACTTTATTCAAAAGAAGTTTCAAAAAATATGCCATTTGGGACTTCTATGACAAATAATTTGTTCCAAAGTCCTACCAGCAGTACAAATCTGTTGAAGAGATTTCCAAAGTCTAGCTCCAGCAAAAACGTTTTGCCGTTGAAACTGAATTTTCCATCTCACCAAATCAATCAATACAAAATTTCGAAATCAGCCAGAGGAACTCTGCACCCGAAAACAAGGAACGAATGTGAAAAGGAAAAATGCCAACTCTCAGATCGACCCCTTTTTAATGATATCAGACTTGTGAAGAAAATTTATTCTGGGACTCCAGCAACGAGAGTTAAGAAAATCATTCCCAAGAAATCCGATATTCAAGGACCGAAACAAAAAGAGCAGCGCTCTAATCGGTTTGTAGCTCATTCCCCTCCAAAGGACTTCCACGTTGGGTATGACACTGAAAGAGAAGATCTGAAAATGAAAAGTCGGGGAGGCTGGATGCTTCAAATGAATACAGAAAATAGTAATCAGCTATCCCCCAAAACAGCTCGAATAACCTCTGCAAATAATCGGCTAAACAGTTTGAAAGTTTCAGATTCTATGAGATCTCTTCAAGAAACAACTGGCAGGTTTGATGGATCCTCACTGTGGAATTCCTCCCATCTTACTGGGTTGGTTGACATGGAGAGTGACACTCCGAGAAATCAACTAATAAGAAATAAAAGCAGATTGAATTTAATTGACAAGTCTGATAAATTTGAGATCACCCTGACAGAATCGACCAGAGATCAATCCGGACTCATACAAGACAAAAGAAGTCAATGTAATTATGAGAGAGGAGAGAAGGATACTCGCCTTCGTAATCTAGCAAAAAGATATCAAAGCACCAGGCCTACTCAACCTCTCAAACCAAGGATAATCCAACCTGAAAGCGAGGGGAAAAGCCTTCATTCCCGTTTATATTCTCCATCTCGCAAAGGATATTTTTTTACTGAAAGAAATGAGACTTGTCAAAACGAGCGAAAAAGTTTCAAGGTTAATTCAAAATGTCCCCAGCAAATGAGAAATCCTGATTATTTTGCGAAAAATGAGTGTACCTGGAGTGAAACTGCTCAAAATTTCTGTCAAGAAAAATTGAGTTCACAGCTCGCAGAATATTATTTCGCAAAATATGGGAATTCATGAATGATTTGAAAAAAAAAAAATGATAATTAATTGAACTCTTTTATTTTATTTTTTTTCAATCACAGCGGAGTTGTATGACATCACATGTAAACTTTAATTATATTGACGAGGCAAATTTCTTTTTAATTCATGTTTTGACCATAATGCATGCACGTTTATATTTGAACTATATAGCTTCAAATGATTGCTCGGGAAAATATTAACTTATACAATCTTGATTTTTAACATTGAAAAAATTGACAACAGAAGTTCGCAAGATTTTTCAATTGTAAACCAGCATGTGACGAACAAGATAATTAATTGCGAATGTTATTATGAATAACATTGGTTCGCTTTTTCTCCCATCAAATTATCGTGTTCTTTGAAAGATTGTTTATCCTTTGAACGAAAAACCTTAAAATAGACTGATCGTTAGAGTTTGTTTTGTGCTTCAATATACCTTTCTCTAAAGAAATAGAAAAATCAGATCTCCAAATTCAAAAGAAGGTCAAAATAAGATAGAAATAAACAAATCTCCTTCATTAG
>ENA-UOUE01000877-UOUE01000877.1-compost-metagenome-genome-assembly--contig:-NODE-877-length-22023-cov-16.764741_pt1 | contig 22023 bp, 14 predicted proteins | sample MGYA00238146_ERZ747223 | MGnify/ENA primary metagenome ERZ747223 (study PRJEB28781, sample SAMN06268865) | compost metagenome | isolation source: single cell | place: USA: California, Emeryville, Joint...
TTTCCAGAGAGGTATCTGTTTCCTATGCATTTGGTGCAATCATTGGCTGTGGTTCCGTTGCAAGTGTAGCAGGTTGAGTCACAAGTGATGTTGACTCTGATAACGATATCACTAAAGCCAAAGGCTTCGTTTGTGTTCCCCTCCGTGAGTCCTGTTCTAAATGTGAGCTTTATACTCGAATTTGAATGAGGATAGTTGTAAAGGGTTTCTGTCCGAATATAAGCATAGCTACTACTCGAACCAGTCCAACAGAGGTATGTCTGTAGTGAACCGTCAGCCTGATAGGGTCGATGATATGCTAACTTATCGTCCACGAAAAGCATAACGCTATCAAAATAAGGTGGACTGGCGTATGTAAAGGACCAGCCATCCCAAGAACCAGTGTAGTACGCTCGAAAGCTGATCGTAACAGCAGTATGTGGAGTCATCAATCCAGAAAATGTTTTTGTTGTTGAGGATCCTGAACCAAATAATCCGTATCCGCCTATTAAAGTACTTCCATTACAGGTGGAAGTGAATGCCCAGGACCAACCGGTGGAAAAGGAACTTCCTTGCGTCAAATCTGTCAAAGTTATTTGATCTAATATAAGTCCGTTACTTCTACCTCGAAAAGGAAATAGGATTACTTAGACAGCGACTGAGAAGCGATATCAAGATGAAAACTTGAAGTATGCCTTTCATTTATTGGGTTGTAAATGCTTATCGGCCTTCAATTGAACCCTATATGAGTAAAATTTTAAATTTTAGACCAAGTTCTTTTTTAATAATCTTAAAATAAATTCTTCACTTTTTTTTTTAACGAACACCATGAGGCTGCTCTTTTCAAAAACAAATGACGGTTTAATGTGAGAAACATTTTGTTTTGTATTTAGTGAATGTGTAGCTTCGAGTTCCAAGATAAGTTTGATTCATAAAGGTAGCGAAATTGATTGGCCTAATCACAACCGACGGCAAAATATTTATTCCCGTCAACGCAGAATGGCCTCTATGGAAGTAGACTTGGTTTTATAATGTCACCCAATGTGAGAAAAAGATATAGAGAGCGTCATTCGTCTAGATATTGGTTCTGCGTGTTTTGAGTTCAGAATGTATTTAGGAAAATTCACGATCGCCAAAATTTTTCGATCATTCTCATGAAAAAGTAGCAACAGACTTGAAATGAATTGAATGCCATAGATCGAATTTTTGTTTGTGTCTATATCAAGCTTTTAAACTTCGGATAAGATGAGATTAATAATAATAATCAATTTTTATTTATCAACAAGTTAACTAAAGGAGTTATCTTAATTAACTTCCGTGTATTTTGGGTTTTGGACGCTTTCTCTGAAATATTCGCGTTTTTAACTGCTATAGGGTAAAAATATTAATAAAACATCAAAAAGTAAAAACAAGGATCTCTTCAGTTAACAATGTAAAGTGTAGAATTAACAAGAATCTCATTTTTCTGGTATGTATCATGACCAAACTTGCAAATAGATCCACCTAAATTAACAGTTCAACCAACAATTATTCATATAAAAGGATTAACCAATTTCTCTTGATAGTTCGATTCCAAGAAGAAAGTTAATATCTGGTTATTTTAAATCAAGGCACTTTGAATAGAAATATTTAGTATCCTAGAGTAAAATCTATTTGATCAAGGTTCTCAACAAAATTTATGAGCGAGAAGTTTGTAAATTACTCATTACAAGTATTTCTTTGAAAAATGAAGGACAGAGAAACATCGTTAGATTTAAGTCTCATTAGTATTGCTGCTTACAACTAATCCAAACTTTTTTCCTATAGTCCTTCAACACTAGTAAGCACAATCTTGGCAACAATAACTGTAATCATGGTGAGAAAAAGAGGAAGGAAAGACTACTAAAAAATTATCTTTGCTCTGCGAAATTGATCTGTTCTTAAGGATACTATAGACAGTGTTGACATGAAAATGGAGAACCTACCATACTTCAAAGATATTCTTACTCAATCTATTCAGGTATTCTCCAATTTGCTGGAGAGCATCTTCATCCTCACTTAACAAAATTCACTTGTTTTCATCAAACTGAGTCGAGAATATTCGTAAATGAATATAAATTGAAGTTCCTACAAAGCAAAGGTCTATTTAAAATTTAAAGACAATAAAGTAAATTGCTATATCTGAAAGCTCAAAAACGATTCGGCTCTTACAAAAATCAATTATCAATTTCTCACAAAGTTGATTGCTTGCGTTCCGGAATGCTTAAGTTCGACTTTTGCTTCACATATTTTATCAACTGATCTGGCCCCATCTTTTTCAAAAGAGCCTCTATTGTGATATCCAGGTCAACCTGTATCTCCCCAGTCTGCCTTCCTTTTATCGGCAAATCAAGCGAATCCTTTGGTGTAAGATTGCTTTGACCTTGCGAATTTTCAACTTTCATTGATGAATGAACCTTCTCTAATAAAAATTCATCAGGAACAAAAGCAAGCCTATTCCTATCCTGATCCACAGCAGGTTCATTTACTGCCCTGTAAGTAATCGCTTCCTCATCAGTTAAATTTATATCGCTGTTCCTTATTGGATCTATCTTAGAGCCTGAATTTGGGAATTTGAGGAGTTTTTTTTCGCTCTCTAGGAACGTAGACCGCTTTTTCTCATTCAAAAGCGCACTTCCGCTCATGTAACTGTCTATCTGAGTGCCAGATTTCTGCCTCGCTCCTGCTCGAAACGGAGGAATGAAATCTTCCACCACTTGCGAAAATCTTCCTGCGTTATTGGCTCCGGTAGCTAGCATCAATGGAGTTCTTTGATCATAGCTCGAAGTCCCTGAGATTTGTCGGAAGAGATTAACAGGGGAAGTCCCTCCTAAATCCACATGAAATTGCGTGGGCATCCGCGGCATACTAGGTATTAGCAGTTGCTTTGGAGCCTGATATTGAGGAACATACTGATTCTCTCTAACGAGGACCCGGTCGTCACCCTTATAGGACTTATCCATGAAGATTGATTCGTCTTGGCTGACTTGGTACTGATCGTCAGGAGCATTATTTGATGGCTGTCTCACCCAATCCTTTATCTTCTCAAGGAAACTCTTATTCTTCTTAACCTGTCCTGAGTCATGTCTTCTCCTATTCCTATGCGCATTAGTGGCTTTATCTTTGACCTCACCCTGGGTCTCAATGAGCGGATTAGCATTCTTTTGCATTTTCCGAAGGATGTTAATGATATTATGCTGCGGGAAATACACGCTGTAATTGCAAACATGATCTATTTCAAAAACCATGTCGTCACCATAGTTAATTTCAAAAGGAAGATTCCCAGTAGCCATTGGGCTTTGGGGTGACCTTGAAGAATAATTGTTGAGATTGGTAGACTTCTTTATGATGTTTATTTGCTCTTTCGCATCATCGATGAGCAGCATTGATTTCTGTATCGTTCCATGCTGAAGATTAGGAGGTATCAGATTAGTATCACCCTGCTCAAGCAGTATTTTGCTAGGGAGATGCTTCGTTGAACGCTCGCGATTGATGTTCCCTTTCGCATAAACGACCGAAATATCAATCTCTGATCCATCTTGAAGGTACCGATCTTGAATCTGCTGAGCTGCTACTAACAGCTTAGAGTAACTTCCCTGAAGATTTACAACGTTCTTCTGGCGATTCCTCTTGAATTTCTTAACGAAATTTTTCCGATCGTCCAAGTCACGGCGAATGAACGCCGATTTATTGACGCAGAAATGCAACTCTGGACATAGATTTACAGTGTGATTTTTATCCCCACAGCCGTAGCAAGTCCCCTCAAGGTCCTGGTAGTTATTGTAGAGCATGATCCGATCTCTAATCATACAAAACTTTTCCTTGTCTCTCTGATAATTCTCTAAAATCAGCAAAAAATCATCCCTTCGAATGTAGAACAGAGCCGAAAAATCCGCTGCCCTTGCACTTGAGGTCCTTTTCATCCCAGTAAAAAACGACATTTCTCCAAAATATTTGCCTCGATGAAGCGTTTGGTATAGACTGAAAGAGTAGTGGTTATACAGCTCAATCGCGCCTTGTGAAATGAAGAATATTGAGTTATCGTCAAGAATATCTTCTCGAAGTACCGTCTCTCCGGGAGAGTAAATAAACTCTTGCATCACAAAAGTGCTTTGGACGAGGATTGCCTTTGAGAAATGCTCGGTCCAAAGCTTGCAGGACCTGAGTATCTTTGCATTAATATCCACGATTATATCGTTCCTGAGTTGCTCGGAAAGCAAGTCCATGACTGAAGATGAGTTCATTCGGAGAGTGTTATCGTAATCGAGAGTATATTCGAGATATCTTCTGACCTTGATTTTTATTTCGTTTGACACATTCTTTTTCCTCATGTAGTGGTTCAATGAAGTTATGGTTTGCTTGTATAGATTTTTACGCTGGTCCATTTCTTGAATTAGCGCGTTAACCATGTTCATCGCGTAAGCAAACACAGCGCAGGCCATGAACATCGCAAAGATACATACGATTTTCTCGCCAATGGTTACAGGCACGATATCGCCGTAACCTACAGTAAGCATGGTAGTGGTCGCCCAATAGATCGATGAAACGTATCGGTTCGCGATGTCGTTAGAATAAATTTGATAATAAGTGATCCAGGTATCTGAGGCAGTGTCATAGTTAAGCGCAGCGATCAAATGCCAAAAGCACGCGATCCAATGAGCGCAGAATAAAATACTGACCGCGAGTTTGAAAAATCCAATAATGACGTTCAATATCCGCGAAATATCGACGTAGTAGCTTTCTATCTTCGACAAAATCCCCTTGAGCTTGAAAATACGAATAAGCCGCAAAATCCTGATAATCCTAACAAATTTCAAGGCTTTGATGACCTGTCTCGTCGCTCCTGACGCGAATAAACTTAAATTATCACCCGAGTCTGGGATAACCCAGTTGAAGGGAAACGAAGCGACCAAATCTATCCAAAACCACTTCCGAATGTAATTAAAAAAGATTTTCCTCCTATCTTTAACAAGAGTTCCTTTGTAGTAGTACTCCGTGTTGAACGAGACCAAAATATCAATTAGGAAATATGAGTCGATGATATAAGAGATCGTGGACATAGCCGTAGGCAGCACGAAATCAAATGAGAGCTCGAATGGTATGAGTATCAATTCGTAGAAGATGAAGAGTATGGTAGTCAGATCCCAAAATAGTCGGAAGGACCCATCAGGTTCGAACGGCGTGATCATATTTGGGAGAAGGTGCATGAGCCACGCTTTGACAAAAAAGCACCATCTGAGCATCCTATTCCCATCTTTATATTTCTTATCCTTCGTTTGCTTGATGATGAGTTTCACGCGCGCTTTCGCGCAAGAATTTCGAAATCTCTGGAGGCATTTTCCGAAGACTTGTAATCGTATTTTGGAATCTGCGCGGACGATTCTCTCTTTATAAATACCAGTAAAATGGGGGTTCGTGCTGTCATTTACCAAGGCGAGCTGTTGCTTATCCAGAGGCTTTCCTTCCTTTATCTTTTGTTTTATCAAATCGATGAAATTTCTCCTGTTAAAAAACTTTTGAAGCATTTTGAATTCTTCATGGGTTTTCGATTTTTGCTCGAGAATTTGCCTCAGACGCGTGTATCGGCCAGAAACCGCATTTCCAGGATTTGGGTAAAATCTTCCAATTCGTAACGTTTCTTTTCGGCGGAACTCCTTATAGACGCCCTGGGGCTGAGTCGCTGCGCTCTGCTTCATTCCATCCCCTCCGTCTTGCGGATTGAAATCCGATCGATCGGTTTTTGGCTGGACTTCGGGCTTGAAATCGACCATTGAGTCATCCAAACATTGGCTTCGAGAAGCCCGAAGACGGTGTTGAGGCCGAGCGGACATTTCGAGGCTACTATTGTCATCATCATCACCCTTAGAAGCCCTAGGAGAATAATGAAATGTCTGAACTCTTTGATTTTTCCTTTTAGCTTCTGCTTTTGCAACTTCAATGTCATTGCCATCTCCTCTTAATGGTGAAACAGTATTTCTCTGTTTTGCGACTGGAGTGACCCCTAATTCGTCGATCTTTGAGGTATATGAAATCATGGAGTTATCTGAGGCTGTCATCGAGCTGTCTTTTGCGTACTCAGAGATTGGAATGAGAGCTGGAGACGTTCTTGGAAGTCCGCCATTGATCGCTGTGAGTATTTGATTAACTTCTCTCTCTTGAGTATGTTGCGTTGTGATTTTGCTCAACTGACGCTCCTTCTCTGCAAAAGCAACAGTTTCTGCTTTCTCGCTGGGAAATTCGAGTTGGGTGAATGTCATTGCAAATCCGCCTGTATCATGGCCTAGCCGAGGTTGATTCGGAGGCGAGCTTTCTACTTTATTCATGCGACAATAAAATGTGTTCACCTCGTTATTAAATCAAATAACTACTCTTATTTAAAACACTGATTCAAATACTATGGGAAAATGATAAGCGATTAATCGAATGAGTTAATTGAAAATCAGTGCTTTTTCATATTTAATCCTCTGAAAATAGATGCAATGAGACAAATTGTCCATATGTTTTGTACCCTCAATGAGAGCATATATAGTTGAAAGGGTTTCTAATTAATAAAAAATATATATTTGTCTCATTCTCCCTATAAATATAAGCCAACAGATATTGCAGGAGAATTTCAAGAGACTTTTTGACTGTTTCATAATTCGCAACCTTTGCCACGAGTTATTGCTACTTCGATGGTTAGCTAGGAGGCACCAAATGGGTTGAGCTGAAGAGCGATTCATTCACAGAGACGATTTACATTATTGCGACTGAGAAAAGTTTCGTTTAGAAAACCAGATAAACCGTTGTCCCAACTTCTTTTTACCAGTAGATCTCTGGATAAGCATTCGTTTCTGTTCAAACTCTTCTTGCAATTAGTCTTTACTGTTTCATCTCCAGACTGGAACTTGAAGTTAGATTTCTGGATGCCATTCAACACCGCTTCGTTAGGTAGTTTGATTTGCTAGCTATTCTAATAATACTACCATACATCTCACGTTCTCTTTTTCCACCTAGTCAGCAATAGCACCTTGAAACTCCTGAATTCATAATTTTTTGGTTTAATTTAAATTTGTTCACACTTTTTTGCAACTAGTCAGAGCCCCTAACCCTATTCTACAGAAATTATTGGTTTATTTAACAGAATAAAGCATTTTTGCAATAACAAGCTTTGTAATATACCTTTTTCATTATATTTCTCATTAGAATTGGAACTATCGATGAAAGCACTGGAAATAACGTTGTATAATATCACTAAAAGTTCTCCAGTGTCAGTTTAATTCATGAACATTTGCTCCATGAATATTAGAAAAACCTTTAGTTCTCAGAGAATCAATTAAAGATTTTACATGATCACTTGAAAGTCTAAGATTCACGCTTAATAGCATATTAAAATCTCTATTCTAAATTCGATAAAAGCAAAATCATGGAATCAACCAAAACAACATCCGTCAAAGGGTTCGATAACCTCAAATACCATGTAAAACCACCTTCTTTGAGTCCGCTTTACGAGTCACTACTTTTTCAATGATAGGCCGGGTTTGGAAACCATTTTGAGAGTGAAGCCCTTCCAGACTCACTCCCAAAGGGTCAGAACTCACCTCAAAAGTGTCCTTATGACCTCTACGCCGAGCAACTCTCTGGAACAGCATTCACCAAGCCTCGAGCTGCTAATCTAAAGTCGTGGTTATATCGCATCCTCCCTAGCGTCAAGCATTTCCCTTACAAATCCATCCCTAAAACTGAGAACTACTCTCGCATCAAAAACGATTTCTATAACAAGGAAGATCTTTCAATTACTCCTCAGCAAACACGGTAACTCCCCATTTAATCTCCATTTTTCTGAAATTTTGAAGCTGGAGACCTCTTCCTGAGCCAAAAACCTCTGTTAACTGGGTCGAAGGCCTCGTTACTGTCGGAGGTGCTGGTGATCCAACCATGAGAGTAACTAGCATGATAAAATTCCATGCATTTATGTGAATAATAGGACGGTTTGGCAATCTATCTTTACGCCTGCAATGCTTCCATGGAAAACAAGGCGTTCTACTCATCAGACGGAGATTTTCTGATTGTGCCTCAACAAGGCGACCTCTATATCACCACAGAATTTGGAAAACTCCATGCTAAACCCACTGAAATCGTTGTGATCCCTCGCGGTATCAAGTTCAAAGTCGAGGTTGTGGGCTATACTAGAGGTTATGTCTGTGAAATCTTCAAAGGACACTTCCAACTGCCTGAGTTAGGTAGATCCCATTATTATATTTGCCAAGTTACTGAAGCACGTAGGTCCTATTGGAGCAAACGGATTGGCCAATGCAAGAGACTTCCAGACTCCAACAGCTGCCTTTGAGAAGTTTGAAGGCACATACAAAGTAACCTTTTCATTCTTCCACCGCTAACAAATGAAAGGTTGTTAACAAATTCCAAGGAGAGATGTTTGAATATGAAATGGACCATTCTCCTTTCGATGTCGTTGCTTGGTAATTGTCATCGAATTAGTGTTAGTTATTCATATCCAATTAGGCATGGAAACTACTATCCATACAAATATGACCTCACTCTCTTTAACACAATTAACACTGTCTCCTACGACCATCCTGATCCTTCTATTTTCACGGTTCTGACTTGCCCATCTGATGAAGCTGGAACAGCCGTATGCGATTTTGCTATCTTCCCTCCTCGTTGGATGGTTGCTGAAAAGACCTTCAGACCTCCTTACTACCATAGAAATGCCATGAGCGAATTCATGGGAAATATTAAGGGAGTTTACGATGCTAAAGGTATTCGAAATTTTGCTTAATCATCGCCTAATCGCTTTGAAAAGAGGAAGGATTCAGTCCTGGATGCTCCAGTCTTCATTCAATGATGAGCGCCCATGGTCCTGAAGGCGAAGTGTTTGAGAAGGTAGCTTAAAGTCCATGTACAGACGTTAAAATTTTATATTTCAGGCCTCCAATGCCGACCTCAAGCCAACTAAACTTGAAGGCAATTTGGCATTCATGTTTGAAACCTGCTATATGCTGAAAACCACGAAGTATGTGATGACCAAGGAGCTTGTTGATGAGGACTACTGGAAAGTACTGCCTCCATTTTGTTAATACTCTTCATAACTAATTTTCATTAGTGCTGGCAAGGCATTAAGACTCATTTTGACCAGAAGAAATGAGCGAACGAAATAAAATGATAAGACGCTTACGGAGCCTCTTTAGCGACAACAATCATAATAATTTCTATATTATATTTAATCTTGTCAAGTGTACAGAGAGGCTGATGAGTTAGATAGGACGTGCGTTATCTAAATTATTATGGAACGAGTAGACTCTAAGTTTAAAAACCGAAAAGAGTGAAAAATCTAGCTATCAAAGTTGCATAATAATAGGAGGCTATTATCAAAAAATAGCTAGAGAAATACAATATTTGTAGTGGAACTAAGAAGGAATTTAATAACGGATAAACCTTCATCAGATTTAGTTGTCCGAATTGTTAGTTAAATTATCATTGGTTTGTTAGAAAACTATTCAAATCGGTCTCAGATCATAAGGAAGAGATTTTTATTTTTATTCTATTTTGGTTCCTAAAGATCTCAAACTTAGTATACGGCAATAATTTTTTTAACTTTCCAATGAAAAAGCAGCAGCTGAGTTCAAGCTCAGAAGATCTTCAATGTATGGCATTCTTATTTTTTAAACCTTTGACATGAGTTCTGATAGCATTAACTTCTACAATGCCTTACAAAATTGCTTGGTGCACAAGAAATCCAATTAAGGTAGGACTATACAATCCTACAGCAAGTCAACGCAGCCAAATCAAGCAAACGATTGATGGTCCCAGCGTCGTGATGCCTGAAATGAGTGATAATACACTATTCGAGTTAGCCTGACCATTTGTATTATCCTAGCTGGAGGTATTGTGATGAAGGAGATTCCTGGCTCAAAATTAGTCATCTGCTCAATAAGCGATGGATCCTATTCAAATTGTTGCGTGTACAGCACCTCCCGAAAGCTAAAGTTAGTATATGAGTTGGGAAAGACTGAAGGAAGTAATATTAGCTAATTTATTCATTTATGATGAAAATTTTCCATCCAGTCATTACCGACATTGCTTGTAATTACAATTCAAGGAAGGCTGCACTACTTTCAGTCACGGACAACATCGCTTACCATTTATTCGACACAGAAAGCGGGCAGCTTTGCAAAAAGGTCAGCTGGCCGACGATGCATAAAAGTTAGATTTTTGTTAGCTAAACACTTTGCTCATCGGTGAAATAGGGGAAATTACAGGATTAGACTTTAACGCTGATGGAGAGAAGATTGCAACAATTGACTTGGATGGAGGTCTCATCGTTTCTGATGTCAACACCAGCAGCAACCTCTCCTTCTTTGATTTAACAGAGAGACCTTCGTCTTGTAAGATAATTATGGTGGACGTTTTTCTAAAATGTTTTGTTGTTGCTGAAGTTTTCTTTAACAGATGTCGCTGGAACCCTCAGGTCTCACACATTGCCACGAGTTTTAACAATAACATGCTGGGTTTCTTGGACTCTGAGAAGGGAGAAATGATTAGTACTTACACAATGATCGAAAAAACAGGCTGTATCAACTTTTTCCAGAGTTTTTTCATTTATTCAAACGATTTTAGGCATCACATGGATAGATTGGAGAAGAGATGGCTACTTGCTTGCTTGTTGCTCTTCGGATTCCAAAGTCGCAATTTATGATACAAGACGAGGTGATATTGTAAGGAGCATGAAATCGCTTCATTCAGGTAAGAGGATTTTTCTCATTATGCACTCATGTGGTTTTGCAAGATTGGATAAATTCTATCCGATGGAGCCCATGTGGAGAGATGCTGTGTACAAGCTCTGAAGATTGCAGTGTCAAAGTCATTGATTTTTCTTCAGGCAGATCGCTCCACACTGAGAGGAGCCCAACTCAAAGTAATAATATCTTTCATGCTGTTTAAGATTGAGTAATTCTCTTTTTGCTTAGAAAATATCGGATCAGTTTGCTTCATAAACAGCAGCCAAGAGTCTTAATTCCTCTAGAATGAGTTAATTACCAAAAAAAAAAAGCAGGTAGATTTTTCCAGAAATAATGTAAATAAACCAGTCAGGTTATTTAATCCCATTTCTTTACTCTGTAAACTTCTTCTTTGTTATTTTGCATCCTTCGGTTTTTCAGTACGATATTGTTGTTCACAAACCTATTGATACTTTGCCACATCATTTCTAATCTGTCGAAAGCTTCATATAAAGGATAACTATTGATTTATTCCATTTAATACTATTCTCTCTCTCTTTGAGAAAGACAAAGCATATCTGAAAGTTTCACACAATATTGTAACCAATCTTATAGTGTGTTTCATTTTTCTTGAGGTTTAAGCATCAAATCGAAATACTAATCGGTCCACTCTCTTAATCCTGCTGCCTGTTTGAGTTAATTCCTTGACTTTTCGTGATCTGCTTCTACCAGCTTCTTTTGTTGAGGAAGAAACCAATATTTTATGATTTCAAATCTTGTAACTGAAATTAGTTGCAAATTAACTTAAGGTTAAGTCTATCAGAGTCAACTATCAAACTCTCTCCCGATATTGGATGGACTTTTTGAATTTATTCTCCATACAATTCATCTAGAAACTAGCCTTAGTTCGTCATCTCTATGTAAAACTACCCCTCGCCTCTTCGACGAGCCCAAAGCGAACAGAATGATTGAAAATACTCGAGAACAGAAATGATAATGATCGCTCTTCAACTGCTCAAAAGGGCTTTATACAGTATTCAGTAAAGATGACTGATTTTATATCGTCTGCCGTCTTCGAATTAGTAAAATTTTTATTTTTGATGAACAATCAGTAAGAGCTCTTATCTATATATTTATAAAGACAAAGTCACAACTCCAAATAATTGCAAAGAAAATAATATTTCTTGAACATCCCCTCTTCCAACACCAATCCATTTTACCTCTAATCCCCTATGTTACAAGGCCCTACGAAAAAAGACGTTAAAGGAGTGATAACCATCAAGCTTCTCTATGCGGAACTCCAAAACATGGATCGAGGAAACGCGTTGAAAGACATGCCTTTTTGCATTTGCTACTTCGGAAGGAATAGGTTTCAAACTGAAGAAACCTTTGGAAGAACCGAAAGACCGATTTGGAAGAGTTCATTTATTTTGAATCACATTGATGAAGATCAGATCAAGATCAAAGTGTGTAGTATCAACCTTCTTTCTCGAAACTTAGAGATGCTTGGCGAAGGAATTATTCATATGGAAGCGATTAAGATAAAAAATGAAAGTCTGATTAATAGAGTAATCCTCTATAAATCAGGAATGGTAACAGGAATCCTAATGGTAGAGACAACGTATGTCTCTCGGGGTAAAGGGGAGATCGTCCTTGAAGGACATCAACCTAAAGTGAACGAGATTCTGAAAAAAGGCGGTTCACTTATCTTAGATGATATTTCAGGTAGAAGTGATGTTGTGCACGATCGGACCTATGCCAAGTCAATGAGGTTGGATACACTTGAAAAGTTGGATACGAGCGAGCCGGGAAGTCCAGGTCTCGTCGAAGACAAAGAAGATGAAGATGAGTTTGATTATATATTTCATAACCAGTAAAATTAATTACTCAGCGAATAAACTTCGCAGCTTTTTTTATCTTTTGGGAACTACTTAATCATTGGATGTTTTGATATTTTGCTATTTTTTTTGGTAACTTCGGGTTTTAATGTTATGTTTCTGAGTAATGAAGAGAAAAGAAACAGTTTATAGAGCTATATATTTATCATTATGGTTAACTTCCATATTGTCGATAGCTTTTGTCGGGACATCTTGCTCTAAAGCACTTAAATTCGTTCCCTCGTTACCTTAATCTTAAAGGAACTGATCATTCGCAAGAACTGCGAGCATTTTAGTTACGAGACCCTTTTCCAGACGAGTGATATTGAGATCTTTATGAATTTTATGATAAATTCTGCAATCTTTGTTGTTTCTTATCTCTATGGGAAATCAGGAACCATTGCATGATGTATCGGTGAAGAACTTCAATGTCAAAACAAAAATTCTGATACTCAACCGCTTTGAACAGCTTTCAGATAGCATTTGCAATCATACTCTCAAAACCAAAGACGGCTGATCCTACCTTTGTTAAACAATATCTATTTTTCTGTTTGGGCAAAGGGCACTACCTCAAAGCCTTTTCTGATCGCCTAGCATTGGTGTTTGGTAAATCTTTTTCGATAGCTACATTTGGAAAAATTGCAATGCAGCCTGAAGAATATTTTCTATCGCTAAACTACGTCAAAAGCGTCAATATTGTAACTCTTGTCAGCCAGAAAAGTTGTTGCTGGCACTGAATACTGAACAATTGACGCCAAGTCCGCATTAAATCAAACTAATAATTTCCGATCTAGTTTATAATACTGATCCAGTAACTTAGAATAATTGATTCTGAAATGCCACTCTCAAACCAAAGTCTTGAGTCCTGAATTTTCATTCAAACAAGACGCTATTTTGCACTTTTCAACATGCTGCTTTGCATATAGAACTCAAGATAGAATCTTATTTTACAAAAGAAATATTTGATCCTTCATAGTGAGACCACTAAATATCAGATCAAGAAACTTCTAAATTATGATTGTTACGATGCGCTGCTTGAAGAGGACTTCGAGATAATGCAGTGGTTTCGAGACTCAGAGCCCATAGTTAGGAGCTTTACAAGAAACTTTTCCTTTTCTCACCTACCAAAAAGACGATTTATAATACTTTGTTAATAGAATTTTTTATGTCATTTCAAATTAAACTTTGGCAATATAGATAATTATTTAGTCATTTTCATTATTACCTTATTATTACTTATATTATTAGATTACATCGGACTTCTTAGTGCGAAATCCAACATAGCACCGAATTGATAGAGAAAGTTATTGAATAATGAGTTTCAAACTTAGTATTTACATTGCAAATAAGAGAGGCTTGTAATCGAATTTGAGCCCCATCTTATCTTGCTAACCACTGCGGGCATTCGCACTTCATTTAGATAGCCTCTGTGCCTGCTCGGAGTCGTCCTTGCGTCAGTTTCCGCTTTGATACTTTTGATATCATCTCATTACCATCATCTTCCGATGTGAGGAGTCTTTTTGACCCAAGCCCTTGAGGAACTTGGAAACCCGAGATTCCTATATTTTCTGGTTTCTTAGTGCTGCCTTGAAATTTCAGTTCGGTTACTCGTACCTTTCCACCAGAAGGATAAGCAATAATGACGCTTAAATCTTGAGTTGTGAGATAGCAAGACGCTGATGAAGTCATCGACGCCAGTCCCGAGATCGAGGAGCTATCTTGAACGACATAGCCGGAAGTTTCTGATGGGTCTTTGCCATCCCAATTTACCCATTGTGTGAGTTTGACTTTTCCAAAGGCAAAGATAGGGTCGGTATTATAGACCAAGAAGCGTCCCTCAGGAGAACTCATAAATGGTAGCAAGGTAAAAGTCCCTTGGATCTGGAACTCATGGAACGTGTTTGCAGGGTCAGATCTCTGCCAACGATAAACCTTCGTGAATCCATTGAGTTTTTCATGAACAAGGATAGAACCGGCAGCGTCAAGAGAGATGGTCTCGATTGAAAGGATTCCTTCACTCGCATCGATTCTCTGAGGGACGGCTCCCGCTTCACTAGCAGGGTCCACGTACCAAATAGCTGATCGAGGCTGCATCGCGCTAACACCGATAAAGAACAAAGGCGGGGAAGCTTGATCTACTTCTCCGACGGCGAAACTCGCGAAACTAATGCTCACAAAGTCTCCAATCTTTGTCAAACTCCTCGAGCTACTCATATACAGCTCTCTTTTTGAATTCGCCACAACGTAGCATCCGTAATCATCATCCGAAGGCTGATATGCCAAGAAAGAGTTCGGATCGAAAGAAAGATCTGTTTCTTCAGAAATGAGTTCCGATGTCCCATCAGCAGCGTATTTGTAGATGTACCAGCTCGAGTTAGAGGGCGTGCTGAAAAACACATCGACCGATGATGTCTCTGAATCTCCTGTTGATGGCCGGATGTCCCATGCAAAACAGTTCGTATCACTGTTCACGATAATCGGGCTCTGGTCTTTGTGCGAGAGGAAGACTAGCGAGAGTTGGTAGGTATTGTCGGGTATTTGCGAGGAAAATGTCGCTAGTACGAGGTCGTTCTCTTGGGTTTGAACTAATTTTGTCTTCAAGATGATCGCACTGGTCTCCGATACTGACTGCTCGTGGTAAGTCACAGCACCGGAGCATATCCAGCACAAGAGAGGAGAGAATATTAATATGTGAATGAAAAGAAGGTTGGATTTCATGAAATTTGCTACAGTAGTGTATTTATAAATTTTTGATCGAGCGAGTTGTTAAATACAAAAATTGTGATTATTCTATCCAGTAAAGTATTCTGCTGTAGCCAGTTCAACAGATATCAAATTAACGAATAAAATTGGATATGTAGGAATAAATCAAAGCGATGCAACTGGAAATACAGCCGGCTTTAATAGGGAGAATTCAAAGTAAAGAACTATATTAGAGAGATTGATAGCGTTTCAGTAAAATCGGTGATTCTTCGGAACAGATTACGTGTGCTAAGATGATGGCTATCGGCTTTGTTCTAGATAAAATTTCACTGAAAGGTGTTGAGTCTCTCTAGCTAACTGAGAATAATTTCGTAGTCAGAAAATGAACTTTATTATATCATTTCTCATGACTGCAAGTGCTCGAGGATGCTGATTATTGCTATTGTTTGAAATTAGATAGAATTATAACTTCAACTCGGAATTCATTGGCAAGGAAACTGGATTTTCATTTTAAAATTCCATAGATAGTTATACGAGAAGAACCATGGAGAGCTCAATTTATCGTAATTAGTGCGAAATATGGTGTGATTCTGTGCATTTTCTTTTTATTTAAACAAAGAAGCCGTTTATCGTAGAGAACATTATCACTATATCATCTTCAATTACAAGTGCTATGTCGTAAGCACCTCTTTGAGATGATTGAGATGAGGGTTTTAGATTGATTGCATTATGAAGACTTAACTCTTAAAGAATTCAGATAATAATAAACGATCAATTCATATAGAAGAAATTGCACGTCGCAAACTCATAATGTAGCTCAAATTTGAAAAAAGACCATTGCTCTTAACAGCACCCACATTTTAAGGAATATGAATTTTACAACACTTAATTCAATCATGTGCAAATTTTCATATGTTAGATAGTCAGTAGAAGTGAGAGAGAGAGCTCAAGATTAAATTCTCAAATATAAGAAAGACCTATTTTAATTTTGTGAGTTGTGCTAGTCATTCTTTGGTCTTAAATGACGCAATCTCTAATTGAAGCAAAATAGATCATCAACTAGAACGCAATCAGACGTTACAATACAGGATAGAGATATAAACGTTAAGTCCATTAGATGCAGAGCTTGCATTGAAGCGAAATCTTACATTTGGAGGATCAATTTTATGTATTATTGCAAGTTTTCGGCAAATTGCAAAGTGAAAAGTTCAATTTTGCACTTTAAGGATTTCAAGGCCAAGCCTGCCTCTAGCCTATATAAAAACGACTCTTTTACAATTCATCTAGTTTCACTTAACTTTGCAACAGACGATTATAATTGTAAGAAAATTTTTGATGCCATTAAATTTTATTAAATCAGAGCTGCGGGTAATAACGGCAGAAAACGAAAGTTCCCAAATATTTGATCTGATAATTAGATTATTCTGACACAAAGCTATGGATTCGTTTCGGATATGTACTAAAACAAAATGGCAAGTATCTGGGTGGCGTTTTTTTATGTTATCAGCTTCATACTCCGGCCATCCAATAAGCATAGGAGAAGCATTATTCTCCCACATCATTTGAGATTCTGATATCTAATTGTATGAAGAAATTCAAATGTAAATAAATAAGAGAGAGAGAAAAAAAATGAATGGTTATCTTCACTGCGAGTTTCTTACACTGAAAAGCAGCTCATTGTTAGTCTAGTAAATCAGATAACAACAAAAACATTGCTTCTTTTAAGTAGGAATCGGAACCATTCACCCGCATATTCAACATATTGATAAATTTTGAATACAAACATTCCGCACGAAAACGTACACTTTTCTTACATGCTTTGCAACAGGCTGTGCGCAAACAAAAAACTGTAGGGCACTTAGCGCTTTGGTTTGCGAATCAATATATAGATCTCTTATACAATTAAATAACAAAGATTTTCATAAAACGGCGCATCGCTCCAAAGTAACTCTAATAGTTGAGGTTAGTAGAAATAGAAATGAACAAAATCTCACCCACTCGTTTTCCAACATAATTTGTATTGCTGGGTATGTCAATGAATCAAAAGCAGGAGAAGTACGAGTTGTGGCATCTGAAATGTTTTCTGATTGATGATATACCGCCCAAAATAACAATATTTCTATCAAATTTCTACAATCTAATTTCCAAATTTTCGATCGTTTTTGAGCGAGGAAAAAAAAAAAACTTTCTTGTTCGAGAAATTTTTAGCCTTTAATAGAGGTTGATTTCAAAATTGATATAAATTTGTAATATATAAATCAATCGAATGATTAACAAATCCGCAAGTTTTTTCTTCTTCACCCTCTTAGCAGTTTGTTTGGTGTCTCAAGGAGAAGCAGCGCTCAATGCCAATTTGAGCACAAGATGTCTCCACGATTACTTCTACGATCCAGTTTTTGAAAACTGCACGAAAATCTGTCAACCAGGCTATTACGGAGACTTTTCAACGGGAACCTGCTCGGTTTGTGATCCAACATGTTACTCTTGCACCGGCCCATCAAAATTACAATGCGTTGGATGCAGGGCGCCTTATTCTTACAGATTCCAAAATTCTAGTGGAATATCATGTCTCAGTGCATGCTCGGATGCAAACGCGAGTTATTATGAGTATTTAGGATCAGTGTGCGGGAAATGCGGAGAATCTTCACATTTTGTCGATTCACTTCTCGGCACAGACACTTGCGTTGATTCGCAAGGTGGAGGTTGTCCGTACGATACGACATCCAATATGTTCTGTTATCAAACTCCTGCCGAGTGTCTTTGGGCCAGCTCTGATAACAAAAGCTCTTGCACTGGTTGCACTGAAGGGTATACTATGCTGCCAATCTCCAGGGACCTCGCAGGCGTCACATATGGCCAGTGCCATACGAAGTTAGCGCAACAGCGTTATAACTTGCCAATCACACTTGACTCAAGCGTAGATTCGTATGTCTACTGCCAAGCTAATTGCACCACATGCACTGCAAATCGAACTTGCCTCACTTGCTCGAATGGAAAGAAAAGCTTTGGTGGTTATTGTATCCTTGATGCTTGCCCCACTGACACAACACAAAATCAAGATAGCTGTGATTGTCCAGCTGGCTACTTCGCTGATCCTAGTATAATATTGCAATTCTACAATTTTTTTCTCAACTTACTATCTTCATAATAGTTAGTTTACAGTGCTTGAAATGCGACCCGAGCTGCAAGACATGTTTTGGCCCGGCTCCTTATCAGTGCTTTGACTGCAGTGATGGTTACCTACTACATCAAGACACCACAGTCTGCGAAAAGTCATGTGATACCGGGTACTATATGTCAGAAAAGGGCGAGTGTTTGAGTTGCGATGCACAATGCTATAACTGTACTTCTGAAGGGAGTTATTCCTGTGGGCTTTGCAGCACTTTTTCTTATTTTTCGAATCTGACAACCGCAAATGAGTATAGTGAAAATCAATTCCCAGGCTGTGCCCAATATCAATGCTATGACTACATGGAGTTTAATTCCACCTATTGTAAGCTCATAAATTTAGAGTTTTTCACTCATTTTTATTCATAAACTATAAATAGATAACTGTACCGCTCTCGCCACTCCGGTGCCAAAATACAGTGGATTGATAGTTGCCGGGACTGATGTTAATTGCCGTCAAGGATACGCGTTTGATGCCACAAGAAACGATTGTGTTTCAAATTGCTCCGAGGGATACACTTATGGAGGATTCATGCCTTCTGCCAATCTAGGAACAGTCGCTTATGTTTGCGGAGAAAAAAATGTTGTTACTTTCAATGTGGCATCGACAGATGATCCAACCGTCTTTCAAGTGAGTTGCTCAGATGCGATAAAATATCTGGCTTTTAGAGCTAGAAGCTGGTTCCGACTGTACTACAAAGGTGTTCAGCTCGAAGACTCCATGTACTCTTTCGACTACATCGGCGATCAGACTTTGCTATTGACAATCTTAGTCCCTCTTTTTGACACTTCTGAAGGATCGTTTGAGATTATTCTTCCCGATAACTATCAAACGAGTATCTACACTCCCTATGTTGTGAAAGGGACAAGTTTCTCAATAATACCATCAAAGATCAGCTTTGCTCGAGCTACCGGCAATGCTACTCAGATCGCTGGAACTGTCATGACGGTTGCTGTTTTGATAGAAACAATCGTTAATTATGGCAGCACTGCTGCCATCAGAGTGGCTTTTATAATGGAGCTTCTGCAATTTTATCGCTATGTGAACGTGTCTTACCCGGAGATTGTCATGACCTTATTTAATAGCACATTCGAACTGCCGGTCAACTTCCAAATCCAACTTGGCTCCAGTGACTCGTCTTTCGAAGAAAAACTTGAAGCCTGGAAAGCAGAAACCGTCGACCCACCAGGCAAATTCCTGTTGTATGAAGATTCTGCCTACTTTATTGATAACTGCGGAGACACTGCCTTCACCTTATTGCTAGTTCTATTTGCATGGAAAATACTCAAGTTTGCTCTTCACTGCTTGCGAAAATCGAATAGTAAAAAGCTGAAGAATTATGTTATGCTCGGGTATCGAATAGTACATTGGAATTTCTTTTTCAATACTCTGCTATCAAACTACCAGCCGATCGCGCTATATGCATTTGTTCAGATGACTAGCCCCGATAACCAGGAAACTTATGGAATTCTATGCTTGGTCTTACTATCAATTTTTGTCATAGTATTGGCTGCAACTCCAGTATTTATCCTAATGGTAAATGAAGTCTATTTCAAGTTTCGAAAGGAAAACCTAGCTTCTGATGAGCCAGAAAACACCGAGTCAGTAGGAAACGAAATGAAGCCTACGTTAACCAATTTAGAGCATCATAGCCGAGAAGCATCGCGAAATCAGCAACCCAGTTCACTCAATCAGCTGACTCTAAACGACTCTCGAAGAGAACCAAGGAACACAAATCAAAAGGCTGATAATCCTCCTGAGCAAATTTTAAAAACAGAAGAAGTATCACTAAATATTGCTGATAGTTCTGCGACCCAAACCGAACTGAATGCTATCTCACGTGGAAACCTTGCTGAATCCATGAAAGACCGAAAGAGAAAGGAAGGATCATGCTCGGAAGTTGAAAATAATACTGAAAATCAAAAAGGTCAGCAACCCGAAACAGCTTCTTCTTTAGATGACCTTCCTAAAGAATCGAGCTCTAAGGACATCAAAACGCCAGACAGCATTGAAGGGGGAAAAACCAATTCTTCCAAGTCTCTTGAACCTGTCAAGAAGCTGTCAGATTATCAAATTAAAAAAGAAAAGTCAGAAAAGAAGGACGAAGAAGAGCTACCGGGAGACTTGGGAAATTACAAACTATTTTTTGAAGAATTTAAAAATGAGAAAAGATCGCAGCTGCTCTTCCTTCCTGTCTTCATGCTGCGAGGCGTTGTCTTTGTCGGAGCTCTGGCATTCGGACAAGGAAATGGGCTAGGACAAGCCATCGTCATTATGATAGCAAACACAGCATTTTTCGCTTATTTCGTTATTATCCGACCATACGAAGAAAAGTTGCAAAACATTTTCATGATCGTCAATGAACTCATCGTTTTTATTGTGGGAATCCTCGTACTAGGAATAGGAGCATACGAAAAGACAAGCGCTCCAGATCCAAAAATACTGGATGATCTTGGACTTGCTATCGTCATTTGCAACTTCATTCTAATTCTCATCAATTTAATCAGCACCCTTATAGAGACTTGTGATACAGCAATCAGTGTGTATAAAGCCGTCCGAGACTACTGCAGAAAACGAATGGCGAATAAAAAGGATTTAAAACAGAAGAAAGTTGCGGAATCTGATCAGGAAGCAAACAAGCCACCGAAGTTATCTGTGTTGGTTAAAATACCCATCAAACCACAAAAATCTAAATCCAAAGATGCTAAAACGCCGACGAAACCCAAGTCTCCGAAGAAGAAGAAAGTTGAATATTTTGAAAGGGTAGAGACTGAAGCCGCTGGAAAATTCAATATGAGCTCAAAAATTATCATCGATCCTCTTTCTCTCACATCGTTCAACAATGTAGAAGAATATCAAAACTCCAGAGCTCAGAAAAAGGACAAAGATACCATAGGGTCAGAAAAGTCCCAAGAAATACATGAGGTTTCGCTGGATCTGTCTACGACCGAAGAAGCTAAAAATCAGAATATAAAAGTGCGTACCCAAGTAATTTCGAGCCATAACTATTTATTCAACGACAAAGGGAATCCGAAACAACTATGAAAAACCATGAAAGGCGAACTACATGTTATTTTCCTAGATAAGATGAAAAATGTTTTAGTTGCTAAATGTAAGAACTTCAAAACTACTTAAGCCCTTATGTCAGATAAAATTCCATGTAATGAAAATGTCTCTAATCATGCTAGTAGAAAACGTCTCCTCTTAATAAGGAATAGCAGTATAAATTGAATTGTCGTATTCCATTAATCTAATTCAAAATTTATTTAATTTCTTTTTCCGAAAATTTAATTTAATTTTCCTCCGATTTGTATCTCTAACTTTATTGAAACAAAGACCTCTGAAACAGAAAATTTTATGAAGCCACGATTGATCTATTTACAGCAATATCAATGATTTTCAGCAACGGTTCAGAATTTCAGATTTCTCAACCTCAAGTCTGCTTGTAATGCAAAGTTTCGAATGAAATTAAATGTTCTTTTGCTTCCAAACTGCCTCATATTAGTTCGAAAAACCAGTTGTGAGTTGGGAAAAAGTAAAGATAACTTTACTTGCATTC
>ENA-UOUE01000878-UOUE01000878.1-compost-metagenome-genome-assembly--contig:-NODE-878-length-22006-cov-11.518172_pt1 | contig 22006 bp, 11 predicted proteins | sample MGYA00238146_ERZ747223 | MGnify/ENA primary metagenome ERZ747223 (study PRJEB28781, sample SAMN06268865) | compost metagenome | isolation source: single cell | place: USA: California, Emeryville, Joint...
GACGTAGATGATCACAGTTCTATCACATCTAGCTTTATATCTATCCATTTTATCATTCTTCTAAAGAAAAAAGAGTAAATCGAGTCATTTCTCTTCTTCTTTGTTTTTTTTTTCATTAAGATTTTTGATGAAACCCTTTTTAATTTCATTCTCGAAAAGAAATTTAAAGCATATGAAATAAAAAAAGGCTCTGATGATGATCAAGTAATATTTATTAAAAGGATCTCCCTATCTTGAAATACTGGTACCGAGATTATAAAAAAATCGATGGAGCAACAAAGCTCCGATGCAATTGAGTTAATAATTATTTCTTACCTCTTTCTTCCATTATATTTCTCCAGATTGGTTTTGCTGTGTACGACGGAGTCCAAAGCGGCGACATGCTCGCGACTGCTTCACGTTATTCATCAGCATCATTATTGGACATTAAGGCTGGAAGACGGCTTTATACTAGAGACACCTCAGATGGAAATAACTTTTTACGGTCTTCTCAATGAAAGCTGTTTTTACTTAATTGCTGGACGTCGCTGCTAAGTCTGTCTGTTTCCTTTGAAGAAAAATCAAAAGAGATTATCAAATGAAAAGAAGGCGGTGACAATCCAAAAATATGTAGTGATCAGAACACTTTAAACACTGGGTTGATCAGTGTTTGCATCGTCAAATTCTAAAAATAATTCCTCATTTCATTTCAACTGTAGAATTGGAACTCTTGCACAAACAGGAAAAAACCTCAACAAAAAAAAAAAATTGATAAAAGTAATGGTAGAAGAATTTCTCGGTGTAAAAAGACTGACTCCACACAAGTTAAGAATGAATATTTCAAGCCTTTCGATTTACAATTGAAAGAAAGAAACAATTACTGATTATTGATAAAGTACACAACGTTGATGAGGAAGTGAATTTCGACATTGAAAAATGGCTTTGAAATCACCTGAGTAATTCGGCAATTTAAATTATTTTCTCTGTGGCATGATAAACGAATCGCAAAAACATAACGAATAAAAACATTTTTTCCAGGTTTCAGAGTATAGATTTGTCAGCAAAGAACAAGCAGCTCATGGCTCAAATAACTTGGGGATGGAGTTTGCATGTTCTTAAAATGATAGTCAATAATTTCCGTTCCCAAGTAAATTTTTCCAATGAGATTTATTTATACTAATGAACATAGAAACAGAAGTTCATGAAGGCAACCAGATAAATTAGATCCAAGATTGTCAAAGCTTGTGGATATTCTAAAACCAGTCGATACTTTACTACGCACTCTGAGTTATTTCCTTAATAAGCAAGGAGATCAAAGAAGGTGTCTATGATTTCAGCTCGTTTTTATGCTTATTAAACCAAAAACACTGCTTTGGATGATGCAATTATGGATCTCTCATTCGAGATTAATTAATTTTATACACTGAATAAATGATTTCAGCTCGAATTTGTCTCTTCTTACATTTTAAATGTTAATATTCATTTGAATCATCAAGACTTTGCTGGCACTATGGGGACAACCCTTCGGCTATCCACAAACTTTCTGATTTCTCTTGTGAAATGGCAGCTCTGAATTTAGTTAGATACGATCTTTTAAAGCGTGAATTCTCGTCTGAGGATTATTGCATCATGTGCTCAAATTCAGAAGCCTCAATATTCTGCAATATTATACAAATTTCATAAAATTCACTGCTTATTACGAGAACTTTTGACATACAAGAACAACATTTAAAACCAAGAAAACGAATCACTAATCCAATAAATTTATAACTCGCTATAGTCAAATCTATTTAAATACAATTGTGCTATCTTATTTCTAAATGCTTCAGGTTGAAAGCCTTGATAGTCTACCAGCTCAATTGTCTCAGGGAAGTAGTCTTCTAGTTTTTGCGTTTTTAGATCATCAAACGTCACGCTCCAATTAGGTTTCCTTCCTTTATTAATCAGCACGGCTCTCACTCCTCCAAAAAAATCTTTGCGATTCACCCTCAAAGCTAAATAAGCTTCCGTCGACAGCGCTTCATGTAAATTCAAGTTTTTGCCTCTCTTTAACAATTCAAATATATAAAATTGCGACAGAGGGCAGTTTTTCATGACATCTTCATACCAGTTCTTCACCATCACATTTCTTTGACTCTCTTTCTGCAATTTCTCTAACACTTCGCTTAGACTTTTCCCATTGAATATTTCGGCTATAAGATCTTCTCCATTGTAAACTTTCTCGACATTCTCAGCATATTTCTCAATGATTTCTCGAATCAGTCCTTCGTTAACAGTCGGAACCTGTGCAATTCTCTCGATCTCAGCTTCCAGAGCGGGCAAATTCTTCGATCTGACAAAATAATCAGCAACTCCAGCTTGATACGCTTCTTTTCCCTTCAGAGAGTTGGCTGTCATTGCGAGATACAATCCGATGTTCTTTTTCAACCGCGAGAGGAAGTATGAAGCACCAACGTCGGTAAAATAGCCTAATTTGGCCTCTGGCATAGCATATACGGTGTTTTCAGTCGCGATCTTAATGTTGCAATTGGTAGAGAGACCGGCTCCGCCTCCCATCACGATTCCATCCCAAAGAGCGATGGTTATCGGTTTGGCACTGGCCATTTCAAACATGACTTTGTAGTATAGTCTGATGCCTTCTTCTTGAATATTATTCTTAAACATTAGAAGGAGCTCGGTTACATCACCACCAGCGCAAAAGGCTTTGCCAGGGAGCGTGCTTGTTAAAATGCAGACTTTGGCAGAACTATTAGCTTCTTCAATCGCTTTGATTAGTCCGAGTTGCATGGTTATTCCATTCGCGTTGTATTTTTTAGGCCGATTGAATATGATCTTGAAGCAATTTCCTCTCCATTCTTTGAGGAGTTGATCCGGCTCCTGTTTCGGTCTGATTGAGCAAAGATGGCTCTGTACGATTGAAAGTCGCTCCATGGCAAATTTTGATTTTATATTTTAGCCGGTGTTGATGAAAACAGATACAATAAAACTGGAATTTGGGATTAATTTGAGAATCACCCACTTATTTTAAGAAGGTGGGTGAATGAATTATATCAGTGATGATATCAACGTCATCATCGATAAATATTTCCGTCTATCGAAAAATACACCATCACAGTATCTTTAGGTATCTGAGGATTTCTCAATACCTTCGGAACTAAACAGATTTCCGTTTTGAGTCTTTTTGAGAAATTAACTATTTAATACTGACAGTAAATAGAATGCCAACTAAAGGAAATAAATAAGGACTATTGTGAGCCTTTCTGATTATCTAATCGTTAGAATTAGAATCTAGAGGAAGTCATCTTGAACTGCCAGAGATATAGGAAATTTTTCAAAGAGCAGGACAAGAGACTGTAAGTATTTCTATTCTCTTGTGACATCAAATTTCATAAGGAGCTGTTAACACCCTACCTCTACAGAAAGCTAATAAATTTCTTCACTGAGATTTCTGAAAGTCGCTCTGCAACAACTTGCAGCGGGTAGAACAATTAAAAAATCTTATTGGTGAACTAGTAATAGATTTTCTAATAAACATCCACCAAGAACTAAAGAGATCAAGCTTTGGTAGTAATGAATGGTTGCCTTCGAAACTCTATACGGATTCCAAGTATAGCTAACTTTTCCAACACGTGAAATTACCTGAAAAGTGGGTTTTACTATTATAGATACTGTGTAATGATATTAAAAATTGACCAACTGAAATGACTCTCTTCGGTTTCAGTTGTAACAAAGCACAAAACATACTTTCAAGGAATGCCATTTTTTTTTATCACATTGTGAATATCATGGTTGTCTTGGTATTTTAGTGGATTTCTTTGTTTAGCATTCCGTTTTTAACTTAGCAAAGTAATCATGGAACTCCTGTTCTTTCTGCATTCGTTCTAATTGGTTTATCCAATATTTCATTTCAGAGGATAAACCTTTTTGGTGGTTATAGGATTCGACAACAGCTGTGCCCCAAGATAGAAGTTCACCTGCAGCTATACTCCTTTTTGCGGTATGCTCGGTCAATCCCTCTTCTATAATACTCTGAAATTTCCTGACCTTGGCTTCATCAACAGTTTCTGGAGCCTTCAATAATCTGTTTGCTAGTTCTTTCGATTTGAGCAGCTCTTGATAAACTTTCCATTCAAATCCTCCTTTCTTCTTGATTTCCTTATCGCTAAACATGAGGCAAAGACACATCCAGGCTGCGACTAAAACCGCTTCGGGTGGTTTTGGCATTCTCTGAATTTCTGGAATCACCTGCGTGAAAAGAAAATGACGACGATTAGATGGTAAGGAATCTTGAAGATCGTGCTTCGTTTTGTAAGCATCTTCGAGTTCAGCTTTGAATTTTTCATCAAGAGCCTCTTTTTCAGATAGTAGTCTCGCGTTTGAAAGATTCTGACTCTTGACCGTAGCGCTAATGGATAACTCAACGTTCCTCTTCCATTTCCTACTCACGAGGCGAAGCCGCATTAATTGAGGACTTGTACCCACAAATGAAAAAACGTAGTTCCATAACCCTTGATTCATAACCGAGCTTCCAATTTCCTCTGGTATGCTCTTTTTGAGTTTAGAGATAGTGGAAGCAGTCTTTGGTCTTTCAGAATGAACTGTATTTTTCTTTTGTCCTTCAAAAATACTTACTTTTGTTTTCGAGATCGGTGACCGCATAGTTTTCGAGCTGTTGAGCGTGCTTTTCTCTTCTTTGGGTCAGTTCTCTTTGGATTTGAGCGGCATAATGGGTTTGGGTTTTTGGTCTTTAATGATTGCTACCTTCTTTTCTTCAATAGTTTTGCTGCTTTTTGCCTTAGTTAGCAGTGAAGTTTTTTGGGAACTAGGTACTGCTTTCGTTTTAAGTAAACTTTGCTTTTCCATTTGATTGTTCCTGTTTAAGTTTATATATAAATTGATACTTGATCGATTTATTTATAATCGATCAAGATCAGAATTGATCTGCTCCGAATAATTAGCGTTATCCACGCACCTCAATCGCTCTTATAATTTTATTGGACTTGAGCGTTTATTGAAAAAACTCTGATGGATGGTTTCTCCTAGAGCGTGCTAGGGACGATCAAATCGAGAGAGGGGAGCTGGAGAGAGAGGGTCTCTCTAATTTGAGTTTTACAAAGCAAAAGGACTTGAATTCATCCATTGTTCTCATTTTTTAGATGAACTTTCTTTATGAATTCTAACCAATAATTTAAATTATTAAAGACATTAAGGTTCCTAAATTCTGCGATTTCCAATACCCAACAAAAAAAGACAATGACCAAAGTTGCAGGCGCTCCTCTTTGATTAGCTTCTCTTAGAAATATTGCATTCCATAAATGTAGTGACCACTTTCTCTCAATCAATCCCGTTCTTTGAAAATCATGTGAGTCGAGCCTTTGCTGGTCATTAAAATAGTAACAGCTCGAACGATTCCATTTCTGGGGCTGCTTGCGATCTGATGGATAATTTTGACTCTTTGATCTTAAATTTAGAGGCATACTTTGTTGGAGTTGGTATTAGTGTGTTAAGAGATGTTAGTGCTTGAATTCATAAATTTATTTGCTAGCAGTCTTTTTTGATATTGTTTTGTGAGTTTATTGAATAAGGCTAATAATAATATAAACTTCTTCTTTTTCATGAGTAATTTGTTTACTTCGATTGTCGTGATTACGAATTTACTACGAATCCATAACTATCTATCATTTTCAAAACGAATTTTATTCTGGAATTGACTATTGTCATCCATATAAAGTTTTTCTCTATTCAAATCATTTTTTCAAGGTTGAATCGTATACTTCCTGAGACTTGAAAATTTAAATTGATGCTTTAAATTCAGTGAAAAGCCTCTTTAAGCTTACGTTTGGAATTTCAAATGCCGAGATGATTAAATTATTCATATTTGATTGGTATTTTGTGGCAGAAGTTTGTATGGAAAGCTTCAAAGGTGAAAGTTAAATTACACGAGGTAAAACTAGTCTTAATTCAGCAGGAAATTGTAGAGAGACATGTAGGTGTTAACTAAAAGCTGAGAATAAATTTAAAGTATTGAGAAAGAGCCGAGAATAAATTGAAATTGTGATCTATATTGAATTTAGAAGTGCAGGCGATAGTCAATAAAAACAAAAAAACAAAAATAAAAATAACTCCAGTTATCGAAGTTATCTAAGCCAAGTTTGGCTGTTTTTGTAAAAACAAAAATAAAATCCAAAGATAAATCCAATCATCTTCTCAATAGCTATGTCATCCCTCAATTGAGGAGCTAATCAAGGAAAGAGACGCTCTTGATGAAGAATTCAAAGCTGAACTCGAAGCAGCTTACCGAAAGCAACAAGCTATCCATGAGTGCCTTCCCACACGTGGCAAACTGTTCACAGAAAAGATTCCAGAGATCACTAGGATGGCCAATCCACCAAGTATTGTCGTGGTTACGATCCAATCATGCCTCAAACTCCTCTTTAGTAAAGAAGAATTCAAAGAGACCGATTGGAAAGCTTGCCATGAGCTCCTCAAGTCAGAAGATTTGGTGAGTAGAATGATGAAAGCAACAGAAACCGTTTATGAAGATAAAGTTAAGAGATATGAAAATTTATTAAACGAAACCCCAAGAGTCCCTGAGCAAGCTACACAAACTGTGAGTACAAAAGATCTCTTCAATTGGTGTAGAGCTGTGGCTGCTTCTTACCAATTCAACAAGGATCTCTCACCTGAAATGAGACAATGGCTTGACAAACTTGAGAAAATCAATTTTAAATAGTTTCATCTTTCAAACCTCTGAGATCAAAAATTGACTTCTCTCCTTAGTCGGTATCAGTGGTGCAAAATAGTCTTTATTCCTGCATGAATACGTGGAATTTTCCATAGTCTCGAATTGGCTACTCTTTTCGCTCTTTCAGCATTGAGCTAAACTATCTTGCTCCTTTATGATCCACTCTAATAACTGAATAATTTGCGTTTTTCCATTTTGCAGCCTTCAACAAGATTTTGTACCCATTCCCACAAATAAGTCATCACTCACTTCAGTGTGATTTCAGGTCTTTGCATCTTCTGAATCGAATCTCTTCGACACCTGTAATCGGCCATTTAAGTTACTTTCCTCAAATTAGCCAGAAGTGAGATATACAGAAGTGCTCGCTGCGATGCTCTCAACCAATCAACTTTCTTTTTTGAATTCTTCCGAACCATTGCTTATAAGAGCCCTATTTATACTTTTCATCAAAGTTATCTCTATTTCCGTCAATTATCTCGCATTGGGCTTTTATTCTCATTAAACTCCATTTCTCTTTAATGGATATAAAATTGTGACTATCAATTAATGCGCTGCTGAGCTTCGAAGCACTGTTTGCTTGCTCTTTTCACAAGAAAAACAGTGTGATTTTGTTGACACTGTCATCCTATGATGATTCGTTACGTTCAATCTTTATCCTGCTCAATTCGGATTCAGGTTTTATTCGGCGGGTGTTTTCATATCTGGTCTGATCAGATATTTAATTTAAACGAAATTATTTTCTTCCTCCATATAGAAAAAAAAAAAATCTCAATCTACTTTCATTCATAGCCTCCTTGTTAAATCATTGTTGTGAATAAAATATGTTGATACTGGTAACAAAAGCATCCCTCCTTTAGAAATTTCTCACGTATTTTTGTATATCAGCGAAATCGAGCTGTCATCTATTTCGCTGGACTTTAACAAAGCTTACTTTTGATCTCAAATATTAAATTAGAAGCTCCAGAGACAGGCTAGAAAGTCAAAAAGCACCTTAAATTAGCAATCTGCTGCTTATCTACAGAACGTTTCAATTTTTCAACTTTCCGCTTCACCCATTACATTTACGAAGTTGCTCAATCGTGAGTCCATTATTTCGGATCACATGCTCAAATATGTCGCGAATCATTAATCGTGGAAACTTTTTCTATGCACTCCTGTGAAAAACTGATACGCCACTATTGTGAAATGGATACTGAAAATTTATTCTGATTCAAAGCCATTTTGTACTGATCTCTGTGTACTGAGTTTATCAAGCTTGATTAATATCTGAGAAAAATTCTATATAGTTAATTTCCAACTCTCACAATCAAGATAGCTCATCAGAAAATCATAAAAATAAATGAGAAACCTGCTCGGAACCGAAAATCGTAATCATTTTCATAGATATAAACAGTATCTCACATTGCGAGAGATTGAGTGAAATCTTTATTTCATTAGATATAGCTCTCATTCATTTATTCCTTTCTAATTACTTTCCTTAGAACCCGCTCCTGGACAGCTGCTTGCATTTTGTTCTAAAGTTAAAAATAAGATTGACATTATTGACATTAAAACGAAAAAAGAGTACGCAAGTTTCTATGGCGTTCCCACCCAGATAGAAGGTACTATTTGCTTCTTTAAGTTTCCTTTTATCTTATCAATACTGAAGTTAACTTCAATTGGACGCTAGTGAAAGAAATTGCTGATACAAGACTTTTAGTCTCATGGCAAAACTCAGGACACTCTGTTAGCATGGAAATATTCAATATCTCACAGAAAAGAAAACCGAGAAAAATTTACTCTTTTAAGACGTTCGGAGGTAATTTCTGTTTGCATCCTTTCACTATGGCTGACGAAACTTTTTGGAAAAATTACTAGGCATTGCAGTTGGAGATGTGACCTACAATTCAAGAAGAAGCCTCCTCTGTGCCATTTCTCAGCCTGGGCAAACAGCTTTTCATATTTACTCTGTCGAAAAGCATAGCTGCATTAAGTTGCTCAAAAAATCGAGGTGGAACCCTCAATACTGTTCATGTAAATGTTATTTCATACAAAATCGTTATTCTCTGAATTTAACAATAGATTTCCCTCTCCCGAGCTTCGAGCTCGATCCTGAGGGAATATCGTTGGCCGCTTTTGATTATAATGGCAAGTGTTTCATTTCAAATGTCGACAGTAGCGAGCATCGTCTCACTAAGGAGGTAGGAAGTCATACATGTATTTTTCTTTGCATGCGTTATAATCTTAACCACTTATTCTCGTACCAATCATTTAGCATTCAACAGTCTCTGTAGATGGAGCATCAATGTTGGTGAGCCATTAATATTCCTCAAATACGATGTTAATAGCTTAAATCTCCTGGATGTCGAAAAGAATGAGCTTATTCTGCAAGAGCCAATTAAGCTTGCTGACTCGAGTAATTTGCATTCCTTCTCTCTGTCGAATTGTGCTTCTTGTCTCTAGTGGGAATGACATATTATATTGATATTTGCCCAATCAACTCCAATCTACTTGCATCAGGAGGCACAGATAAAAACATCAAGATTTACGATCGACGTGAATCAAAAATTGTAAAGGCATTCGAGAAAATACACTCGCGTAAAGAATTAAATTTATTACTACTTTTTGAAGATTTTTAATTCCTTTTTGTGAATTTCACGTTTTCAGGTGAGATTATGTGCGTGAGGTGGAGTCCAGACGGAACCTTGTTGGCAAGCACGTCATACTACCCTCAAACTAAAGTGATTGATTTTAAGACTGGGAAGGTTGTTCTTAAGGCAGAAAGCTCACTGGGATGTAACAAATAAATTTTGATTATCTTATCTTTCGTTATTTCATTAATGCAGGGGAAGGAGCAGGATCCCTATCTGCATGTTTCATTTAACGTATCTATTGAAGAGATGAGAGAAAGTAGGTAAAAACGCTGTTGTTGAACAGGTATCCCCTCATTGAATCACAATTAAATAGAAATTATTTGAATAATATTTCCTTGTTGAATGTGTTATCAAATGATAATCGTTTTTTCATATCTCTCTGTTTAAATTTTATGCCTTCTAAAACTTAAAGAAATGATTAAAAAAAGTATTTCAGAAATGCACTTGCTTCTTTAAAACATAAAGAATATAAACATACTCCTTTCATTTTGAATCTCAACTGTTTCTTTTCTATATTCTTCTCCGCCAAATAAACATTCCAAACTAATTTCCTCTAATAATTTCTTAATACATCATTTTTGGAATTTCCGTATTCAAATTTTCCTGATCAAACAATTTTCTTCAAATTTTCAAGGAGTACCTTAGCATCTTTTTTAGTGAACAAAGTTTTACGATGCAAAGATTTAGATTTTTTATTGCCAACAATTCATTTTTCGCTGCGATTCATGATGATTCTACTTTCTTACCTTTGTTCAGATAAAGAATTATTTCAAAGCAAATCTAAACTTTCTAGCTTTCAACCGCTAACAAATGGCTAGATAATTTTCTGAGATTCAAGAGAGAATATTAATCTTGAGTAGTTACAACGCAAATATTAATAGTAACCAATGCAATATTATAGAGTTAAAGATATGTTCGATCACAAATTATAAAACCCTGCAATCTTTTAGAAGAAGCCTTTTTTTGCCTTTGCCTGTTTCACAAACATTTGCTCTGTGCAATTCGAATAGAAATCCGCATTACTCATTGGATTGCTCTTCTCCATCATATGACAATCCACCTGCTGGTACAGTCTAGCCTTACCCACAGCCTCATAAACTCTTGGTTGCATCTCCTTGATGGTAAGTTCGATATCATCAAGCAGTCCTTTCACCAGCGACTCATCTTTCACGGCAGATTTAGATAGCTCCTCCTTGAAATTTTGCAGAATCTTTCTTCCTCCCTCATAATCACTCTTTTCAGCCAAATTTCTTGCTTCAGCAAGGAGTTCTGCTGCTCTCACTCTGTAGTAATTGCTCAGTAAGTCCTTCTCAGCCTGTTGTTTCGGAAGCTCTTCATCCTCATTGACAAAGTTAACCTTGAGCTCGCATACTTTCTTCCAGACTTCATTGCTATTTGGCAGTTTAATCGTCACTGTTGCTTTCGCAAGGACAACTTCCCTCTGAAGATCGCTGAGGGTCTTTGTGCATTTTGGGATCGCCAACTCAAGGACATAGTTTTTCGATTTTCCTGAAGAGAGTTGGCTGATACCTGTATTGTAAGTCCCGTCAACAACCTTCCAGAGCTCGGATCCACCAAAAGCCTTCTTAATTTGCACGTTCGGGAAGACATCCGACTTCACAGCTTGGATGGTAATCGTCGTATCTTGTCCCACAACACTGATGAGTCCACCGATCGCGTGAACAAAGCACTCGTCGACTGTATCAAGCTTTTCGACGAAATAGAATTTCCCATCCATTAGTTTAGCAATGGAGTTCATTAGATTAGGGTCGTGATCGCTGCCATAACCAAATGAGTTTATTGTGAAGCTATCTTTTGGTTTTTCAGTCTGAAGAAGCTTCTGGACTCCAGCAGTGGCTCCACCATCGAGCCCATCTGAGAGTAGAAAGACGCTTGAGACTGGGTTCTTATATCTTCTGTCGTTGAGTATCCTGACAGCCTGGGTCATACCGGCAGTGATGCTGGTGCCTCCTGATGCATATAAGGAGTCAATAGCCTTTAGAATTCCTGGCTTATTGGCCTCGGCGACTCTTTGGAGTGGGGTAAGCCTTGAGGCCTGAGAGTTGAATTTCACAATGGAGATTCTGTCATCGTCGCCAAGAATTTCAACCAGGTATTTGAGAGTATCTTTGAGAAGAGTTATCTTTGTGCCTTGCATAGACCCACTGACATCGAGAACACAGACCAAATCGAGTGGAACTCGGCTTCCTTCTTGGGTGTTTTCTGTTTTGAGGGTGAAAAGGGCAGGTTCTATGGTCTCTGAGGCTGAGTTAATTTGAAGGGTGTTGTATTTGAGTTTAAAAGTGCAAGAGAAAAGTTTCTCGGGATCGGAGAGTGTGGACTGCTCTTTTTTGGCGTCTGGTTTGCTTTTTGTTTTGGTTGTAGACTCTGGGAGGGGTTCATCATCATCGTAGGATGACTGTTGTGGAGAAGGATCCTCAAACTCGTCATTAAATATATTATTATTCAGATAGTTGCTATGGTATCCTCCTTGGATTTGTTGCTGCTGTAGTACTACATTGCTCATGTACTGTTGTTGTGCTTGAGCATTCTGTGATGTTGAGTTCTTGTTTCCCATTAAAATATTGAGCTTTCTTCGGTTTTGAATTAGTTTTTGTGTAATTATTTGTTGATGAATTAAATGCGATCGATATCTTTAAATAAGCGATTTCAGCCACTGATCAGAAAATCTGAGCAAGTTGATATTCGCATCAGCTGGTCTTGATTTGGTTGAATCATGATATCAAATTTTTGTTGTAGTGATTGTTGATTATGGTTCGTAAAATTGTGATGTCGTACTCTTGAAACTCTAGATTAAGATCAGAAAGAGCAACAACTTCAAGAAGGGTGTTCAGAGATGATGTAAAGAGTGTTGTTGATTGAATAATTGAAGCAAAAGCTGAGTAATTCGCCACTGTGGAGAGTTTATTATAGCAAAATATCTGAGCACGGAGTTCGTTTGAGGAAAATTACGACGACTAGCATTGTTTTATATTCCAAAATTAAGAAAAACGCAAAATTGAATAGGTTTTTTGAAGATAGTAATCATGGAAATAAGGATATAAATGAGGATTCCAATGATAAATGAAGAAGATTCTATCGAGTCTCGGAGTCAAACTACCTTAGCAGCCACGGAAATCATAAAAAGCCTTACTTTTTCGCTAAAGGGAGTCTTCTGGTCTCAATCTTAATTTTCATACTTTTTTGAACGAGCTTTATTGGATTGCTTCTGTACAATAATCAACTAAGTGTGAAGCAAATAGCTTCTCTTTCTCTCTCTCCCTAACTCATTAAAATCGGAGAAACCACTCTTCGTTCGAGGTTCATGTTGTCGAATGTTGAGTTTATTGGATATCTATGCAAGCAATTTAAATGACTGTAAATACAAGCTTTATGAAGCAAAATTATTCACGAAATCAAGTAAGCCAGGGAATTTCAAAGGAAATTAATGAGGCAGCCTGTTTCTTAAACTCCATAATCCAAAGATGGATTCTCAAAACTCAAAAGGTAGTCTGGTATTAAAAAATGAGAAGTTAATTGCTAGAACATCGGTGATAAATAGGAAAATTGACACTTTCTAGTGATTAAGTTTCTCGTCTTGTCACTCTTTAGAGATTCTTTAAATTCCGGTTAAGATTGATTTGATACAGCCTTTAATCGTACTGACGATTTTGAATAGAAATAGAAATTAAAAATTATGAAGATTGGTTTGGGTGCCACGAGGGAAGATCGTTTTTAAATCCAAACATCTTTCTCTACGCAATCATCAGACATATGCTGCTTTGTAGGTTAATTTCTATTCTTTTGAGCCTTGTTTGTTTCTAATGGTTTTATCGTTGTTTCATTTGATGATCCTCTCGTGAACCTCAAGCAATCATGGCTAGCTCAGCCCATAAGGATCAAATTTTCTAGAATAATCTCACCATTGGTGATATTTGAAATATGGAAGCCTTTTACAGTGCTTAAATATCAGAGCTGGTCCGGAAATCTTGTCAGTTAATGGAAGATAACAATCGAAGATATTAAATCCTTCTCGGATTCGTTACGAGCTGGAGCAGTCTAACTCTAAACTCGGAGGGCAAGTGTCTGAATATCAAACCCAAAACCTATTTTTATCGAAGACATTAACGAAATACAAAACTCGAAGGAGTTTCAGACCATGAAGAAGTAAGAAAGTGCTTCGATTAGCTCTTCAGGAAGAAGCACACTTTAGCCTGAGATTTTCTCTCGAGAATCGAAGTCCGCTCAACGGTTTTTGGGAATATCTGAAAATTGAGCAATTGCTACAAACAAGAAGTGAGTGATGATGCTCTTTTGTTCAAGAATAATGTACTCGGTCCAGCGAAAGGTTGTGAAGAAGCTGAAATTGGCAATTAGCAGCCATGCTATTGGAAATTTTCTTGAGAAAGCTTTCTCCAAGCTTTAGTATGTCTTGAGAATACCTTCTTTTCTGGAGAAATTCGTCAAAACAGAAGGTAGGAAGAAGTTTCGTCATGAAAGCTCAAACTGATCTTTCATCCCAAGATATACCAGATTGAAATTAGTAACGATGGATGCGGAATTCTTCAAAAAGAAATCCGTAATGCTTTGAAAAACTTCCCACATGCTAATAGCAATTCGAAAGAAATAAATTGGGACTGAAATGAGATTTCGACAAACCGAATAATGACAAGTCTGCTGCGATTTTGGTCAAATTCAAAGTAGTACCTTTCTCAGCGTCGCCTCAAGATAAAAAAATTCCTTCAGTTGGAAAAATGTTTACCATTGAGGTTAATGCAGCCAACTATTGAGTCTGTCACAACAGAGCTATTAATGGGCAAGATGCTTCCTAATTTTATGAGGAAAATTGGAAAGGAACACGCTGTGTTTTTATGGACTGCAACTTGCTCAAAGCGGAAAGTTTATTTGTAATTACCAGTAATGACCTTTTTCTTGGAATATTTCTTCATAAATTTAGTCCTGCAGAAGGCATTAAATAGCACACAACAAATATTGATTTTTTTCGAAGAACAGGTACTTTTTAAGTTGTAACTTAATTGTGTTGGATTTATGAATCGATTATTTTCATCATCTATGAAGATTACTATTCAAAACACAACACCTCAAGAAATGTTTGGAAGGACCAAGAGAGCCAGTTTATCTGCGTAGGAACCATATTAATGATGTTGTTCTGTTCAATAATTATAGATTGAGAGAACTACGAAAGCAATGTCTTGAAACACAACCGCTAACTTCATCTGGATGACCCTCAGAACCATAGTATTAAGAGCGCTAACCGAACTACTCTAATTAATTTTAGGTGCGCTTTAGGTTTGGTTCATGAATATTTTGCTGTGCAAAATTAAAACGTTTCGATTTCTTAAATTCATTCTGAAAAAAGGGGGTTTTTGGCACAAATTAGTTACTGATATTATCCAAAGCCCTCGAAATTAAAAGCAATTTATACCATCCTTATTTTAGGTTCGAAGACAGCAATAAAGACTTATCTTTATTTTAGATTCATCTCAAAGGATAATCTCTTCCGATAATCACAATTAAAATTATGGAAGCCAAACCCCAAGACATTTCTCGAGACAAGGCCTTATTCAGGCTAAAATTCACTTCCATTGCCATGATAGTGCATTCAGGGCTCCTATATGTGGATTTTTACACCAAGCAAGTTTATTTCATGCTGATGACCATGTGCCTGCTTTCTATTCTGATCTTATGGCTGGAATTCAAGAAGTCGAAGCTCCTCCAACCTGTAAGCGCCATATTAATGGGAGCGGTTCCACCAATGATGATAATTTTTATGCCCAACAATCTCCTGCTCATTTTTACAATGCAATTTGTTTCTCTGAACTACGGATTTAATGAGCTCAAGTGGGATCATTTGTGGATTCTCTTCGGCTCCCATACCTTATCAGCTATAGTATGCTATTTATATGTATTCAAAATGACAAACGATTCTGAATTCCTGATGATAAAGACCTTCTTCGAGGACGCCAGCCACATTTATCAGCTTGTTCTTTGCTTTGGATTTAACTATATAGGTCTGATAATGAGCTCCGCAGACAAATATCTGAAGATGAAAACTCAAAAGTTGACCGAATCGAAGCTTCTCCAGCTCAATACAGAGCTCGAAGAAGCCAACAGGAAGCTTCAAAACGCTAATAAAGAGCTTCAAGAAGCTCTGCAAGAGAAAGAAAACTTTATCTTGAGGTTTTCCCACGAGATTAGAAACCCGCTTAACAGTCTTCTTGGGAATATTGAGCTCTGCAATGAGCAAGCAACCGATAATGAGCTTGAACAAATGCTAAAAGATGCAAAAGTGAGCGGAGAAATTTTACTACAGCTGCTGAATAATGTCTTGGATACTGCCAAAGTGGCAACTGGAAGACTTGAAGTATCATTAGGTTCTCAAAATATAAGGAGCTTCCTCGAGAGAGCATGGGTAATTTGCTCCGAAATTATCCGAAAGAAGCGGCTGCAGGGCTCTTTATCTGTGAATATGAATGTACCAGAGGTATTGGAGTTTGATCATCATCGACTGATGCAAATTTTGATAAATACGATATCAAATGCTGCGAAGTTCACAGACAAGGGCCAAGTTAAAATGCATGTGGATTTTCTTGAAGGAGCTGAGATTAAAAAGGAAGATATGCTCCCGAAATATGGAATTTTCCCTCAATCACAAGAGGTGTTCACAACGGATATTAATGGAGAAGATTTTGAAGAAAAACCTGGCAGTTTTGATAGTTTGACTCTAAATCATAAGAACTTCCACCAAAAACGGACCATGTGTTCTCAAGCGAACTTAGAAATCCCTCTTTTTGAAAGAAATTTCTTTAAGAATGATGACAGGCAAAATAATTTAAGAAAAATAGATGTCCTTTCAAAGAAAACTCTTATGGAAAGAATTAACCACTACCAGTCTCCGAAAGAGGGCTACATTCGATTCGAAATTGTTGACTCTGGTTGTGGAATCTCAAAGGAATGTCTTGAGAACATGTTCAAAAAATTCCAGCAAGCCAACAACGACTCATCCAAGAGACAAATCGGTACTGGGCTTGGGCTCTGGATCACCAAAGAAATCGTCGAGATGATGAAAGGAAAAATTGAAATCTACTCAAAACCGAACAAAGGTACCTCAATAGTGATTATGATCAAATCCAGACCTGCTCCTTTGCCGACAATGTCTATTAAGTACCCTCGTCTACAAGCTCCTTCCAGTCAAAAAATCTTTATGACTCCTTCATCTGTAGGAAGGGTGCTAATTGTCGAAGATATCGCCTATAATCAAGAAATAAACAAAAAATTCTTTATAAAGTGTGGTATTGAGGACATCACTATTGCAAGCAACGGACAAGAAGCTGTTGAAATCTTCCTTAAGATGGGTCCACTGTATTTTGATTTGATTTTAATGGATATCGATATGCCCATAATGGATGGGAAGACTTCTGTGAAGATCATTCGGCGAGAAGAGAAAGAGAGAGGATGGGTGCCTGTTAACATCATTTTTTTAACGGGCTTCTCTGAAGCGAAGACTCAGAAGGAAGTACTAAACGAAAAAGGAGAGTACCGAGCAAATGGATTCTATCCAAAGCCAGCCTCATTAGAAACAATCAGAAGAATCGTAAAAAACTTTGTTTCTTCCAACAAGGAGACTCATCTAACAGAGGCCGTGAAGACAGAGACTCCCTTGAAAAAGACCGACACGCAAATAAGTACTCAAAAAACTTCTCTCCCAAGAAGCGATTCGTTGGTGCTGGTTGTCGATGATGACTCGTTCAATTTAGCAATGGTCACCAAAATGCTCAAGCTTTGCAAGATTAACACTCTTGAAGCTCGCAATGGACAAGAAGCCATTCAAATCTATGAAGAGAATTGGAAAAGAATCAGCTGTATTTTAATGGATTGTGAGATGCCTGTGTTAGATGGTCTCGAAGCGACTCAGCGGATACTAGCAAAACACAACCAGAGAGCTGCTTTGTTGGGAAAGAGAATGAGTATTTATGGTTTGACTGGACATGTAGGAAGAGAATACCGAGAAAGATGTTTGGAGGTGGGTATGAAAGATGTGCTTGAGAAGCCCATTAAGATTGAGGTGCTTAGCACACTGCTCAGGGATCGGCATTTATCTTAAGTAAAAAAAAAGTGTCTACATTAAATGTATATGTATTTAAACATCCAAGTACAAGAGCAAGTTTATTCTTATTAAAGCTGACTAACAAAAGCATATAAATTGAGAATTTCTCTTAGCTACAAGATATAATTCTCTCATCCATGATTTTGATGAATTTTAAGATCATCTTGAACCTCTCAAGAGAGTACTTGCGTTCTCAAGCAAGAAAAAGTTGAAATTTCTCACACCAATCCTAAGTTCCATAATTAATCTTCAATATCATGACATTAGAGGCTAATATGCATCTATTACACAGAAAGCTCTCTTCTACATCAATGAAAAGTAAGCTCACTCACAAAGCTCTATTACTACACACCAAACACAGGAGTATTTCTGAAAAAACAATAATTTGCTCATTTAATTCTTATGTTCTAAGAACTTAACGCAAGACCTAATTCAGATCCTACTCGGAATTGCAACGGGCTGTTCTGAAATTAAACTTCTGAAGAAATTAATACGTACTAAATTACTGGGGTTTTTGCTAAAGTAATTGTTCAGACTAGCAGAGAAATTACTGTTTTTCCATCGAGATTTTTCTTCTATACTTGCAAACTGTTCATTGTTCTTTGATCAGCGACTCGAAATCATGCATCCTATCAATTTTTTAAGAGGATAATAGTTTTCTCTTAGCTAGGCAAACTTTGAGATTGCCAAACATTTGGCTTTTGATTTGAATTAAGGATTTGAGTCAATTTTTGGAATATATTTTGGTAGGCATGGAGAACTATGTTGGATTTTAATTTTTTTAATAAACGCATATTTAATTGGTTAGCAAATATGGAATTAAGACTGCAGGACATCACTCGGGAAAAAATCTTTCTGAAAATAAAGCTCTTCATTGGTACCATGCTACTTCATGCAGTACTCCGACTGGCGAATTTTTATCCCAACGACCTCTATTTGTTCCTCACGATGGTATCATTGATCCTTGTACTCACTTTATGCTTGGAAATAAATCATCCCGATCTGGCCCAAGCTCTTAAAGCGGCGTTTCTTGGGTCACTTCCACCGATATTTGTTGCGATATTGATGCCAAGGCACTTTCTCTTTTCTATTTGTGCTAATTTCATGGCCTTGCAATATGGATTCAGCGAACTAAAGTGGCGAAATTTGCTTTATCTCTTCAGCAGCAACACGCTCTCTTGGATAGTTTGCAATTTATACTACGACTCAATTGCGGCGACAACTGACCCTGCCGTAGCCTATATTAAGGGCTTTTTCGAAGACCAGCATCTACTGTCCCAAGTGGTTCTTGGAATTGTAATTAATTATGTTGTCTTGATCCTGAGCTCTGCGGAGAAGTATGTTGACAATAAAACCCAGCAGCAATATGAATCAACGCTCCTGAAGTTGAATTCCGACCTTGAAATCACTAATATCAAACTCAAGAACTCGAATAAAGAGCTCCAAGAGGCTCTTCAAGAAAAAGAAAACTTTATCTTGAGGTTTTCCCATGAGATCAGAAACCCACTTAACAGTCTCCTTGGGAATATCGAGCTCTGCTATGAGCAAGCAGTTGACCAAGAACTTGAGCAGATGCTGAAAGACGCAAAGGTGAGCGGGGAAATCTTGCTGCAACTACTGAATAACGTGCTGGATACTGCGAAAGTGGCGGTAGGAAGACTTGAAGTCTCGATTAGTCCTCAAAATATTAGAAATTTCCTCGAGAGAGCTTGGATAATCTGCTCTGAGATTATTCGAAAGAAGCGGTTATATGGCTGCTTGTCGGTGAATATGGATGTGCCAGAGGTGCTGGAAATCGATCATCACCGTCTAATGCAGATTTTGATAAATACAATATCAAACGCTGCGAAATTCACGGACAAAGGCCACGTAAAAGTGCATGTAGATTTTATCGAGGGATCAGAGATCAACAATGAAGATATGAGCCCAAAATATGGAATCTTCCCGCAATCACCAGAGACTGTAACGACATATATGAACGAAGAAGATTTTAACGAGAAACCAAAGTTTTTCTTTGAAAGTTTAACCCTGAACCACAAGCGGTTTCAAGGAAATAGTCGATTAGCGCTAAGTTCGCTAAAAAGCCAGGCTGATATGGCTGAGATTCCCTCCTTATCTAAGGAGGTTTTACGCCGGCGCAACGAACAAGACCAAGAGATCTCCTACCAGAAATCAGAAATATCCTGTAACCTTTTAAGAACGCCTCTTCCGAGCTTGTCGGGTCCAGACGAGCCCAAAGAAGGATTTCTTCGGTTTGAGATCATTGATACTGGCTGCGGGATCTCGAAACAATGCCTTGAAAACGCGTTTAAGAAGTTTCAGCAAGTGAACGCTAACTCTTCCAAGAGACAGATTGGAACAGGCCTTGGGCTCTGGATCACCAAGGAGATCGTCGAGATGATGAATGGGAAGATAGAGGTTTGTTCCGAAGTAAACAGAGGAACCGTGATTGTGTTTATGGTCAAATCGAAGTCGAAAATTGTCTCTCGACTCTTAAATGAGAGCTCTCCACAGAAAAACCTAGCCCCTCGGACGACTTCCGTCGATTCAAACCGCACCGGGAGCAGCCGAGTACTGATAGTTGAGGATATCCAATACAATCAGGAAGTAAACCGGAGGTTGCTTAAGAAATGTAAAGTCGTAAACATGACGATAGCTAACAATGGCCAAGAAGCTGTTGAGATCTTCCTCAAGAAGGGACCAAAGTATTTCGACTTGATTCTCATGGACATCGATATGCCGGTAATGGATGGGAAAACCGCAGTAAAGATTATCCGCAAAGAGGAAAGAAACAGAAGGTGGGAACCTGTGAATATCGTTTTCTTGACAGGGTTTTCTGAATCGAAGACTCAGAAAGAGTTGCTGGATGAAAGCGGCGAGTACCGAGCGAATGGGTTCTATTCGAAGCCAGCTTCGTTAGACACATTCAAACTCATTCTCAAAGATTGCAGCTCTTCCAGAAAAGATTATGATTCTGATTCGGGTTTAAACGAAATGCTATGCGCCAAAGAAATTTCGAAAAAATCAAGTTTTACGAACCTAAAAGATCCCTTGAAGAACCACTTAGTGTTGGTTGTCGATGATGACTCGTTCAACTTGTCAATGGTCACCAAAATGCTTAAACTTTACAAGATTAACACTCTTGAAGCTCGCAATGGACAAGAAGCCATTCAAATCTATGAAGAGAATTGGAAAAGAATCAGCTGTATTTTAATGGATTGTGAGATGCCTGTGTTAGATGGTCTCGAAGCGACTCAGCGGATACTAGCAAAACACAACCAGAGAGCTGCTTTGTTGGGAAAGAGAATGAGTATTTATGGTTTGACTGGACATGTAGGAAGAGAATACCGAGAAAGATGTTTGGAGGTGGGTATGAAAGATGTGCTTGAGAAGCCCATTAAGATTGAGGTGCTTAGCACACTGCTAAGGGATAGCTAGATGAGCAGCAATTGAAAAGCTCATCATTTTTCAAATTTTTTTGTTAAAGAATTGGAAGCATGATATAATCTATGTGAAAATCAATTCATGGTCAAAGTTTCATTAATTCCTATTGTTATTACTTATTCTGTGAGTTATTTATTTTTCAACATACCTACATTTATCATCCCACGTAGAATTATGATTTATTGAACTTCCAATATGCTTCAAATGGCTTAAAGAGTATTACAACGAAAAAGAACACATTTAGAAGCTCATAATTCAATGATGGCTTTATTTCAAACAGATTATACTGTCAATTGTGCTTTCAGTTGGAAGTTTAGATATAGACATCGATGATATCCATAATTCATTCTCTTACTACACAGAGACTGAAATATTTCCAGTACTTATAATATTAACACCTTGGAAATCGAACTTCAGGGCTTCTGTGTGCTACCATTATCCTTATAATAAAAACGCTATGTTTCTCAATCGTACCCAGAGCACACCTTTCGTATGTCAATTTTCCTCTAATCTCTTATATGATCTTCTCATAGCAGTCTAGATCTACTCCTCCAAACAATGTTGAGCGTAGGATCTCCGGCTGTCACCGTGGTTTTATTTCCAAAAATGAGAGCTTTCTCTGTAAATGTTTTTGTTAATTTTATTGAAAATGAGGAAATCAGGAAAAAAAGCAAACCGCCGAAAAACATGAGCATGTAAGAACCTCAAGAAAGTGAGTCTGCGCCTATTCTATCAAGAGAGAGTCCCAACAATGCCTTTGAGACCTTATTAAATGAGCAAGCCTTTTCGGCTTGGTTGGAATGGGTTTTTTTCGAAAAACAAAATGATGTCTACGAGATTCCTCATCTTCCGAAGAGCTGCTTTCAGAAATACGAAGCACAAATGGCGAGGGTGATAAGACAAACTCGAACCCGAGAAAGATGAAGGAAATGCTGCAGCCTACTTCAGAAAAGAGAGATTTCAGGTATGAAATTATTGAGATTTCTTCAACGATTAGCATTCTTTCGTTCAATTGAGAAGATGTATAAGGAACTTGTCGGCTGGAGAGGGTTCAAGAAGTAAGAATAGTTACTCAAG
>ENA-UOUE01000879-UOUE01000879.1-compost-metagenome-genome-assembly--contig:-NODE-879-length-21992-cov-6.877299_pt1 | contig 21992 bp, 7 predicted proteins | sample MGYA00238146_ERZ747223 | MGnify/ENA primary metagenome ERZ747223 (study PRJEB28781, sample SAMN06268865) | compost metagenome | isolation source: single cell | place: USA: California, Emeryville, Joint...
GTTTTACAAGAGTACGGACTACTCGATGTGCTTATCCAGCAAGAATCACATGTTCTTGACCCGCTGTTTGCCCAAAACCCATCAGGACAGGCCAGTAAACATTGGCCGATTGTATTGGGATACAAAAAGTATGGACTATCACATTTCAAACAGCTGCCACTAGATTGTGAATTGCATGTTACGCAACTGTATGGAGAAACGCTACTCGCCCAACAAGGCTTGCAAGTATACGTCACAGTATCCTCCCAGAATCCATCAGGACAAGCATCTAAGCACTTTTTATTATGGAGGAAATATCCAGATTCGCAGGATAAGCAATCGCTAGATGTGCCTCCATCGCAAGAATAGCATGTGTATTCTGGTCCTGTGGTACTACTATGACATGGCATACATTTTTTTGATGAAGCATCACCCCAGAAATGTAAGGGACATGAATCCAGGCACTCTCCACCTGTATTTGGATGCATGAAGTAGCTTGTATTACAAGACTGACAATCTGAAGTTCCTCCTCCACTACACGTTTTGCAACCGTAGGGATTTCCTGTAGTACCTGACCAGCAAGGTTGACAATTCGCATTCGGATCTGGCCAATATCCTGGATCACATATCGAAAGGCATTTTCCTTGGTAAAGATAATAGGATGTAATGCAACTGGTGCACTGATTATTTGCACCTCCCGTACAAGTCTTACAGGTATAAGGAGAGCTATCGCTCTCATGGCATTTCAGACACTTCTTCGATGAGGTATCAGCATAGTACCCGTCTGGACAAGGATAGATGCACTGGCTATTGTGAAGATATGACCCAGGATTGCAAGACAGGCAATTGTTGTCGTTGCCACCATCACAAGTAGCGCAGGAGTATGGTGAGATACTTCTTTTGTAGCATGGTTTACATTCCCAAGTTGGGCTACCAACTGGATAATAGCCATCAGGACATGAAGCTGAACACTTTCCCGTTGGAGGCACATTCAAGTAACTGTTTCGACATTCAATGCAACTCGAGTCGCTCGAGGCACTACAATCATAGCAACTTCCATGGCAAGCTAGAGATTAACCTATAATTAGAAGATAAAATTCAAGAAAGTTTACCTGTGCAGACTCTTCCTGATGGATTGTTCCAATAACCCGCTCCGCAGTCAGTTACGCAAGTGCTACCATTTAAATACCAACCATTGTTGCAAGAATAGCATTCAGTAATGTCATTGCCGAAGCAAGTTGCGCAGGCCGGAGTGCAAATTACATTAACTGTAATCTTTACATTCTTAAATCCAAAAGATTCATCTTCACCATGACCTTGGTTGAGAGTGGCCCGAAAATACAACGTTATGGATGTTGAATTATGATTAAAAGTTCCCGTTGTTACAGTTTTGATTAAGTCGGGCCATTCGTCGTTCCCACAATAGTCAGTGGAAGAATTCAAGTTCTTTTCATAAACATCGGCATACCGGATTGTATTGTCAACCTCAAGGATATATATATCGTAATTACCAGTATCTCCAGACACACCATCCCAAGAATCAAGGAAATACGCATCCCATGTAATAGATACAGTGTTATGCCCAGGTAAATCGTAATAAGTTTTTCGGGCCCATCCTCCTGGGCCAAAATTATTGTATCCTCCAATTATGGTTTGGTTGTTGCAGGAACTAACATAACTGCTAGTTGAAGCTGACCAGCCTGCAGTCGAATCAGGCGGTTGGCCCCAAACGTCCTTGATAATGTACTGGCCTATACAAAAAGAGTTATTGAGACTCCGAAGGAGGATCATTACCGTTGCCGCTCAAGACGAGAAGCGTGATCAAGACCCACAAACTTGTTATCAGATTTTTCATAAAATTGAACAAGGAGTTCAAAAAGCAATTTTGCAATTTAGTTAATCAATATAATTTAGATACTAAATTTATCTTAAGATTCTCAAATTGGGATACAAGAAAATTTTTTAAATGATATCTTTGGAACTCATAAATACACGCTTTTGAGAAGTTTTGCTTAAATAGCTACTCTTTCTAGCATAAAAAAACTCACATGATAGCATTGAGATATACATATGTTTATACACACTTAGAAGATTCTAATTTCTAACTTAACAACTGCTCACATTAAAATAAACTCCTAAGTTAATTCTTCTGACTGTATGAAAATTTTTTTTAAATTGGAATCTGAGCTTTGGCGGTTATTTGATTATCAGCCAATGATTCGACTCCTCACAAGAGCAGGTAGACGAAGCTTCGAATCTTCTAAGGACATTTTCATGGTGTCTCGTTCATTAGAGATCTGCATCTGATAATCTTTTCTGACAACATAGAAACTACAGTGAAGAGCGCTCAGTTCGATGTTACAGCATGGATACCATGTATTTTTGTTGCTTGAAGATCGATTAATAAAGTAAGAATGCTGCAGGACATGTGAGCCAGAGAGTTTATTTTGATTAAATTAATTTAAAATAAACAAATATAGAATCTCTGTTGCCGATATATGAAGGCAAATGATGAATATACTCGATAAATCGATACCTATATTCTTCAAAGAGGATGTCTTACTGAAAGAACGATAAAGAATTCGCATCTGCGTATTCTAGCCATCATTATCTGTTGGGAATCTATTTCGAAGCAGTAATCCTTATGAGTGCTCTTTTTTCTTTGATGAACCTATGATCTGATTGAGAGCTTTAATAAAGATCTTTCCAACTCTTGTGTTTTCGTTTATTCAATTTTGCTGAACTTTTTTTATTCATGAAAAGACTTTAAAACTCGATTGCTTAATAAGGATTAATTACTAATCTATACTGAATTCTTAGAAAAAAGTTCTTCTTTGCATTGATAGTAAAAGTAAAACTTACGATGACAAAGGGAAATTTTTCCAAATCATTGTTTAATTTTTGATATGCGTAATGTGTTGCAACTCTATTGCATTTTGAATTGGAAAATAAGTTAGATCTGAGCCAACGCGCTAAAATTGTTGAGGATTCTACGGTCTCAATATTATGTCGCAAGCGTGCCTTATTAACTATAACAAATTGCTGGCACTGTACTTTTCTGATTTATTTCTGAATGAGGTCTTTTTTATAAATATACGTATACAGCTTTCAATTGATACTTAATAGAGCAAATTAATCTTCCTTTCATAAGCAATACCATAGCGATTCTATTAGCTGACATTGTGTGGTCCTAAAATACTAATACTTACAAGAAATTATTATCCAACATCTATTCATAATGAGCAATATACATCTTCACCCGGCCGAACTGATCCATGCTAATACCTTAATACTTTTTGATCTCATAGCAACTTCTTCTGGTTGGTCTCACTGAGCGTCTCTTCTTTCCCCAAGTGGCAATGCTCTTTGCCTTTTTGCGTAAAGATATCCGATTCATTAGAGAAAACAACCACTCTCCCGTCTAATTTAGATCGATCTTGATACCTCTAAGCAAAGCTAACATGTAATCTCTTTTTGTACATTTCATGTCCTTCCGTGGAGGTAATTGCAATCAGCAGCCTTAACAACCCTGCGCTGCGTATACCTAATTGTATTATTTGGATTGAGTGTAGTATATGTGTCGAGAAGTGGAGTGGAGTCCAGGATTTGAGGCAAGATCCTATACAAATTGCATTTTATCTCTTCGTTCAACAGTTTCGGTCTTGCAGCATCTCCTCAATATCCGAGTTATCGTTTCGAATGTAAATCCTCCTCCCAAACTGCTGCAATAATCTTCAATAATGATCTTAGGGCCTAATTTCACATCTACCGAGATCCTATTTCGTTTATTTTCTGAAATTACTGGAATTGCTGCTCTTTGCGATTCGTTCTCAATAGAATTTTGTTTTTTTCTTTTAAGATGCAAAAAGCGATCTGAGGAAAAAGAAGCTCTTCTCGAGTGGTTATTACTTATGCTCCCCCGTATATTATATTGGTTTATTTTAGTGCAATAAATTCATCTTCATACAAGAAAAGATACGGGTATGGTGGAAAAAGAAAACAGAAACATTCTCCTTGAAATTTGAAGCACTCTCTCACCTATTTTCTTCGAGCGATGTCAATATCAGGCGGAACTACTCAGTCCTTTTACGAAAAACCAGAAAAGAATGAGAAATGTAGTTGATCAATATCTTAAGTGCCGCTAATGAGGACATATAGTAGATGAAACTATGGTTCGTGCAAAGCGAGACGACAACAAAGCAGGTAATAGTCACTTCATTAAGGTTTTTATTTGAATAATCGGGTATCTCTAAGAGAAGAATAATTAATGGCTAAACGTAGCTCAATCAAAGAGGGAAAAAAGGAATTATCACTTTCAGAAGGAAGCAACAGCTCAGGTTAAATAAAGAAAAGCTCAATGAATTGTCATTCAAAGAATTCACCGAAAAGATCTAAATGAAAGAGTTCACAATGGCAAATTTCCCTCAAATCATTGACGATATTACTTATGAAGACATTTTCTAGCAACATTATGGTGCTATTGGTATGAGGAAAATACTCGCTGTGGACTCTCCTCCAATCCAGCTCGTTGCTCACTCCAATTGGGTTCCAAGATTAATAGAATTCATGCAAAATATAACGAGCCTCGTCTCCAGGTACGATAATCTACCAACCCCAAGAGCTTTCACTTCTCATAGCTCGAAAGCATAAGGGTACTCACAAATATAACATCCAAATCAACTGCGGAAGTTCAATCGATCAGTGAAAAAAACATTGCTCTTTTTATCAGGCCGTCAAGCTCTACAGATCCTGTTGTCACCAATCTTTTTGTCAAAAAATAGCCCGAAAACTCATGTTCAACAAAGGCAATGTGGGCCGTAGGAAATATCGCAACAGATTCAGTTCTTAATCGGGATTTAATACTGAATGCTGGAGGTTTGAATCCTTTGATTAAGTTCATAAAGAACACAGAAAACGTGCGCATTCTTAAGAATGGGACATTCGCACTATCCCAACTCTGCCGTGGAATACCATACCCTTCATTTGAATTCGTGAAGAATGCGATCGATCTACTGGCACAGGTTCTCTCATAGAAGAGAGCGACCCTGATATGCTGGCAGACGCTGCTGGGGCTTTGTATTGCTTTTCAAGTACGAAGTTCTGTCTTCTCTTTTCAAGATCCTTTTTGTTGCAGAAAGAGACGAATCAAGTATGCAGCTCGTAGTCAGTACCGATGTTATTCCTGCCCTTATTAAGGGTTTGTATCATCCTCACCTGCCAGTGCTAATTGGCTGTTTAAGAACTCTCGGAAACCTCTTAGGGAAGAATGATAAGCAATGCAGTGTATTCATATCAATTTGCTCCTAAAACCTAAGTTGTGCTAGATGGTAATGGAACATCCAGGCATCCTGAACGAAACTAAATTAAGAGATTTAATGCTTTTTCAATTTTTTGAAATCGTACGTGTGGGTTTTGCTTGATATTCTTAATAGAAAAATATCTCTATTTCTACAATTCATCGTAAATAAAGAGAAAAACGATCCTAAACTGAGAATTCAATTGAAGATGAGAGGTATATTTAGCTGCAATCTCTGAGAATCTTGTCCTTGAAGGGAGATTCGATAGGAAATGTGAAAATAGAGGAGCTGTAAAGTATGTTTCAAGGTAATTTGGATAAATGCTTGGAAACCTCTTGAAATACCGTATTTCATTTTGGAAGATTTATTCTGGTTTTGGAAATGCCAATTTAGCAAAATTTATAAATTTAGTCGGGTTTGAGAAGTTTTGGTTTTTGGCCTGAATTCAAAGTTTTCTTTATAATTTGAAAACTTCCCCTCTAAGTTTGTTGCTATAAACATTATCTATTAGAGAATTACCAATTTAAAGGCTTTATCAGTATCCGTGAAACGTGATACATTAAACCCTAAACAGAGTCGAGGAGGTAGACTCGATATTTAGGACTCGCATCAAATTTATCTAAAAGAGATCCTGCTTAAATAAAGGTGTTTTACGCTTTGTATAGAAGAAATATTAAATTAATGCTTCAATGAAGATGATTAAACCTTTAAACTTAAACTAAACTAAGCACTTTCTGTTAGTTGAATAAGCTAACTATCGGTAAGTTTCCTTGAATCCTGACAGCTAACAACCTTGTTAGACGTTTAAGAAGCTTAGGAGTGAGCTTTTTAAAAGGTCTTTTAGAAATATCTTTGGAAAATACATAACAATTCCCCGATTTGGCTTGAAATATCTTCAGTCAACTGAGCAGGAGGCAGACTCTTCGATAAATGTGCACCAATAGTCTCGTTTCAAAGTATTTCCACCTTGAAATATTAATAGAGCACTCTGATAGAGAAAACATGTAGTAAAGAGTAACTCAAGACCAAGCAACTTCAAAAATGTCAGGAGCGCTGCGCTGAGAAAGAGGATAGCAGCCACCAGAGCTAAGTGAGGCTATTGGATCATCACGCGGGATTAGGTATGAGGGTAGGGTGATACATTTAATAATTAATTAAATTCCGGCAAAGTTCTTTAACTTGAATTAATTGTAAAGTATGATATTATATTTTCACTTCTTCTGCAAAAAAGTGACAGCTACAAGCTGTAATTCGGAAAGAAAATGCATAGCAAATGAGCCATTAGAGTCTCCGCTTATCGAAAATAAACAATCCAAAAAAACCACAAAAAAAAATAGCGTAAAGTTTTGAAAAACCTATTAAGTTGGCTCTAATAAGAGAAATTCTACCTCTCATTGGTGAAAGATAGGAATCAATTAATTTGAAAGTGTTATTTCAAAACAAAACCCTCAGACATAAAAGTTCAGCGTGGAGGGAAATTATTAAAGAATGAGTCTGCCGATTAATAAATTTTAAGATCCCGAGTCTCCTATTAAATGGAATTAAAAGACTGCAAGCAGACCTGGAGAATCACACTTTCTGAATTATCAATCGAAAGGATATCAGCAGGATCACACAGCGGAAAGGCTATTCCTATCATATTTGAAAATTATTTTTTGAAAAATTGACTATTGTTGTTTAAAATAGACTCAACTGGATAAAGGGAATGCCAGCTTTATGCTTGAGTCTTTTTTTTTTTTATAATTTTTAAATTAGATTTTCCTAACTATGAGCAAAACCAGATTTATTTCATTGCTTGTTCTTTCAGCACTCTTAACGTGCTGCATGAGTAAATTCCTTCATAAGATAAGATCTAATTCATAAAAACCTGCTAGGTAATTACGAAATTCACGATGTCTGGGGTGAGCCGCCTCAATTCTACACTGGAGAGTGGAAGGGCACAAGCTCTACTTCAGATTGCAATAAGCAAACGATCATGGGGGGATATAAGGTGTTTGGTATAGGGGCATCAGTCTCTAAAAGATATTCTGGCTTGCCAGGCCACACCTCTGTTAATATCCAATGGGATGCATATATTATCGACTCTTGGGATGGGGGGTCAAGCACCGATGATTACGAGGTCACAGTGGACGGAGATCAGAAATATTATTTCAAGTACAATATGGACGATTACTCAAAGACCAGCTACTGTGGCAATTCCGACTATTCTGACTATACCTACACCGCGTCGATAACTTTTGAACATAACTCCACAGACCTCCTATTAGCTTTCAATTCTGGTCTTGACGAGTATCCTGATAATGAAGCTTTCGGGTTTAAGAATCTCAAGATCACAGTCTATGTGATTTGCGCACCAGAATGCAAAACATGCTTCGGGAATTCAAATACAGAATGCTACACTTGCAATTCTGACTATTATTTATGGGGCAACGCATGCGTCAGTAGCTGCCCAGCGAGAACTTACTCGTCAGATAAAGTCTGTAAAGGTAAGTTTTCTTCTTTATATTTTTTATTTATGATTTTATTTTTTTTTAGACTGCGATAAAACTTGCTATAATTGCAATGGACCAGAGAGTACGAATTGCATTGAATGCTCAGGGAAGTATTTGAACCTGCCTCCAAAAGGATCTTGCTCAGAAAAGTGTCCTGAAGGTTATTATCCAGTTGATAGTCCTACTTGGAAATGCCTTCAATGCTGGCAAGCAAGTTTCTCACCATACTCTTGTGCCACTTGTAAAGGGGGTGAGAGTAACAACTGCATAACTTGCAATCCCGGAGCGTATCTTCACGAAGGTCAGTGTATCTATCCTTGCCCAGATGGGTATTATGCTGATTCAGAAACCAAAAAGTGTGTGCAATGCCATCAGAGTGGAAAGTCTCCATATAGCTGTCAGACTTGTACTGGAGGTGGAAATGATCAATGCACCAGTTGTATGAAAACCTACTATCTTTATAAAGGGCAATGCCTTTCGATATGTGATGAAGGATTTTGGGCAGATCTGGATTCGAAATGCCAACCTTGCTGGGCGAATACTAAGGGAAATCCCTACGGTTGCAAAACGTGTAGTGGAGGAGGAACTTCAGATTGCCAGTCTTGTGACAAAACTTATTACTTGCACCCGCTTACAGGTGGAGAGTGTCTGGATTCATGTCCCGTCCATTTTTGGAGCGATACTACATCAAACACATGTCAACCATGTCATAGTAGTACCACAGGACCAGAATACACATGCTACTCTTGCACGGGAGGTAAATACAATAATTGCTTGTCCTGCGACTCTGGATATTTCCTCTATGAATCAATGTGCTTAGATACTTGTCCAGATGGATTCTGGGGAGATACTGTGTCGAATACTTGCAAGCCTTGCTGGTCGAGTAAAGATTCTCCTTACAGTTGCGTGACCTGTAATGCACAATCAAGTGACAGCTGTCTGAAATGTGATAGCCCTTACTTTTTGTATCCTAATACAATCGGTCAATGCTTATTGGCCTGTCCTGATGGATTCTGGGCAAACAAGGAGACAAGAACCTGTGATTCTTGTTGGATAAACAAATCAGGTAGCCCATACTCTTGCAAAACTTGCTTGAGTGGTGCATCAAGTAGTCAGTGTACTGCCTGTTCTGAGGGAGCATTTCTCTACCCAAACACTGGAGGTGAATGTGTCTCTCCTTGCCCAGATGGTTTTTGGGGAGATTCCTACTCAAATACCTGCCAACCTTGCTGGGACAGTAATGTTCAACCTTACACTTGTGCCAAGTGCACAGGACCGCAGAGCACCAACTGCGAGTCTTGTAAACCAGATACGTTCCTTCACCAAGGTCAATGCATTACCTCTTGTCCAGAAGGCTACTGGGGCGATACGTCATCCTGGGAATGCAAACCCTGCTGGTCCAGCACCACCTCTCCCGTCACCTGTAAAACTTGCAATGCAGGAGGAAGCTCGAATTGCTTAAGTTGCAATGTTGGCGCGTTCCAATACCCTATGGACTCTGGAAGTTGTTTAGATGTCTGCCCAGATGAGTTTTATGCAGATAATTCTGACTGGAAATGCAAAGCTTGTTATTCTACAGGAGTAACTGGAAAGAGTGCTTGTCTTACTTGTTTTGGTCCACTGGCAACAAACTGTAAGACTTGCTCAGCACCAGCTACCTTCTATTCACCTGTGGATAACTCTTGCGTAACCACATGTCCTGATGGATATTATGCTGATAATTCAGATTATCCCGAAAATCAATGTAGAAAATGCTATCAGTATAATCCACCATTGAATCTTGATGGTACTTGTGCCACATGTGATGGACCCTCCTCAAATCGATGTCTCTCTTGTAATTCTTCGCAATTTCTAGATTCTACAACAAATACATGCGTAAATACCTGTCCAGCAGGATGGTGGGGTGATTTAACCTCGAATACCTGCAAACCTTGCTATCAAGCCCCCTTAACTACAGATTTTGTCCAAAGTTGCTCTATGTGTGTTGGACCCAGCTCAACAGATTGTACTGGTTGCCCTGCAGGCTCTTTCCTCTATTCGGTCAATGGGTCGTGCCTGCTAAACTGCCCATCGATTGGATTCTGGGAAGACTCTTCATCACATACCTGTAAAGCTTGCTATCAATATACTGCAGCCTCTCCCACCGACAATACTTGTGTCAGTTGTAGTGGTAGCAATCCAAATAACTGTCTCTCCTGTAATTCAACGACCTTCTTGGATCAAACAACGAATACCTGCACATTCAATTGTCCGATAGGCTACTATGGAGACACTGCTACTAATATTTGTAAGCCTTGTTACTCATCAGACAAAGATCTCATGAAGACTTGTAAAACATGCTCTGGACCAAATGAAAATAATTGTTTGAGTTGCAGTTATCCGAATTTTTACTATGCCATAAATAACACTTGTCTCGCTAGTTGCCCAGATGGATGGTATTCTAATTCTGTACTCAATTCATGCATTCAATGCTATCAAAACGTTCCTCCTTCCACGTGGGGAACATGTGCCACTTGCTCAGGAACTACATACAATAACTGCGATTCTTGCCTCAGTTCCGATTACTTCTATGACCTTGCCTCACATACCTGTGTGACTTCATGTCCTGCTGGCCGATATGCGAACACATTAACAAAACAGTGCCACTCTTGCTATCAAGCAAACTCAAAAGCAGCAACAAATCAGCAATCTTGTTCCACCTGCAAAGGACCTCTCTCCACAGATTGTTTGAGTTGCCAGAAAGGACATTATTATTATGCTCAAGGATCACAGTGTCTTCTCACTTGTCCCACAGGGTTCTATCCAAATAGTGTCACCTTTACTTGCGATTTGTGCTATGTCTCCACTGCCAGCAGCAAAAGCAACAACAATAATGAAAATCAACAGGCATTGAGCTGTGCATCTTGTACTGGTCAAAACTATGACGAATGCACAGGTTGTTTTCCAGGTTCATATTTGGATAACTCAACAAGGACTTGTGTAAGCATTTGTCCAAATGGCACTTATGGTGATAATCAAACATCGATTTGTCGGCCCTGCTATAACGCTCAAAACAATGGCGGTAGCATCGATCACAGTCAGTTTAGCTGTGCAACTTGTTACGGTCCTTTACCAACTCAGTGTACCAGTTGTGCATCTACCTTAGCACTACTCACCACATCTGGATCATGCACTGATACTTGTCCTTGTGAGAGTGGATATTACTATAACTCTTCATTGGGTCAATGCGGAGTATGTTCTAAAAGATGCAATTTCTGCACAGGACCCTCAGATTCTGATTGTGTCTTCGACAGCAGTGCTACTCTTGAATGCTTTATTGGCGGTCTCACGACCGAAAATAGTCCTCGAACTCAAGCAGCTGCTTCAGTTGCTGCAGGAGGATCATATGCGACGGCAACTATCGCCCTGACCACAAACATATTGTCAGGAGGAATCACAATGGGAGCTTCTACAGTGCTCTCAGCTCTGGAGCTTCTTGGAATATACCAATATATTAATGTGAACTATCCTTCAAATATGGTGATCTTTTTCCAATTAGTGTTTGCAGGAAATCCTCTCGATTTTCCAAACCTCTTTACAATAATCTGGGATCCAAGTGATCAACTCCTGAATGTCGACTCCAATGTCCAAGGAGATAATAAATTCCACTTCTATTCAGTCAGTAGGATCTTCTTGGCAAATTCAGGAGGGGACGTGACTTTATTAATTTGTTTAACAGGGATAATTCCATTCTTCTTGTCCATATATTACCTGCTAAAGGGGAGATGCAATGCAGAACATAAGATCCAGAGATTGATGACAGGATTGAAGAACTTCCTCATGTGGAACTTCATTCTGAGCACTTTCATGGGATCATTCGTATCAACTCTTTTGTCTATCTGCCTTCAGTATCGCTATGCGAACTCACCACAAGTGGCAGATAGTTTCGAGAAATTTTCGATCTTCGTCTGTGTTGTGGTTGCGATTGGCTATGTTGCTTTTATGCTACTAGCAGGTTATGTCACTTTCTCAAAGGAGTTCTCTACTAAGAAACCCGTTATCTATGAAAGTGTCAAAGTTCTCGCAAACGAAGAAGAGTCAGCTCCACACCATCAAAACGAAAATCTCAAAAACAAATACTTCGCATTTGCTCTTTGCACTCGAAACTTCCTGCTTGTTCCAGCCATTGCTTTGTTCTCCGATGCTCCGATTGCACAGTGCTCGTTGGCTATTGTCATAAACCTAGCTTTCTTTGTAACAGTATCAGTTTGGAAGTTCTTTGCATCAAAAACGAAAAGAGTCATTATGAGAATCTGCGAAGGTTTCAATGCCATCATTCCTATTCTCTTTTTGGTGTTTGGAATAAACGATTTGAGAGATCCATCGAATCCATTGCTAAGTGATCAAGCAAAACAAATAATAGGGTGGATTGTAATCGTTCTGATCAGTCTGACCATGGTCCTGAGCTTGTTGTATACTGTCAATGAGACTTGGTTTATTTTATGGCAGTTCGCACCTCTGCTATTCAAATATATTAAGAAAGCTTGTAAGAGAAAGCCAAGAACGGCTAATACTGCCTTACCATCAACTATTCCGTCAGCTAACGTCTCGATGAATGCTAGTTCGGCTTCGTTAAAGCCTATTAAAATTCAAGATGCCGAAGTAGCTGATCTTGGAAAAGTTGAGCATACCTTTTTGCCAGATGCTAAAGGCAGTCAGGACGAGGAAGAAAGTCTAAATAACAAACAAAAAGGTGCAATTTCTGATTTAACTTCGATTAACGTAGATAATTCTGGTTTCGGCTCTTCCTCTCTGCTTCAGTTTGATCCTCAGCTCTCTACCGACCGTAAGTTGCTGTCTCAGCCAGAAACGCCTAATAAAGCAGAGAAAGATAATCTACCATCATCTGATTCGACCTCGTATTCGAACAAAAAGCAGAAAACGATCGTCAAAGCGTAAATATAATCCAATTTACCTCTTTTATTAAAATATGAAACTTGATATGTTTTTTTTTTGCTTGCTTATAATAATATATAATCATACTATTCAACCGTCTAACTCTTCCTTTATAATTTGAAACCATTCAGATCATCTCGAATGATATGAGGTTCAGGATTTAGCATTATATAACATTCAAAACAACTTATTCGAAACTACATGGATTATAGATATTAGTTGATATAGCCTGTAAAGTAGTTAGCAGACAGTTGACACTTGAAAGTTATTAAATTAGCCCGAAATTTTGATGCAGACCATTCTTTGTTTTTAACCAGTACATCTAGCACAAATCTCAAGGGACTATAGCAAAATATTTCTTTGATTTAGGAAGATACTTAATCATATTTTGCAGTCAATGTTCTGAGTGCGATCTTTCCCACAGGTAGGTGATGCCTTATATCTCAGCAAAACAAAGCAAAAAAAGTAATTGGTATCAGTTCTACCTTCATCGACAAATTAATTTATCTTTCCAAAACTTTACTGTATTCATTTTATATTCCAAGAATTTCAAGTGTTATGGATTCAGTATGATAATAGGTAAATTGTTGAAGCATCATTCGATGTTTCACAGATTCCTTCATAATTAAATTACTTTATTTTCTCATGTGCTGAGATTGTGCTTCGAAAGTTGCTCCAAACTCATAGAGTCAAGACTCTTTAAACGACTTTTAAACACATTCTCAGTTTTTCAATAACACAATACTCTGTTTCAATAATCAGTTACTTTTTGTCAGGAAATACCTATACATTTTGAATTTCATTGAGATTACAATCTAAATCAGAGAATTAAGTTTTTACCAGCACAGCAGAGTTATTTCCTTTAAAACGAAGAAGTTCAAATAAATTTTTTTCGATTATTAAAAATTTGTTTTATTGATATTTCAATTGATAAGTTAGAAAATATTACTATTTTGTAACATATTCATATAGTTTTGTATCTTGTATTATCAATAAGTAATGCTAGTAAATTAGCTACTAGGGATTACAGTGATTAGATTCCATTTCTTTTAATTCGTTTGAAGTTTTGAACCCTATTATTGATGAAGGACCTGTGGAATGAAACTACTTTCTAATAGTAATCGGAAACGAAACCAACTAATTAGAAAGCCTTCCATAAAAAGGATAGTAGTATCTGTCAATACTACATGGTTAAATGAGTTTTTTCACGAAGATTGACTTTATCCTATTGTTTATTGTGTGATTGTCAAGAAACAGGACAGACACATATTTCCAAAAATTCTGCATTTACAAGAATAGGGATTGATATGTTTTTATTTTTCATTGCAATATCTAATAGTCTCATACTCGTAGAGAGATATGAATTCCACATAAATTTACTAAAATCCACATCTTTCTAGCAACTATGTACCACTGATCGCAAACCCACGTTTAGATTCATTCGTCAACAAAATTTGTTGATGGAGAGAAGAGCAATGATACTTTTTCAGGATTAGTAAGTGTCTCTTAAATACATTCAAGTATACAATATGACGGGACATTTATTAACAACAATTTCCGTTGCAGAGTTATTCTGAAAATTGAGACTAGTCAACCTCTAGGCACATATCTTTTCTCAGGCAAAAGCGGTTGAACATTGTTTTACATTCTTTAGTTTCCCACAAAACGATTTCGAGTGGGAAGATTTACGATAATATTTGGGAAATTATATCAGCCAGCAAATTTCTTTCAATGTGTTGTATCATGGATTGGAAATTCGTGAGCGATTAATTAATCAAATAACGAAACTCAATTAAATACATTCTGTCAAATGATGAGGACGATGCTTCTGGCGATACTACTTTTCGCTATGAGTACTTTAGTTACTTCCTCTCTAAACCCTAGGACCTTTCCTTGTCTTGTTGAGGGCTGCGAAGAGTGCAGTTCTATGTGGAGATGCAGTAGATGTAGCAGAAATATCCCAAACTGGAATATTAGCCTTGGCTGCCCGAGCACAGCTAGCTGCTCCGTCTCAAACTGCAGATTGTGTGCTTCAAATTCAACAAGCACCTGTCAAGAATGCAACTCAGGATATACTTTACTCCAAAATAATTGCATTGTCTCAAGCTCAGGCTCAAGCAAGTCAAATTATCAGAAAAATTCATTTATTAGGGATCCCAACATGCCTTCCAATTGCCTTAATTACTCCAGAAATCTTTGTTATGAATGCCAACGCGGATATGTAATCACTTCGGACTATCAATGCGCACTGGGAAGTTTGACCGATGTTCCCGCTCCGCAGGATTGCAGTCAATACACTACAAAAGGAGAATGCCGTGTCTGCAACGCGCCTTTCATACTGAATGAGAATTCGACTTGTGTTACTCTAGGGCAATGCAAATCTGATATGGGTTATCAGGACGGAATATTCTGTCGAAGTATCAATTTTACCATTGAAGAAAAATAACTTAATCTTTTAACTTCTTCTGCAGGAATGCCAACCTTCAGCTTGAAGCCTTCCGCGGATTTGAGTTTATTGAGAGATAGTCTTACTCAAAGCGTACCTATGTCCATTCAAGTTGAAATGTTAAACCCAGGAATTTTCCTTGACAGTTCTTTTCAATTTGACTGGACGGTATGGGGAATAAGGAACCAAACAAAAACTGCTATTGATTCCGGCAACAATAACTCGACGATGCAACTTGATCTTACAATTTCGAGGACAAGTCTAACAATGGCTAACAGTACTTCCAAAAGTGTAGAACAGTACGAGTGGATAAGATTTGACGTTTTTGTGTACTGCAAAGATTCAGATGTAACTTGTCAAAAGAATTTTTCACCAGCTTCGAGAAATTCGACTCTTCGGATTGCTCTCAACATGAGACCTTCTTCTGGAGATTTTATTGTTTTTCCTCGGGTTACTCAACCGAAAAAGATTATAAACGTGACGGTTGCTAATTGGGTGTCTGGAGTCCCTCAGAGTCTTCCATCTGACTATCTTCACTACGCCTTAATAGTAAGTTTATTTATTCATTTTTCCTTACAATACTTTTTTCTTAGTTCGGAGAGCTCAACGCAAACATATCGAATTTACATGATGTTTACAACTTGTCTGGACCAACAGACAGCCAAGTTCAAAGCCTGAGGGTGCCTGAGACAACTGATAAGCAAATTGTCTTGAATTTGATTATTTGGGACGCTCTAGGCTTAACTACTGTCGTGACGCAATCTATCACGATGTCTAACAATTCCATCATTTCTGCCTTTGAGGATACTATGCTTTTGAACAATAATTACAGCGATCCTGAACATCATCAAAATCTCCTACAAGCAACAAGAGTTACTTTGGAAAATCTAACCGACGCAACTGAGTTAGCATACCTTAATTTCAATGAGAAACTCACTGCGATTCAGCTTATCGTTTCGTCAACTTTCAGCGTGGAAGCTTCACTATTTCCCGTGCTTTCTGAAAGTAATAACTGGTATGGATCCAGCCCAGTAGCTAATGCTCAGTCAAATTGCTCTCTTCCATGCCAAAACAACGGAAGTTGCACGAAACTTTGGGGCTCGGCTTTTTGCAAATGTGAGAGTGGTTTTTCAGGTTATTTTTGCCAATATCCAGAAGATATCGCCACGATGTTGCAAACACTGATCTACTCAGGCCTGAGTGAAATCACCGACGACAACAGCACTTCATTTCATGACTTTGCTCAAGGGCTTGCGATCATGAACCCCTTGCCTGACTTAATATCAGGAGATATTTCAGAGCAGCTTATAAAGGCGAATAAAATATATTCGTCATCCTGTGAATTAGATGATCTTATGCAGCTCGGATGTTCGCTTAAATGGAGTATTTTAACCTATGCTTCAGAATTTCTTAGAAACGTGGGCCAAGACTTTGCAAAAATAGCCAGAGAAATCATTCCTGCGCTTGGAAATTGCGATAAGACGCTCAAAAGTGTCATGAAAAAAATAGCTAAAATTCAAGCAGATCAAAGTGAAGATCTGGATGATGTGAAAGAACTCTCTGGAGCGAATATGAGATACGCAGTAAAAACGATAGATTCAGAAAAACAGTCAAATATCTCATTCTCGGACCCAGCAAGTAATATCAAAGTCGCTGTTCCTCCCGCAGTACTCAGCAATACTTCGCTCTCGACGCTTCGAGTAATTTACACTTCCACGAACGACAATCCATTCCTCTTCTCAAATCAAACTGTGAGTGCAAGCATCATCTCGCCTATCGTTACTCTCAGCTTCATGGATAATTCTTCAGAAGAAGTCCCTGTTTCTCACCTGGCAGACCCGATCTTACTCACATTTCCTATTCCACGATCCTCACAACTCCACCAGGCAGTGTCATACGTGACCTCAAACCCAACTCTCTTTCGTTCGAATTTAACTGAAATATTTGCCAATCACACTGGCTGTCGATATTGGAATACCGAGGCAGGAGAATGGTCTGGAGCTGGTTTGACACTCGTATCAATAAGCCTAACATCTTTTACTTGTGCATCAACCCATGCAACCGATTTTGTCGGTGTTTTCTTTGATGATGGGTTAGACACCTTCGGTCTTGATGATCCCGATCATCCTACACCAATGAGTGCTTGGGAAAAGCTGCGAAACACGCCTTTGTTTACAAATTGGGGATTTATTCTTGTTTTGGCGTTGATAGTGAGCTATTTCGTGATACTAGCAGTGTTAATAGTGGCTGACAATAAAAAAGTCCCTCAGTTGCAGCGGCAGCAGATATTGGATGATATCAAGGACAAGAAATCAATTTTGAAAAAAAGAAAGTTTGAACCACCAGAAAATTCACGAAGACTTGCTTACGATCTGTCAGCGATGCCTCGAGTAAGACGACACTCAGGATCAAGAGAGACAGTCCCTGCAGCAATGGATGCGACCGCTGCAAATCAACCAGACTCTCAGAATCCAAATGACTCAAATCAAAATTTACCACAGAGACAAAATAGTAATACAGAATCGATTAACAACTCAGCTAGTCAACAAACAGGGAATCAAAATAGTAATACGTCTATGGAGCTGAATCATTCAGTCAGCGGGTTAATTGATGCGAGACAGAGAGATGCTTTACGCAATAATTTCGTTGACCAGGCACAAGTGCAATTAGAAGAATCAAATTTGAGTATCAACCCTACCAACCCTACCGGAACACTCCCAGAGGTTATCATTCGGATTAATCGAGAAAAGCCTGCCCGTCCTCTAACATTCTGTCAGTATTGGGGTGAGGATTTGTTAGAGCATCACGCTACATTTAATTGCATCGTTAAGACATCTCGTATTTCGCCCAGGCACGCCAGGGTCACGCTACTATATTTTACTTTTGTTTGCAATTTTACGTTTTGCGCTATGCTTTACCCAAAATCGGGACTGGGGGTAGACACTCTGTCTGACGTAAAACGTGGATTTGGAATAGGTCTACAGACCGGATTCATTGCTGCTTTATGTTCATGTGTTCCCGCATTTATAGTCTCTATTATACTCAAGGCCCCGAAGCGCGCGATTAGTCGTTTAAAGCATGCGAGTGTGGAAGAGTTTAACATAGAGCTCAAAAGAATCGCTCATTGGATGAAGTTTAGATATGGTTTGGCCTATGGATTATTAGCAGCGGTTTCTACGGCGTGCTTTGTGTATATATTGTTGTTTTGCGCAGCAAAAAGCTCAGAACAATCCACTTGGTTGACAGCGTGTGTTATGAGCTTGGTTATAGATCAGTTTTGTTTTGAACTTCTGCCTGGACTGGTTGGAGGGTTGTTGTATCAGAGTGTTATTAAATGCAGATCTTGCAAAGCCTTACTTAAGGTAGAAGTGTTGATAGTTACCATTCGGTGCTATAAAACCTTAAATGGGTACTAAAGGAGGATATTTTTTCTATTTTAATTTTTCATCGCTTTATTGGAATATATATGTTTCGACATCTTTTACACTTTAATCAATGGGGATATATCTGAGAAATTTTCATATTTTTTATCTTTCAACATGACTGACTATATCAAATATACATTGAAACTCTTAGTAAAAGAGATCTGAAAGGTTTTTTGTGAAAATGAGAGAAGAAAAGCAACTGGTGATATTTAGAGAAGAGATTTTGCAAAAGAAAACCATGGATGGAAAGATCAAAGATTGAATGCAAATTCATATTAAGGTACTTTAACAGTTGGCTGTAGTATTTTGTGTGCCAAGATTAGTATTGAATTATTATCGTAGTTATTACTTCATCTTAAGTTGAGTTTATAATCAAATTTTGAAATTTCATCAACTCTCAAATTTATTCAAAAGTTAATGGATTTTGATCTGCTCTGAAGTTTAAATTTTCAAAAATTAAAGCAAATTCTTTTGGATAGTGAGTAGACACATCTTGTAACGGGTAATTTTGCTAACATCAGTATTTAAAGATATACCACAAATCAGTTGGTCAAAGGTAGAAGAACGAAAAAATCTTTTTCATTAATGCAGAATTAAAGAAAACTCCGTAAAATTCTTAATTATTTAAATAAGATCATTTCAAATGTTTACTTATATCAACATGAAATTGCATTTTATATAGAAAGAATCCAGAAATATTTATATCCAATATGATTACAGAACAACTAGGGATATTCTTAGTTCTTGCCTCTTATCATAATGTTTGAAATTGATTTTTTTATAATAGGAGTTGCCACAGGGCTGAGAAATAGGTTAGATATATTAGTCTGGAATATTGGAAATTCATTTAGCATTTCGAGTCCCTTCATATATCGATTTCAGCCTCATATATATAGGTTATAATGAACATGATATGTTAGGTCAATTCTTCTATTATTCGACACTAAAAAATAATAATAAATATGAATATATTTTTTTAATCTTTCAGAGGAGGATTTTATAATTTACTATGAATAGTCAAGTTTTTTTGTGCTTGGATCTCTTTGATCCTACAATCTCGTGACTCCTCTCGTTGTAATGTGTAAAAAATATAAAGCATTTATTGCTGGGTGTAAAATGAGTATCTTGGTAATCGAGCCATCTTCCAATTTAGGTATTGATGAATTTCTAACTAATTTGATAAATTGCGGCATTACTCTGAAAAAACTTTATTTGGCAATTAAGATGAATTAGTGAATGAACTATCTCAAACTGCTCATTTTTCGAAGAACTTCAAAAATGATTTCTCACAGAAAATCTTCTAATAAAGTTTTATGTCAAAAAAATAGTAGTTGAGCGCATTACCCAACAAATTCTCTTAAGTAAAGTATTTACACGAAAATTGTTAAATTGTCAAATACAACCTATTAGTAATAACAATTATAATTAACTAATTGGGAAAAAAACTGATTTATTCTGAAAAGATCACATAAATGCGGAGAGATTAGCAAAAGGCGAGCGGTCACTAGAAAGTCTATTGATGGATGTCAGTTGAGTCAAAGTTATTCCTTGTTGACTTAAAGAGTAATTATCCATGTTAAGAAATCACTTTTGAGATCTGATTTCTACTAACAGATACATAAAATTTGACTAAATCCAACTATATTTTTCTTTCAAATAAAGGAGGGGAGGTAACAGAAAGCACCTTGCGAGACAGTGTACATGAGTGATATTTGCAAGCAAAAACCTTCAAAAATATCACTAGGATAGAAAGGGACAGAGCCGTTAGACTTTTTGAATCAACCTCTGAACAATTTGATATTAGATCTCATTAATTAAAGTTGTAATTTATATTGAAAATATATCTGAAAAAGAAAATTAACAAATTTTTCTTCAGTTCTTCAAAGCGTATTTTTGAGTGACACTGTTTGACTCCTATAAAGCAATGTCAATGATGAATTCTTATATTATAATAACAACTGTTCAAGGTATTTTGCAGTCACCTATTTCAAAAATAAATAGGGTAAGGTAGTTTAAAGAGTATTTTCGGTATATCAATTGAATCTCAAATTTATTTTGTAATGCATGTAAAAGAAGATAGAACAAATCTTTCAAAAATCTTTCACAATGCTAACCTTGAAATATATTAACGTCATCAATTATTATTTCCATTAGTGAGGATATTAATATATATAATCATGTTTTCCAAAGACTGGATTCTTGAGAAAGTAGCTGCTAAAAGAGTATTCGTTACTCATTGAAACTTTGAATTCACATTAAAGTAGTTAAGCAATGAGCGAGAAATGACACATGGACTAAGCCTTACTAAATTTTATTTTGGAATAGAGAATTTCAAAATTAAAGTAGAGTGTAGAATATGATAGTAAAAAATGGCTAAATATCTGATCACATACAGGAATACTCTTGCTAAATAACGCTTTTGAAATAGATATTCTTTGCTATTGAATCCGAAAGGAGATAAACTGAAAGAGCAAGCAGAATCTGTTGAATTTAGGTTAATAAAATTATCTTTAACATTTACTTTCTAGATAGGATCTATTGTGTGAGATGGGGTCCAAGCGGTGATATGCTTGCTAGTGCCTCAGGTGATACAGCAGTCGCACTATTGGACTTCAAGACTGGGAAAAAGCTGTATACTGGAAAGACCTCAGATGATAGTAACTTATCATTGCCAATCAATAATAACTATTCTTATCATTCCTAGATGAGGCTACGTCTGTTCGCTTCATTTGAGAAAAACGCAAACTTAATCATCACATAATAAATGATGGCTAGGATGATTAATTTTGAGAATTATTACCGCGAGCAAATCCTATTCTCCAATAGCTTACTGAATTGTTTATTTATTTTAATTTGTCATTCTTCAGCTGACTAAGAGAGAGAGGGAAATATATATACTTATATGATGGTAAAGCGTTAAATTTGAAAAAATGATGAATCGTAATAGATGTAGTTCAATACAAAACTATTTGTGGATATTTCTTGTAAGATAATGAGCTTGATATTCACGCTAGCATGCTTAATAGGTTCACAAAGAAAATTTTGTGTATGTGCTGATTGTCAAAGAGTTAAGTCTCTTTATAGTATTCCTCGTAAGAGCAGATCGATTGCTTTTTTGAATAATTTTACATGACTGAAGAAAAGAACCCTTTCATTCTTGAAAGCCTTTAACATTTCACTCAATATAAGAATCTTAATTTGTTGGTGAAGAACAGCATCAGATATAAACATATATCAAAGTGAATATATCCAATTGTGAATAGAGTTATGTATTCCATAATTCAGTATAAAAATGAGCAGAAATTATCGTGAGTGTGACTTATTTCAATTCGTCTTTTCGTCATTCGTATTGAATTGGAGGAGAGCAGTTTCATAAGCTCGAAGTACTTTTTGAAAAGCTTTCTTGGCGTCAGGGTGC
>ENA-UOUE01000880-UOUE01000880.1-compost-metagenome-genome-assembly--contig:-NODE-880-length-21988-cov-7.150335_pt1 | contig 21988 bp, 15 predicted proteins | sample MGYA00238146_ERZ747223 | MGnify/ENA primary metagenome ERZ747223 (study PRJEB28781, sample SAMN06268865) | compost metagenome | isolation source: single cell | place: USA: California, Emeryville, Joint...
TGAAAATCTCTGGCAGAACTATGAATTAGTAGATTATGAGCAGTAATATATATCAACAAAGGTTTTGGATTCTCTCACTCAAACCAATTATTTACTGCAACCTTGTAATTATGAATTTTTCTATTCAGATGCTATACTATTGCAACCATTTAAATTGTTATTAACTAATTTAGAACACTTGACTTGAAAATATAGCTCTCATATTGCTAACTTCCAACATACAATCAACTGAAGAATAATGTAAAATGCGTCGGGTTATTTCAACACCATAATTCCATTGCTGATAATTTTCAGCAAATAAAGCCAATTTACATGTTACTAAAATACTACTGGTCTTGACATTTTTACCATTACTAAAAGGAAGAATATTATCTCCAATACAGCTCTCCTGTTCATTTATACTATTCTCAAATTTTAAGCAAAAATGAATTTGAAATCTAATCAAATTTTTATAAAATATTATACAAATATTCGGGTATTACACCATTCATAATCAATTTCAATTTGTAACTTCCCATCATTATTTATTAATCATTACGAAATAACTCAAAGATTCAGAGAATTAACAACTAAAAGCTCATTATCGAGAACCTAAACATATACATCATCTGCTCGAAAAACGGGAAATGCTTCTTCTACGCTGGCTATCATCTCTTCTAATCTATTCTACTTACTACAAACTACCAAAAGTAGTCTTCTTGCGAGACTTTCTTCTGCTTTCCTTTGTTGGTATTTTTGTTCGTAATCTTACAGACACATCAGATGATGATATAAGAAAGTTTAGATACCACAACATGCGGGCGGAATTTCTTCTTCATGACATTTTTAATGAATTCTATCGTTTCCTTGCTGTTTGGATCCTTTGTCTTCATGCTAGTTCCTTTTTTCTCTTTTTTGGGTTTTGAATCCTTGGTTTCTGCTTTTTCGCCTTTCTTCTTTGGTTTCTCATCTTCTTCTTCGGAGTCTTCATCATCATTCTCTTTAGACTCTTTCGTATCTTCTACAAATTGCACTTCTTTCTTAGGTTCACCATCTCTGATTTTGTTGTTGTTCTCGATTAAAGATGTAGATGATTGATAATTTACTTGGGAATTTTTTCTTTGAATTCTTTCAAAATTTCGTGAGTTTCAAGGTCATCTTGCAATTTCTTGAGGTCTTCCTTCAGAGCAACATCATCATCCGAATCATCTTGAGCCACACCTTCAGCCTTCTTCTCTTCTTCTCCTTCACTTCCTTCCTCTCCAACCACATCACTCAAATTCAATTCGTCAATCTCATCAGCCGGTTGGTCATCCTCGTCGCTTTGAAATTCTTCTCTTGCATCTGCCTCTTGAATTTCATTGGTCTTCCCAAACCATTCTTCCTATTAAAAATAAGTGTGTTTATCATGCAGTTCATAGCTCAGAAAAATCTTACGACAGCTTCAAATCCCTTTGCGCTTCCTTTGAGCTCGTTTGCATAGTATCCACTCGCCTTGATCTCTAAGTCAAGTCTGTTGATTGGTTTAATCTATGTATGTGCATCAGACTACGTATTGCGCAGGAGAATGAAGTTTACCTTTGACAAAACCGGGAATTCTTCCATTGTCAATTTATATCTCTTAAAGAAGTATGTTTTAATGCACTCGACGTCTCTGTTGAAATAATATTCTGCGTTCGGATGATGAATTGAAACCATCTGAGGGAAATCAATGACTGTGATTTTCCCAGTGTTGCTGATCATAATGTTGAACTCATTAAAGTCAGAATGGATCAAAGAATTCTTTCGTTCGCCAAAGCAAAATGAGTGAGCTGAGATTAATTGTGATTCAAAATACCTCTGCGAATTTCACGATGAGATTAAAAAGCTGGTCAACAACCATTCCAGGCCTATCGATCTCTCTTACATTGATCCTATTTTGGGTTGGCATGAGAGATTGAATACAACGAACGAATATTACAGTGTATCTCCATCAATCAAAGACATCAATATTGCATGTCTGTTGCTGTCAATAGGGGTCGGAACTGGGAAACCATTCTGTTTATTTTGGGTTAGGATAACAAAATTAAGGTTGGTTTACCTTGTGCAGCATTTCCATGAACGCGAATTCTTTAATACTAGCCAATCGAGAGAGATAGAGCCAGTTGTAATTGCTTCTGTGCTGCAGATAGTCTCTGTTCTTCTTAACTGTACGGAAAGAAATACGTCCAAGTCTTTAGATTTGAAAACATATGAAATTGTATTGCTTTGCTTCGTGCTTACCTTGCAAGCTTAAGAACGATGGTGTTTCCTTCGTGGTCAATGCATTTATAAATGTCTAATTTTTAGAGTGAATCAACAAAATGCATTTGATTCGTTATTATACCAGATTCTTTTCCAACACCAATTTTCGCGGCGATTCTCTGTATTTTTCCTCGTTGCAAGAAGGTCTATTCAATCATAATCAGCTGTTTCAACAGCTGTAACTAATTTGTTACGTATAAGGCGAGGTAATCATAACCGAGGTAAGTCAATCGATATCCTTCGTCTATGAAAATGCTGATAAGGCTTTAAAAGGATGTGATTTAAATACATTTGTGAGAAACTTTATTAACGAGTTTGTTTTTAAGAAGCATCTTGATAATCTTGTAAGCGTTCGCTCGTTTGAGTTTCGAAACTTTTTGGATCAGGTTCACAGGCACGTACTGAAGGAGGCGAACAAGAAAGCAAATTGTAATGTCAATTAGCATAATTTAGATGGATTACCTCGTGGTTTCTCATACCCAGTTCCACAGCAATGAGGACTCTGAGTTCTTCTTTGGTAATATAGGTGAGGTACTAGAACATGGTGTAAGAACATGAGGAACTGTTGAAAATGAGTACGTCAGTATCTAATCTCATTTTTAGGAATTTGTCTCGAAATAAAATTATTTGCAGTGCAAACTCGAGACAATATAGTGTAGTTTCAGCGTATAAAATTGCACACTTTGCTTTCAGAAAATTTCGTTCAATAAGTTTGATGTTTAGGTTAAGTTAAGATTTTTGGAGTGTCTTTTGGGTTGAGATAGTACTTGTGGAATCTTAGGAAATATATCGGCTAACTTCATTTTACATTTTAGAAGAAAAGTTCTGGTATCTCCAATTCAGCTAAGAATATATAATTCAGTTAAGAATATGAAGCAAAATGCTTAGTTTTTCAGGTAACAAAAGAAGAATGATTTATTTTTTTGGAATTGTTCAAGAAAACTGATATTACTTACTTCCATAAACAATCCATCGAAGAAAACATAGGGTGGAAAATAGGAGCTTTGATTCAATGCAATAAGAAGGCGACGAGAGTGTATGATATGGCAACAATGAAAAATTTGAATCCGAAAGAATATAAAATTTTTCATTTATATCAAGAAGCTCTGCAGAGAAAATGCCTTTGTTAAAAATAAAACTGTACAGGACTCCAATTTTCTCAATAGTAGCACTTGCAAGCATATTTTACAATCATCGTTAACGAATCTCACAAAAAAATGAAAATATCAGTCCATTGTGTCGATAAAAACGTAAAACTTGAACGCAATAGAATTTAAGGTTCGTTTAATTTATCGGTTTTTAGATTAGCAGCTCTCTCGATAAAATGTGCATTCCTCTACCCCAACTACCACCTCCAAATGAACGGTGCAGAAGACTCGTAAAAGCCTTAGAAGGCCTGTGCTTACTGGAAATAGCTCTCTCCGGAATGTCCATGTTTGTGTCCTACGATTTATTTTTCTACATGATATTTTCCGCGATCATCCTCTATCTCGGATATACTCAGCTCGACGTCTGCTCCATGTTCTATTATATATTTTTCAGTGCGATTCAGTTGTTCGCTATCCTGATTCGATATGGAACTTACCTCCAAACTGGACAACCCGAAGTCCAATATCCAATACTTTTTGTAGTTTTCAGCTTGATACTAATGATTTTTAATACCGTTGCGATTGCGATTGCTGCCCGAGCCTTCGGTGAATTCAGAAAGATAACCCTTGAGCAAAGGCAGCAGCATATTCCTCCTCCGTTGAGAACTGGTTTAGCACAACAGCAAGGTTACGGAGCAGTTGGTAAGAAAATCGTGTCATTAGATAAATGGCTAACTTTTGTGCTTTTTAGGGGGAAATGATGAAGAAAATCCACCAGCCCAAGGAAATAATAATGCTGGTGCTGCTCAAGGAAGAGTTGTTATTTTGATGTAGCTTTTCGTTGCATATGTTGAATCTTTATAATAATATAAATGACCTGGATGTGAGCGTTCACTTCAAACGTTTATATTTCATTACATGGAATACTCCATTTTCACTACATTGACAGTCATAAAATTACAAAAAATTTATTTCATGAAAATATTATATTTCAAAAGAAATCCTGTTCATGAATTTCAAGGAGTCCTAATCTGAATAATATCAGTTATTGAAGGAATGGAGAACCAGTCTACTAAAAGTTAACGATGGAGTTAATCCTTATATTGTATCCTATCCTGCCTTGCAATAAAGATCCTCTAACGAAGCAATAAAAGGCTTTGCAAATGAAGGATCCAAGGTCACCTGTTCTGGTTATCACTTATGACTGTTGGATAAATATTCACATGTGGATTTATCACAGATTTCAACCTTGAAATGACGACTGTAGTTCTTTCTCATTTTAGAGAAACATTACTCGTGTCAGTTCAAACAACTCAGATAAAAAAAAATCTGAAAAAATGAGCGGAGATTCGAAATAGTCAAAAATAATTTCAAATATAATAGCACCTACTTAACAATAAGCTAATAAACTAAAAAAATGAATCGTGAGGAGGCCCTAAGATGCTTTAATATAGCCAAAGGCTACTTTCACAATGACGACTATGAACAAGTAATTTCTTACACAAGATCCCTAGAGAAATCTCATATCATTTTCTGTCAGGCTCTTAAATTCTTTAACAAGAGCTTCCATTTAGAGAAATCAGATTTGACACTGCAATATATTACGACGTGTGAAGATAAAATACGGCAAGGCTTTTCTTCGAGCCAGAAAAATAGCAGCTCCGCTTCGCACAGACGAGAAGAGCACCATTCTAGTTCACCAAATGGCAAAACTTCACAGGCCAATGAACACGCGGTAAACCGATACTTGCGAAAACTGGACTTTTTATGTGGATAATATTAGTCTGGTGACGTTAAGAGACTGCTTGCTACAAAAGATTTTTATGAGATCCTAGGAGTATCAAGAAGTTCCACCGATGATGAAATAAAAAAAGCGTATCGAAAGGTGACAATTCCATCATAAGCACTTGCTGATAATGGCCTACAGCTCGCCTTGAAATATCATCCCGACAAAAACCAAGCGCATAAAGCAGATGAAGCATTTAAAAAAGTTTGACTTTCGCCACACTAGAGAATCGGCTAACTGTTAGTATAGATAGCACAAGCGTATGATTGCCTATCAAATCCTGAGAAAAAGAGGAAATATGATGAGTATGGAACTGAGGAACCAGAGGAGCATTTTCGACATTATCGACAATATTACTCTGAAGAAGTTTCTCCTGATGTAAAATAGATAATTCCTTATCACTTGACACATATGGACAAAAGGATATATTTGAGATGTTTTTTGGAGGGCCCATGGGAGGAAGGACTCGGACTTACTACTATAGGTAATTTTCAATGGACTTCAAGGCTCGACTATCAATTCATTATAAGTTCACATGGAAGCAGCAGAGGCCACAAAAAGCAAAACCCTTTCATGTCTTTCTTGCAATTTCTACCACTTCTTTTAATATTCGCGACGTCGATTTTCTACAGCCTTTCGCGTCAAGTAGGATTCTCCTTATCCTTCTCCTTTGTTAACTTTTTCCTTTATAGGAACCAGGATTTTCAATCTATCCAAGCCATAAATACCACATCCAGAAATTCACCACGGATTTGCACTATCCTTATTACGTTGAAAAGGACTTCGACTCAAGTGTTGCTAACAATCTGAAAAGATTGCGCGAGGTGGAGAATCTTATGAGAACTTTTTGATGATCTTCAATAGGTTGAAAGAGAGGTTGAGTTAAGTCTCCTTCGCGGATTTGAAGGAAAATGCATGAATGCACGATCTCAGAAAAGATATTATGAGCAAACAGCTAGATATTATCAAGGAGAACAGAAAGAGATATTTCTGAATGTACTTTTGGCAACTTCTTCTTGTGTTTTAACGCTTATATCCGTCTAGAAAGCGGATCAAGTTGATCTATCTGATTGCGATAAATTTGAGCAGGCATATGTAAGCACGTCCCACTCATTTATTTTACATGATAAATTTTCTGATATTAGAAAGTGAAGCCAGAACTATTTCAAAGATAATCCTATTAGAAAGTGTTGAAGTCAGATCTCGGCTTATTGAATCGAAGCACGGCATCGATTTTTTATATAAATTAGCTATTTCTTAGATGTCTTTTAGAACGCGAAATCTTTTTTGTGTCTGAATAAGGTGTCTCAGCTATATGTTGAAATATTTCGCTTTCTAAAATTTTCTTTTCCAATTTTCTGATCCGCTGCTTCAGATGATCGTTTCTAGCTTCTTGAGAAGAGGAGAAAATCCTCATTTACCATGGAAAAATTATGAAGAAAAATATTATCACTGCATTCAATACATCAATTTCAATTAAAGCGAAATCAATTTCCTAAATTACCTTCCAGTAAGGCAAGACAAAGAGGACAAGCCTGAGATAGGATAAGAGCTATAATCTGATAATTCAAATTGATTTTGGATGTTGCTTCTTTGACTGGGAATACGTTCAAGCTTGAAATGACTATATTTGTATCTGGGTATACATTTTATGAACATTAACGGTTAGAATTATTAATAAGTACATCATTTCAGATTAGATCATATAATTCAATTTTGCACACATTCAATTGATTGCAAATATAACTTGATTAGAATGATAGTTATTCTCTGACACCCCAACGCATAACTTAGAATTATTTGAGCCTCTTTTTAATACAAGGTAGTTTTTCACATGTCGAATGAGTCCTCCATCTAATAATATCCTTTAGAGTGAGTAGCTTTGAAAAACTATTACCGTAAGTGAGAGATCTGCTCCAATGAATTCACTGAAAGTCATCTCAGAATTTAATGTGTTGGTCAACACGCTATTCAGATAAGTCCTGGTTTTTCCTTTGTCCCCTCTATCATCGGGTAACAGTTCCCTCTCTGGAAAGAAAAGTCTTGCTTAATGGATCAATTTTCTAATTTACTTGACGGAAGCTTGGGAGCCTCATTGATCAGTTCTGGTGTTTTGCATACTAATGCACTGCTTTTCACTTCGGAATTGAAAAAGTCTCGAGGAAATATATCTTGACTCATCAAGCAGTTGCGATTCGACTGCATTGGCTCTGAGGTGAGAGCTTTATGCCCGCTGAATGTATACTCTAGTTTTGGGAGGATAATACTCTCAAAGGACTGATTTCTCATAAAGGCATCCTCTTGTTTTAGTGAGCTTCTTGAGTCATCCACTTCTTCTTCAATTTTTGGATCTTCAATCTAATTTCCAGTACTGAATCTCACTCATGTATCGATCATCAAGTTTACTTGGCTTTGAAGGTAGTTAGCTTCCAATTCTTCAAACTCCCTTTTGAAAAATTCCGCTGAGCATTCAATGAGATTAATTCTTGTCCTTTCGAGAATTTTAGCTTTCTTTCGTGCACACTTTTTTTCTCCATTCTTAGAAGCTTGCGCCACTTTCTTCATCTCACAGACTTCCCTGTGATATCTTTGCTTATCCTGATTCGAAGCATCGACGTATTTCTGTTTCGCAGCCTTTGGCAGCTCACGCCATCTAATAATCATGATAAAGAGTCTAAAATGAAAGAGAAATTAATTGTACGTCTTCGCAACGAGGCTCATTATGTCAGACATAGGGAGCCCAGGATTCGCGTGCTGTAATTCTGGCTTTTTCTCTCGAAGATAATACGTGAAAGCATTTCCAAACTTTTTAGGTTTGCGCCTGGGATTATTTTCAACAGTAACATCCTCGGACGAATAAAATGAATTGAGTTCATTTAGATATCTCCATTTGTCTTAGATGTCCGTTTACATCAAATTAATAATTAAAAAAGAGGTACCAAGCTTTGCTTTTTCTGTATAGTGGCTTTTATCTACAGGAGACAAATTGGCCCATTGTTCAGATATTAACGCCATTCTTCTGTTTGGGCTGATCTTCTCAGGTGACTGGTTCAGCAAGAGATGCATCTATTGAAATTGCAGAACATGTATAAAGTGATAGAATTCTACCTCTTTGCTGAAAATGTGAAAGGCCGAGATATTACGTTTCGGCTTTTTCATTTTTTTTACTTTAGTAGTCTTGGAGTTGTTGAACAGTGACATGTCGTGAGGGTAAAGGAGCTCTTAACCTTATTTGGTTATGCTAGTTTCTGAAATAGTTAAATTTTTAATTTGTAAATATGCGGCTGGATTTTAAAAGAGGGTGGGCCATCAAACCGATCGGAAAGAAAATAAAATCATGAAGATTGGTGGAAAATTGAGGTGCTTCTTGAGAGGTTTTGTGAGATGGTGTTTGGGTGTTGCTGCAATGAATAATGAGCTTGTTTGTTCTAATAAACATACAGCTTTCTAGCTTATACTTTGTTAGACAACAAAGAAGCCTCTGCATCAATCCTTATTAATACGATATTGCGATTAAAAAGTTATTAATGGAGCTGAAATCCTTAGAGAAACATGGGCTACTATGTCGCATATTACCAAAATGATTTCTGAAGCTCATAAACGCAGCCTAATCTTGAAGGGTTTAGTGACTATGTGGTAGGTGACTTGGACAAAAAGATATATCTCGAATTGAAAATTTTCTATGCTCGGACTTTGCTAAGACAACCATAACTATAATTGATATTTTCTAAAATTTTTGAGTGACAAATTTCTTTTCAAAGTCATCTAGAATACTCACTCTGAGTCAGCGCTAAATAGCAATTTCAAGTATGAATACCGTTAAGTCGGAGGATGCTATCCTGGTTGTTGTAGTTCAAATCTCATTTCTGCAGCAAACTCAAAACACATTTGTTAAATTTCGCATTTCTTCCAACAAAATAACGAGAGCTTTTTATCCCAACCTCGACTTCCTAACATAATTATAAATAAAACAACTGTTTTCAATTTCAAGATTGTGAACTCTACACCTTTGGAATTGACTCTCCACAATAATTATATTTGGATCTCTGAAATTTAAATGTGGAATAGTACGTGCAATTTGCAGCAACACTAGTAATACATCAATAGATGATCAATCAATCCTCTCGACAGTATTAATCATAAAAAATAAAATACACACTTTATCCTTCCCAATAAGACACCATTTGAGAAGTAAAACTTCGATTCCATCTCAGAATGCACGAGACGTTTGACGATCGAATATCCCTTTTGAAGCAGCAATCTGTGCGATCACTTGCTGACTTGACAATTTTTTTGCTGCCTCAAAAGCAATTCTTGGATAGCCAGCTCTCTTCTTGTATGACTCGGAAATCCGATCAAAATCATCCAGCTCATTCATGCAGCTCTAAGTTGATATACAGAAAGGTAAGAACTATCATCGAGATATTATATAATGTTTCACCTGAGGATCATTTAAGCCTGTTTTATCATCATCCTCAATAGTTTTAAACTTCGTCCTTGTTTTCGCCATCGCAGTACTGGGTTTGGTCGAAAAAGCAGAACGGTCAGATTTCGGGTCAAAAGTACCCGATAGAATGACTAGGTTTTTCGAATCATCTTTGTTTGAAGGCTTTGACATTGAAGTCAAAGGCCTGGCAATTGTTGAAGGAGGCGAATTCCCTCGCTGTGAGGTCGGCGAATTTCCTCGACGAGAGGTCCTTGAAACGTCAAGCACTCTCGAATACAACTCACTTTTTCCCGTCAGAGATTGCACAAAAGGATTCAACTGATCGTTTATCTTATCGTCGCACAGCTTTACCCATGTGTCTTTATATTCAGACCTTTCGAACTCGTTCTTCGGATCAAAATTTCTCTATTAAATCATTCAATACATGATTAGAAAATTCATCACTAAATCCGTACCTTTTTTGGTTCTGACAGCCGCTGAATTGTCCTGCCTAGTCGCTGGCTCGTCTGTCCTAGCGAAGAATCACCGCCAAAATTCAATGGTTTGATCGGTTTCTTTATAAAGTTCGGGAGACCGTACTCTTGCACGAGGGGAGCATGTGATTCCTTTGACCTCGTCGTGTCCGCAAAATATGGATTGAAATCGTCAGTTCCTGACGTGCTCAGCCTGAGTCCATAGGTTCCGGTCGGTTTTATCGACGACGCTGTTTTTAGAGTAGTAATTTCGTCTGTAACGGACGTTTCTAACTTAATATCAGGAGTTCCCACAGTTCTTATTGTAAGGTCTTTCGTTACGGAATGGCTGTGAGGTCGTTTAGTGCTCAACTTGCTCTTTTCTTCGAGCTCGGCATTCCTTTCTGTCTGTCTCCAGAAAGACCTCCTTATCGCATCATGGTTTTCCTGATAAGCTTTTCTCTTCAAATCCTCTAATGATTTCTCTTCTTCTATCTTTGAGTTCACGTGGCTAACATACCTCTCTTCTCCTCTGATACTGACATCTGTGATCACGAAGTCTGTATGTTTCTTATCCGCCTCCAATATAAAATTCCATTTGTTATCAGAATGCACAACGTGTTTCGCCTGAATCGCTTTCGCCATCATTTTCTTATCGTATGAGGATTGAAGGTCAATAATGTTTTTCAACTTAAGATTTGTGCTTTCTTGAAAATTCGCCTGATCACTCTTTTGCTGCAGAAATAACCGTTCATTAGCTCTGCTTTGCAATCTTTCGAGGGCTTTGCATCGATCAAATGACGTTTTAGCGTTTCTTATCTCATTGATAAATATTTGGTCTTCGACTTCTTGGTGCATTTGGTTTTGAAGTATTGGCTGTGCTCGGTCATTGTATAACTGATAAAACTGATATTGTTTTTTCGACGTCCGGGCTTTGTTGTTCCAAGAGTTGTCTTTACGTGAAGCGTAGTAGTGGTGATCTTTTTTCATCGGCTGAGTTGGTTTCTCTCGAGCAAAGCTCGGGAGTTTCTCACGAATTTCAGGGCGAAGGTTATACATCTTCAGCTAAATTTAAATTCACAAGTTAGATAACTAAATTAAATAGAAGGCTTTTTAATTTGTTAGTGTGATAAGCAGCGTTGCGCCTTGTGGGAGTAACATTATGCAAATTAAAATGTCTTAGTACAGTATGATAAGTGGAAAAAATTGATCTGCTTTACAAGGAGTTAATATTATGGATGTTTTCCAATTCAGTTATAGATTGCCGGAATCAGATATTAGCAGATAGGACGCAGGTATCGACTTTTAAATTATGGCCGCACCAAAAAGTGAATTAGGCGCATGAATAGCTTTAATGACCAAAGCAGTGCGATATCTCTGTGAAAGTTTGAAGTGAAATGAATCTTGATTTGCAGATTTTTCTGAGAGGACACTTGCGACATGAAGGACTGTTCAGTTTAAGCAAAGAAATGAGCACTTCAATATTCGATCTTGCTGATTTGTTCTTCTAAATCCTTATTATTTTTCGAGCAGCGGAGTGGAATGCTGAAAAAGCAAACAAAGATATTGATTGTGTTTTCTCGAGTTAATTGTGCTTTGTTAATAAATAATTATTTCTATAATTACAAAATGGGCAAAGACGCTAAAGAAAAGAAGCCACTCGAACCTGTCACCAGAGACTACACCGTCAACCTCCACAAGAGGCTCCAAAAAATCGCCTTCAAGCGCAGAGCTCCAAGAGCCATCAAGGAATTGGTCAAGTTCGCTCAGACAAACATGTTTACTCAAGTACATACCAAACTTAGCATCCTATTTTTCCTGATTTCTACTTCTACCCTAACCCTTCACCCTCTAAACCTTATTTGTCTATAGGATGTTAGAGTCGACCAAAAGCTGAATCAGTTCCTTTGGAGCAGAGGAGTTAGAAACGTCCCAAAAAGAGTCAGAGTTAGAATCTCCAGAAGAAGAAATGAAGATGACGAGAGCAAGGGCAAGTTCTACTCCCTCGTTCAACACATCCCAACCGACACCTTCAAAGGCTTGATCACCGAAAATAACACAGGAAATTAGAGAGTCTTTTTTATCTTCCCTGTCATTTATTTTCAGCAAATCCATATTTGGAGGTTTGAAGCTTTTCCACACGATAATCGTAAGTAAGAAACTTAGATGCCTAAACCTCAAACACAATGACAACCCAAAAAGCTATTTTTCTTCCTATGGCAATAGTTGGTTGGTTTGGATATAAGTATCAGAGAATTAGATCTGTATGATGAGTAGTGAACTTTGGACTCATAGAGACAGAAGTCCATTAGTCAAGGGGATGAGGTAATGTTTATCTCACTAAAGCCTCTAAGTAAGAATTTATTGTTTGGAGAGCGAGTTGATTCAAGTAACTAATCCATGAGAGCCGCAGAAGAAATCAAAAAAATCAGAAAGCGGAAGGAAACCCCTGTAATTTAGTTCTCTTGAGATATATCGATGAGATAAATTGAAGAAATGAATCCCTAGGGAAGAACAAACAGATTGAAAAAAAAAATTATTTGATTTCGAAGTGAAATGTTCACACTTTTGAAGTTGCTCATGTGAGAAACTCTTGTGGACCCGCATTTAAGCTCAATGATTATTTTGATAAGGAAAGGTGACAAAATATCAAGAAATAAGTTCTCATAATTCATGAAAAACCGATTTTAGTCAACTAGGACTGAATAGGATTTTCCACTATGTGTATTCAAAAGTTAATTCGTGAGGTCTGAAAACAATTCCCGGCGGCTTAAATAGGCACCTTGTCAGTTGTATTTTCCCACAGTTCCGACAATATTCTCCAGCCTGCCATGATGCATATTCTTGGCTCCATTGCAATAAATCCCAAGGAAGCAAGTTCTTTTTTTTTATATGAAAAAAATTTTCTGCTGAAGAATTATTCATCATTATTTGTTTGATAAAGCCTACAATGTTTCATCAAGCTGCTACCATACCAGAAACTGGTTGTTTTCCCAAACAAAAAAAATGTGATTCAAAAGATTTCAAACAAGTACGTACAATAGAACTTGTTTTTAATCTAAATTTGTAAATAGATGTGCAGCTCCAATATTGATGCAGAACAGAAGTGAATTCACAACGAGAGCGTTGTATGTGAGATAGCAAAGATTTTTTTTATTTTTACACCACAGGAATCTTCTTGTTTGTTTGTTAGCGTTGTAATTCCAAATAATATAAATATGTACCACTCGACAGCTCATAATTGTGCTCCAGATAAAAACAAACAAAGAGCTATCTTGACGGCAACTGATACTACTAAGCAATTGACAACAAAACATCGAGAAACAGATTATCAGCCTCAAAGCAAACAAGTCGTAACTCCAAAAAATAAGAGCAGCAAGCAGATTACACCAGAACCTCATTCTAATACACAAAAACTCAACTGTGGAGCAAGATTCCCAGTCAAGTCCACTTCCCCTCATGCATCTAGCTTAGCCAAACCAAAAGCATCTCATTTCGATTTTCACCAAAATGAAAAAATTACTCAGGCTGAGAGACTCGTAGGTAATTCGACGCATTTTGATACTAAAGAACGGTTTTCAGAGCCTCATTCATTGCAACAACTATTAGTCTTTAATACGTTGCAGCACATTCCTCTAACAAGAGATGACATTGCTAATCGGTGTCCCGTCAATCAAGAAAGACAAGTCTCTGAAGGTGACAATGATGACACAAAAAAGGAAATTGAAAAGCTAAAGGCAAATGTAAACGCACTGAAGATGAAAATTTTTTGCGAGTTTGGCATCGATAGTAATGAAGAGAATATGGTCCAAAATTTGAGTAACAAAAGCAATGAGCACCAAACTGCTCCTTCAATTGAAAGAAGTCCTTCTACTGATATTGTGGCTGTTCGTGGTCATGAAGATGTCCAAACCAGCGTCAAACAAAGAGAATCAAAATCGCCGAAACCAAGAGAATCGAAAATGAATGAAACGAATAGCGTTACACAGCAACAATTAACAGAAGTAAAAATAGAGGGAGCAACAAAGCATTTAGAGCCAAACCAGCAAACTCCTTCTACTAGTCATAAAACGCTCCCATCAACTCCGCATTCGAACAGCTTAGAAGAAAACGGCCTCGAACAGAAAAACGATGCCAGAATTCAGGACAGAATTTCGAGAAATTATGATGCGGCACGAAAGTTGCCAGCTTCTAGATCGCCCCATAATGTAAAGAAAAGTTCCCTTGCTTTTAATGCCAAAAAGAATCGCTCATTATCTCCAAATTTGACAGAGAAGCCCAAATATGCTAATTTGAAAGAGCTCAGTCCTTCCTCAAAAAAGGAAAAGCACAACTTACCAACTAACCGGCCTTCGAACATCTTAAAGCAAACACCTGCCATTGTTCAAAAAAAAGAAAATAAAATTCGCTTTTCCGAGCCAGTGAAGAATCAAAAAGTTCATCAGGATTCACTTCCCAGATCAGCTCAAATTGCATCACTTCACCAAGTGACTAGCTCATTTGGTGGGAGCACAGAAAAGTGCGCATCAGTCGATTTTTCAAATACAAATGTCAGTTCCAAATCAATTAATGATTCTCCATCCCCACGTTTTATGAAAGAAAACCACAGAGAGTTCTATCCTAGGCATTTCTCTCTGAAAACTAATCGCATTTTTCCTTCTGAGAAAAGACATTCAAACTCTGAACTCGTAGATGAGGGGGCAGGTAACGTAGCCCGAGATTCAGCCCAAGAGTTTGGAAACCTTTTGGCGCGTTTACAGCAAGTGCGGGATAAAGTCAATTCTATGTCTCAAGACCTGCCCTTTGGAGAAAACGTGAATTCCCCAGCACAAATTTCATCAGAAAATCTCTCCAACAACAATTTTATGTTTATGATCATCAACCACTACGAAGTTCAAATGAACAATCTGAAAACTGTCATCGCAAAGCAAAATGAAACGATAGCAAACCAAAACAATCAAATTTCTCTCTTGCAAAGGATGGTCGAAGAGCACGAGTCAAAAAATCATTTGTTGGAAGAAAAACTTCAAGGTAACAAATGAATCTTCGATTGATTCCTGAGCTCATTAAAATTTCCTGCTCATTTTAGACCAACAAACGAAACACAAAATAGAGCAAGAAGAACTTGAATCAAAGTACCAAGAGAGTATCACTGAAGTAACCAGAATAAAATCTGCTTCATTCTAATTCTTATTTCAAGCTACTCCAATTCAAGCAAAACGTTGAGAAGATTTTTCAAAAAGATCTTGAGGTATGTTTATATTATAGTTTTATCAGAGCATCTCATCAATTACTCCAAGCTGGGATTGCAAACTTCTCATCATATATCTCGGCACATGTCTGAGAGATCTTCCACAGCTTATGATGACGAGATGAGTTTAATGAAGAGAGAGTTGGAAGAGCATAAGTAACCGCTACAACGGATTGAGATGCATCATCCTTTTTATAGGGAATTGATGAAAGAGCTGTCCGAATCACGTGGTTCATTCGAAAAACAATGTTACAGGCTCGAACGTTCGGATAAAGATGACATGAAAAAGAACGAGAACCTGTTTTGGAGTAAGCCTCCTCATAACCAGTATTACAATGAAGACGCACTTGAAATTTATAAAAAAGTAACATATATTTTGTTGCTGTTCTCTTTTAACCGCTATTAGCAAATTATGGAAGAAGTTCGAAAAGAGGCCAGAGACAACCTCCTAAAAGCTGAGCTTAAGAATTCAAAGACAAATAAAAGAGTCCTAAGCCGAGCAAAAGAAATCGGTAAGCATCATTCTTGAAGATCGTAGACAAATTTTGGTTTAGAAAATTATGAAGGAGACCTCGATATTCAGTTCAGAAAGAGCGAAGCAGAGAGCAACGCCTCATTTGTAGATTCGAGCATCAACTTTGAAGAGCTAACTCATCAGATCTACTCGGACAAGAGGGAAAAGTACCGCAATTTCTTGATACATAATCTGATTTTTCAAAGGAAGCTACTATTGTCATTAGATGCCCCTAGAGAAAATAGGTCATGGCTGACACAGCAAATTCTTAATAATTCGTTAACGCATTTTCAGAATCATCATTCTCAGAGTGAAAGAACTGTCTCCTCTCCACAGAGGAGGCATATTCATGATTTTAAAAATATTCGGCAGCTTTATAAGTTCGGATCAGTTCCAACTCTTTTCTCGGAAAAACATTCAGCAGCAACTATTACTCAGAAATTTAGAGATGCTAAAGCCGATGATACAGAGAGCAAACAGAAATATATAGATACCAATAGAGAAAGCCAGGGGATGGAAAGCGAATATATAGATATCAAAAATAAAATAAATACAGCTAATCAGACTGCCGGTCATCTCAGAAATCTAATTTATCAAAGATCTCGATACCAAGAGACAGAAGAAAGCGTTGACGAGCTGCAAGAAATAGAAAGCGACCTCAAAACTCAACAGATAAATGTACCTTATGAGGGATTGAATAATAGCTAATTTTTATTAAATTTCAAGGATTCTTGTTAATTGTCGGGCTGCAGCTCTTACGAAAGAGAGTTGGAACGATAAATTCAAGTAGGTATCACTAATTCACAAATTTCATTTTTTATGGGAGTTTACTCTTAGATAAAAAAATAAGCCTGTTTTATTCTAAGGTTGTAGTAGTTTGGTATTGAAATTCCTACATTTTTTTGCTTTACATAACCACCAAATAAATCCACGTTTGAATGTGCTCTTACTCGAATCATGTTGTCATAGATGCACTTCTCTTTCTTTAATAAAGTGAGTTTTAAGCCTTCATTTAACGCAGAAACAGAAACGATTCTCTGGTAATATATTTGAGCTCGAAATAAAATTTAAGGTTAAAACAACGTTACCTACAATCACTTGTTCCACTTGCTAAAGCAACGTAATTTCAATTCGTTTCATGATCAGCAACTGCTTAAAACGACACCAACCTGGCTTTATCAATCTGCTTGAGCATTTTTCCAAAAATTTCTCAACGGCAAGCAAGCATCACGAGTTTGACAATTTTCATGCCTATACCTTTCCAAAAAAGCAAAAGTTAAATTGTTTTGTCGCTATGAAGAACACCCACATGATAAAATTAGCAGTTGCCATCCAATCCATCCTCGAACGTTTTGGAAACAACGTCTATTTCGATAAAAGCGTCGTTGACGGCCTCGAAGATTGCAATTACAAACCAGATAAGTCAAAGCCGCCCGTTTCTCAATCATCTTTTGTCCCATTTGAATTCCACCATGAGAAGGAAATCGACCTGGCAATCACCATAGGTGGAGACGGAACTATCCTTTGGGCTGCACAAAAGTTTAAAAACCGCACGATGCCTCCACTCTTTGCGATAAATCGAGGGAGAATAGGGTATATGTGCAACTTCGCTCTTCCTGAATTTGAAGCGCAACTCGTCGATGTCCTCACGAAAATTTCTAAAGGAGAGACTGTTTTGTTGGAATACTACCCGAGACTGCAGTGTACAATTAAGAATGACCCTTATCTCATTCCGAAGAAATATATAGCCGTAAACGAATTCATGGTGGATAGAGGCGCTTCGAGCAGAATACTCAAAGCGGAAATCAAATTAAATCAAGGTGTGCCTCTTTTTTCATTTGAAGGAGACGGAATTCTTATTTCTACGCCGTTGGGATCAACTGCCTATAATTTATCTTCTGGAGGTCCAATAGTTTATCCACATATCCCAGCAATGACAATTGTCCCTATGGCACCAAAATTCGCTTCCAGAGGTCCTGTCGTTCTCCCTATCGACTTTGAAATTGAGATTGATATTAAAGCGGATTCTAAAGTATATGGATGGATCGCGAGTGATGGAGAAAATCGAATAGAGCTGCATAGGTCCTCGCAGTTGCTTATTAAGAGAAGTGATTACGACGTACCATTTATCATCGGCAACTATGATAGCCCTCTTGCTAGATGGCGAGCGAAGACGAAATTCATACTCGAACGTGATTGATTTATTTACAGAACCTCAAGTAGAGTAGGAATGTATCATTGCTGTTGAGGTATTGAAAGAAGTTTATTGTACACGCGAAAATAAAATTTGTAGTGGTTAGGAAAATATACATATTTTGAGTCATAGTTAATAAAGACAAGGATGAGGCTTCTCATGATAACAATTTGAGGAAACATTTATATATCTGACAATGCACGTGAAAACTCTCTTTCAATACAAATTGTCTCGAATTAACCACTAAAAGAAGAAATTTTATATATTAATCAATAGATTCAGCTATTTCCCTATAATCTGGTGATGGCAGTCGAACTTTTAGTTAAAGTGAACTATAGCCGCATAACACTACGAATTTACAGTTTCCGAATAATGATGGCTTACAGATGTTATCACTGACCTTATTGAAATACCATTAGCATCATTTGAAATTCAATAAATGTTCATATGCCTACCATTGGTTGTTGGTTGGTTTGTTTGAGCTCAGCGCCTTATACAACGAAGATGTTACAAATAATTTCTCAGGTACATCCAAATTCCTATTATAATTCATAAACTTGAAAAAATAGAATCATCGTCGTTATTTTTGTATTCCGGCCGCTCCTTACGCGGCCTCTACGATCAAATAACTTGTGTGTCTACCGTTCTCCTCATCTTCATCCTCATTCAAATGTTTATTTCTGGAAAGGAGAAACACCTTGTATATGCAGCAGAGCTTATCAGAGATGAAATTTGAGCATGGTCGAATCTTGGGCTCTGCTTTGGCGTTCTTGAGGAGAATAAAGACCGCTCCCATAATTACTGTGAAAATAATCCATCCAATAATGAACACTGAGAAGATAGCGCCAATCGCGCTGCTACCTCCTCCAAAATACACAACGAGAAGACAGATCTCCATTGCAATTAGCGATCCTTCCTTAAATAAGAAGAAATGAAGGAGATCTTCATCACTGAATCCGTAGTGATAATTTATAAAAACAAGAGCAGCAATCGTGAGCGCCATGATCAATAAGAGTTGTACCAACCCCTGAGGAATGACGGTTATTATCACAGCGATAGCGGCTCGTCGACCTGCAAGAAGCAGATGCAGGTAATGGGAACGATTATCCATCGCGAGCTCTAATTCATCGATTAACGCTCCATAGCGATATTGACTGTAAGTCTCTTGCAATCGCTCTCTTCTGAGTATAAACGTAGTAATCCAAGTGGTGAACACAAGGAAAATTATCGAAATAATAGCGCAAATAACGCCGACAACGTCTTGCGCCGTCGAAAATGAAATGTTCATGATCTGTTGTATCACAGCTCCGGTCAATGGAAACGCAAACAGCAGAAAGACTCTGATAATCAAATTCCATTCAAAAATATGCTTGATGACTTCAGGAATACGGAATTTGAATCCTTTAACTAGAATTAAATAGATCCATGTAAGCACGAACACCGTCAGAGTGAGGAAGAACGCTGTCTCGCCAAGATAGATAAACGATCCTGTGATACCCAGCTCTTTAAAATACGGGAAAATATTTTGATGGGTTTGGAAATAAGTGCTTGTGCGAGACTCAGACCCTCCGCTCTCAGTGATTCCAGCAAGTCCGTTCCAGAAGAATGAGAAGTTGGTTATCGAGAATGCTCTGAGAACTTCTCTGAGGAAATCTGGCTTGTCCATGTAAACATAGTAAAGCGCATCAACAATTTGAAGCTCACTCAGCATAAATGTTGTATAAAAGATTCGTTTGGAATTTGATGGAGCGACTAAAGCTAAGCATATGAGGATCAAAATCAAAATTATTGTGATCGTTTTCATCGCAATATTAAATCCATAGGTTCCGGAAGTCTCGCATTGAAGTAATCTCTCATTCAGTTGAAACCCTGCATTACAGGTAAGACACTGGGTGGGTTTGGGTCCAAAACAGCTGTTGCAGCTTTGATCGCAGGTATCAAGCAACTCAAGTGAGTTGTTCTTGGCCTGATGTTTGTCTAGAAGCTGATGTTGGAGGAGCCATTGGTCTGGAGTTGTTTGAGCTGCCTGAAGAAAGAAAAATGAAGAGAAGAGGACGATAAATAGGATGAATAGTTTTAGCATCCCTCTTTAGTATTTTAATCTGTTTTAAACTCAATTAACCAAGAATATGAAGTTTTTTTCAGACAGACAGATCTAGATAATTCTCAGCTAAATTAATTCTTAATAGAACAGAAAGGAGGTTTCTAAAACTTTTGAATTCACAGAATAATTAAAGAACCCTCACTTGAAATTTGAATCTGAAGTGCTTTTGGGGTAATTTTAATTTAAAACTATTTTTGATACACTCTTACATTTTGAGAGGGGTGATCAGTCTGTGATAATATCATAATAGCATGAATTGATTTTTGTTTTTGATTTGGTCAAAACCCAAACGAACTAAATTTCATCTCATGAATATGGCTGCTATTAATATCTCAAATGAAAAGGAAGGACTTACTTCACATACCAGATCTTTGCCAAAATAGTTTGGCTCTTTGGATTGGAAGAGTGAATTTCGAAAAAAAACCAAGCAAGAAAGGAGAGAAATAGTGACATAAAGCCATAGTGAACTTCGAACGAGTAATATTACCCTTCATTTTATGATTTCTGACTTGTTGAGGTTTTCTGAAGCCATAGATTAGAAATTCATTGTAATAATGGAATCACAGCTCTTCACATTCGATTTAATTAAGCACCGGAAATTGTTTTGATTATTTTCAGTTCAGTTGCTCTTTGAAACTGTACTATAATTATATTTTTCTTTAAGACCAATTTGGTGCTTATGTCGAAGAGGATAAGCTTTCGAACTGATCAAATAGATGTAAATTCAAAAAGCCTCATTCAACGAGGTCTGATAATCTTGGTTAGTACAATAAGCTGTTGAAGCAGCGCGAAGAAAAAGCAAAAAAGCAGGCACTGGAGCAGAACCCATTTCTTCTGTGTATGAAACCGCTCTCAATTCCACTTCACAGCTTAACTTTCAATTCATAGCAAACCCTCGCACAGATACCGAACTCTACAAGCAATTCTATAAATTCGACGCTGAGGTAGTTTTTTGAAACATTAAACCCGCTCACATGACTTCCATACATTGCAGGCAGAATTAACTGAGTTTGCGCTCCCAAATGACGCAAAAAATATCGGCTCTCCTCAAAAAGGCCTCCAAGCCTCAACAATATCACACAAAACGTCTCGATTTGATGAGAAGGCTGGCTCAGGGTACTCAATGAATCAGAATTTGATGTCTTCTCAGGAGTCACTTCACAAAAGTTCGTATGACGCTCACAATGAAGATGTAATACTCAGACCTTATGAAACTTGCGCTTAACTTCAAATGATCTCAGAGAGTCGATGAAGAAGAAGGAAGAATCCAGCCTTACACCAAGAGCATTTTGAATATGTTCTCAGAAGCAGCCTTGAAACCTAAGGGAAAATTGCAGGACGCACTGTTCTTCACAAAAGAAGTCAAGGAGTACCTCGCGCAAATTAAGACTGGTGAAGAAGCCATTGCCTTTTTCGCGAAATACGGAAATTCAACGCCCATCAAATTCATCAACTGCGAGAAAGTCATCACGTCGCTGAAGATCTTCAGACCTTATGATCTCGTCGTCATTCCTCATAAAGAGCTTGGAGATCTGAACAAAAACGATTATTACACAGTTTCTGCCAATGGCATCGTTCACGTTTATACTGAGAGGAGGAAGAAGAGTAGTTTTATTATATTAGCATATGATTTAATCCCTGTCTAGATGAAGAAAGCGATGTCTCAACAGAATATGTCTCTCTGACCCAATGGATGCATGAATCCAAGATGTTCGACATCGTTTCCAAGATCGACTTCTTCAAGAACTTTACCACCGGCAAAATCTTCAAAATCTGGAGATTGAACGTCAGATACCGCCTCTACTGCCAGACTAGGAAGAAACTCATCCGGGAAGTCTACTTCGCTAAACCGCGCTTCGCGCCTGAGCTTCTCGAGATCAATAAGCTCAC